>JAEEGG010024474.1_pt1 | contig 11705 bp, 11 predicted proteins | sample 9134161 | NCBI WGS metagenome assembly JAEEGG01 (sample SAMN16246543, study PRJNA631951) | gut metagenome | biome: gut microbiome; feature: rumen; material: CR-attached | host: Bos | place: Iran: Karaj | collected 2018-10 | reverse complement strand
CGGCATGAAGGGCGTCCTCGACTTTGTACGTCAAGCCGGTTGCATCCAGTTTGACCCGATTGATGTCTGCGGACGAAATGCGGAGCTTGTGCTGCAGTCTAGGGTTGCAGGCTTTACCAAACAGATGCTGTACGAGCTTTTATAGGAAGACAGAAAGCTCCTGGACAACTTTGATAAAAACCTTGCAATTATTCCGGTTGAAAATTGGCCAAACTTTAAGCGCGACAGAGACTGGCATCTTGAACACGAACGCAGTTTTGACGAGATCCAGCAGGCCTGCGAAAAAATAAAAGCCATCATAAAAGAACGCGGCGCCGTATGTTCTGCCGACCTTGAAATGTCCGAAAAGGTTGACTGGTACTGGACAACAACAAAGCTTTCGCGGGCTGCTCTTGAACACATGTACTTCCGCGGTGAGCTTGCAATTCATCACAAAAACAAAGGAATAAAATATTACGATTTGATTGAGCGCTGTGTCCCAAAGAAAATCCTTGAAGCAGCCGAACCGTACCCCGATGATTTTGACCACAAAAAATGGCGCGTGCTGGAACGAATAGGTTCCCTTGGACTCCTCTGGAACCGCCCGTCAGACGCATGGCTTGGAATTGGCGACCTTAAGTCCGACACTCGCAATAAGATTTTTGACTCCCTGCTCAAAGAAGGCCAGATAATTCCCGTTCACGTAGAAGGAATCAAACACACTTTATACTGCCTGTCTAAAGACGCCAGAATTGCAAAAATCATAGACGGGGAGGGCGACCCTCGCTGCGAATTCATCGCCGCCTTAGACAACATGATGTGGGACCGTAATCTCATCAAAGCAATCTGGAACTTTGATTACAAATGGGAAATCTACACGCCTGCTGCCCAGCGCAAATACGGCTACTACGTGCTCCCAATCCTCTACGGCGAAAATCTTATTGGCCGCATAGAGCCTGTTTTCGACAAAAAATCAAAAAAGCTCCAGGTCAAAAATATCTGGTACGAGCCGGAAATCAAAATCACAAAGAAAATCGAAGCCGCCATCTCCGCCACAATAAAACGTTTTGAGCAGTTTTGTAAATCATAAATTTTTGCTATTATATGGCGATTTAAGGAAAAAAAATTATGTTCAGCGATACACATTTTCATTTTAAGATGATGACAGAAGAACGAGGTATAGATGGTGTGCAGGTTCTGACCGAAATGGCCCAACGCGACTGTTTTTTTGGACTTGATATTGGTACCAAAGCAGGAGATCTTGCAGGCAGAAAGCTTGCTGTAGAAAAATGCATCACCGCCATGCCGGATTCCAAGCTTGCGCAAAAGGCCCGCAGCTTCATGTATTATTCTGCAGGAATCTGGCCTGATATAGACAGCATAAAAGACCGCGAGAATCAGATGAAGATTTTGCGAGACTCTGTTACTCCTGATGTTATTGCAATAGGGGAGTGCGGCCTTGACCATCACTGGAATCCTTCTGGAGCCGACGGACGAACCGAAAGCGATTTTGATGAACAGATCTACCGCGGAGAACGTGAGCTTTTTCAAGCTCATATTGAACTTGCCCGCGAGCTGGATCTTCCAGTAATAGTTCACAGCCGCGACGCCTACGAGGATACGCTGGACTGCATAAAAAACATAGGCTACGATAACGGAATAATTCACTGCTACAGCTACGGAATAGATGAAGCCCGAACCTTCCTGGATCGCGGCTGGTATATTGCACTTGGCGGTGGTATAACCTACACCAAAAAATCCAAGCTTGAACAGATGGAAGAACTAATCCGCTTTATCCCGGACGACCGCCTCCTTACCGAAACCGACGCCCCATATCTGGCCCCAGTCCCTTTCCGCGGCCAACCCAACACGCCTGTGCTAGTCGAACAGGTTTTCAATTTTCTAGCCCAGGTCCGCTCTGTTTCCCTCCCGGTTTTAAATCAAACTGTGGATGAAAATATTAAAAGATTGTTTAAAATCTGATAAAGAAATGCTATAATTTCATATATAGGAGATTTTTATGCATACAGCAGCTTTGGTTTTGGGAATTGTTTCCCTTGTTATTGCAGTAGGTGGTGGTGCCGCTGGAATGGGTTGGATTGGTTCATTCTGTGGTATTCTTGCAATTATTTTTGGTGCAATTGGAATGAAGGCCGGTGGCGAACAGAAAAAAACTGCAAAGACCGGTATGATTCTTGGAATTATTGCGCTCTGCTGGGGACTCATTGTTACAATCGCCTGTATTGCCTGTATTGGAACCAGTGCCGGAATCTTAGACAGCCTTGGTGTTTTTGATTAATCTGCAGCAAAAGACCTACGCTTCCCTTTATTAATCTTGGTTTTATAAAACTTCCTCTTTACGGCCTGTGTATAGTCGCAGGTCTTTTATCGGGCGGTGCAATCTGCAAAAGCTTATGCAAACGCCTGGATAAAAACTATTACAATTTTATAATTGTTGCTGCTGTTGTTACCGCATTTGGTTTTGTGTTTGCCAAACTGCTTTATTTTTTAACCGCATTTCCTGTTTCCAAGTTTTTCCTGGCATGGGGTGTTATGATAACTCATCCAATAAAATCGGGCCTTATGTCCAGCGGCTTTGTTTTTTACGGCGGGCTCCTTGGCGGAGTACTCGGATATCTTGTCGGTGTAAAAATAGCAAACTCCAGCTTCCACGATTTTCTGAATATTTTTGCTTTTGTAATTCCGTACATTCATGCCTGGGGACGTGTGGGCTGCTTTTGCGCCGGCTGCTGTTACGGTATTCCTTATGAAGGTCCGCTTGCTGTTCATTATTCTAATCCTGTTAGTGATGTCCCGTGCGGCCCGGGGATTTTCCCTGTGCAGATTCTGGAAGCACTCCTGCTTTTTGCGTTTGCGTTTTGTGTACTTGCGTTCTTACTGCATAAAAAAGAACTGTCGTTTTTTCCAATTTATCTGCTTTATTATTCTGTTGTTCGTTTTGCCCTGGAATACCTGCGTGCTGATAAAGGCCGCGGTTTTGTAGGACCTCTGTCTGTTTCACAATTGATAAGTATTTTTGTATTTATAATTTCACTAACCATAGTCATGCGAAGGATACGCTCATGAAAACTGTTGTAAAAGAATTGTCTTACGAAAAGGTGCTTGCACTTAAAACCCAGAAATCTCAAAAGCCTGTTCGCCCTGGAGTTTTCTGGCGTTGGCTTATGCGTCTGCTTGGCAAGGGTGAGTTAGCGGCAACTAACTTCACTGCTCGCTACATCGGCATGGAAAAGCTTGGAGAGCGCGAACCGTGTCTCATTCTTATGAATCATTCCTGCTTTACCGACCTGCTCATTGCCCAGACTGTTTTTGCCCGCCGCCCTATGAACATTGTCTGCACCAGCGACGGCTTTGTTGGAAAAAACTGGCTCATGCGTCATCTTGGCTGCATCCCTACAAATAAGTTTGTAACCGATTTTGTTCTTGTCCGCAATATGAAATATGCGCTGGATAAACTGCACACTTCAATCCTCATGTATCCCGAAGCAAGCTATTCCTTTGATGGTACCGCAACACCGTTGCCTGCCACTCTTGGAAAATGTCTCAAGCTTTTGGGTGTCCCAGTTGTAATGGTACGCACCTACGGAGCCTTTGCACGCGACCCGCTGTACAACAATCTTCAAAAGCGCAAGGTAAACATCAGCGCAGATATCAAATATCTTTTGTCGCCGGAAGACATAAAGAACAAAACGGTGGACGAACTCAACCAGGTCCTGCGCAGCGAGTTTACCTTTGATAACTGGAAATGGCAACGCGACAACAATGTAAAAATCACCGAGCCCTTCCGTGCCGACTACCTCAACCGAGTTTTATATAAATGTCGTAGCTGTGGCTGCGAAGGAAAAATGTCCGGCAAGGGCATAACACTTACCTGTTCAAACTGCGGGCTGCAATGGACTTTACGAGAAGACGGCCAACTGGAGCAGAATGATACAAAAGAGATTTACCAGGTTCCCGACTGGTTCCGTTGGGAGCGCGAACAGGTACGCAGCGAACTTACCGCCGGCACTTACTGCATAGATACTCCTGTCGAAATATACATGATGGTAAATACAAAAGCAATTTATCATGTAGGGCAGGGCACACTGCAGCACACAAACAAAGGCTTTGTCCTCGACGGCTGTGATGGAAAACTCCACTATGAACAGGGCCCTCGTGCAAGTTACAGCCTGTATTCAGATTACTACTGGTACGAAATTGGAGATATGATTTGTATCGGTGATATGAAAACGCTGTACTATTGTTTCCCAAAAAAAATCGGTGACATCGTAGCCAAAGCCCGAATTGCCACCGAAGAATTGTACAAGATGAATCTTACTTCAAATTAATCATAGACTTATCATAGTCAGCAGGCGGAACATAACCCATGAGCATCATGAGTGTGCTTGGCCAGCTTGAAATTCCAAGCCCGTCGTTCAACTTTGTGTTGTCATATTCACCCTTGTATTCAGGGTCGTAGATAATTCCAGGAACAGGGTTGAGCGAGTGAGAAGTCTTTGCCTTTGGTTCGCCATCAGCATCCTTCTTTACGCTGCCGTCTTTTGCATGCTCATACATATCGTCTGAGTTTCCGTGGTCAGCAGTAAGACAAAGGATTCCGCCGGCTTCTTCAATTGCTGCCTTAAGGCGTCCAAGCTGAAGATCCATTCCTTCCATAGAACAAACTACTGCGTTGAATACACCAGTGTGTCCAACCATATCACCATTAGGGAAGTTCAAACGGATGTGGTCATATTTACCGCTCTTAATTGCTTCAATTACCTTGTCTGTAATTTCTGCACACTTCATCCATGGGCGCTGTTCAAATGGAACTACGTCAGATGGAACTTCAATATAGTCTTCGAGCTTTTCGTCAAACTTACCCTGCTTGTTTCCGTTGAAGAAGTAAGTAACGTGACCGTATTTCTGTGTTTCAGAAATTGCAAGAAGCTTTACACCAGTCTTTGTAAGATATTCACCCATTGTGCGGTCAATGCTTGGTGGGTTTACAAGATACTGGGCTGGAACATGAGCGTCTCCGTCGTATTCCATCATTCCGGCATATTCAACAGCTGGAACGCGTACACGATCAAACGGCAGGTCACCACCAGCAGGTGTTTCAAATGCGCGTGTCATTTCAAGGGCACGGTCACCGCGGAAGTTAAAGTAAATTACGCTGTCGCCGTCTTCGATTGTTCCGACTGGCTTTCCGCTGCCGTCTGCAATTACAAACTCATGCATATCCTGGTCAAGTACGCCCGGAACTTCTGCACGGTAGGTTTCAATAGCCTTAGTTGCAGATTCAAACTTGCGGCCTTCTCCAAGAACGTGAGCTTTCCATCCGCGTTCTACCATAGACCAGTCTGCATTGTAGCGGTCCATTGTCATGTACATACGGCCACCACCGGAAGCAATCTGGTAGTCAACTCCTGCAAAGCCAGCCAAAAATTCCTCCAGCGGAGTGATGTAATTCAAAGCGCTGGTTGGATCAACGTCGCGTCCGTCGAGCAGTGCGTGTACGCGGAGGCGCTTTACTCCATCCTTGCTTGCCTGTGTAATCATAGCCTTAAGATGGTCAATGTGTGAGTGAACGTTTCCGTCAGAAACAAGACCAATAAAGTGGAGGGTAGAACCCTTGTCGTTTACATTTTTTACAAGCTTTTTCCAGGTGTCTGCAGCAAACATAGAACCGTTAGCAATTGACTCACCAACAAGCTTGGCTCCCTGAGCAAATACGCGGCCGCAACCCATAGCATTGTGTCCAACTTCAGAGTTACCCATGTCGTCGTCACTTGGAAGACCTACTGCAGTTCCGTGAGCCTTGAGCTTTGTGTGCGGGCAGTTTGCAGTAAACCAGTCCAGGTACTTCATGCGTGCAGCTTTTACAGCGTCACCTTCTTCAAATTTTCCATAGCCAACGCCGTCCATAATTACAAGAACTACAGGTCCTCGGCGTCCCTTCCAGGCAGGATTTTTTTCCAATGCGTGCATTGTTTCTGACATATATAAAATCTCCTATAAAATACTAATTCTTTCAATAATATAATGAAAAAAGCCTTTTTTTACAATGAGTGATTATCCTTGGAAAAAAGCAGAATCATGAAAAAACACGGACGAAACGACTTTTCCAACTATATTTCGTCCGTGCAAAACGAGTTTTTCATATCCAAAACGCATTTTTTGAGGTGTTTAAATATACAAAATAGGCCAGAATCTCTCCTTTTTCCTGTAAAAACTCCAGCATATACCGCTAATTTATCATTTAGCACGGACGAAACGCATCTTAATCCCTTATTTCGTCCGTGTTTTACGCAAAAATCCACAAAAAAAACTTGTCGCCATACAAATAAATTATTACCTTATATATAGTGAGTTTTACGAAGAAACAATTAGAACAACTTCCTCCGTCGCAGCTCAGACAGCAGCTTTATGAAAGAGTTGCTCAGTTAAATGCAGTCCTGGACATAAAACTCAAGGCCCTCAAAAAGGCGCCGGAGGGGACACTTCGTATTTCCTCTTGCCGCGGAGTCATTCAATACTATCACAGGCAAACACCAGAAGATTCCCGCGGAACATACATCACCGCGGCAAACCAGGTCCTGGCACAAAAGCTTGCACAAAAGGATTACAACCGCCATCTAGTAAAATCACTCAAAAAAGAAATACGCCTTTTGCAGATAACACTCACTCAACTACAAAAAATGGAAAAATCAGGAGAGGCGGCTCACGTCCTTATTCAAAGTTTTCATCCGCTTCGCCAGGAGCTCATTATTCCCGCTACCTTAAGTGATGAACAATACGCCGCCGCCTGGCTTTCACAAAAATACAAAGGAAAATCTTTTGCTGCAGATTTGCCAACATTGCTCACATCCAAAGGCGAACGTGTCCGTTCCAAATCCGAAATGCTCATTGCAGACACCCTCGCGCGTATGGGTGTTCCGTACCGCTACGAATACCCAATCACCCTAAATGACAATGGCCATACTTTTACAATGCATCCTGATTTTCTTTGTCTCAACCTGCGTACACGTCAGGAATTTATCTGGGAGCATTTTGGCATGATGGACGACGCAGATTATTCATCCAAAACTGTAAAGAAACTTCGTACCTATGCACAAAACGGAATCTATTCCGGCCACAATCTTATAGCCACATCAGAAACCGCAGAGCTTCCACTCAACACACAACTCCTGGAAAAAACAATCACAGAATATTTGAAATAATACTCAAATGGATTTATAATTATTTTATCTTACTATTTTTGGAGGCTATTATGAAAAAAATTGTAAAACTGATGGGGCTTCTGCTTGTGGCAGGAGCAATGTTCATAGGCTGTAAACAGGAAGCTAACACTCTGACTACAGATTTTAAGTTGTCGAATGGAAAGTGGGAGTTTGTAGCAGATGTCAAAATGTCTGAAGAGTTTTTGGAGGATGGTGTAAAAATAACAGAATCTATGACTTACAATACTAAAGAGATGCTGCAGGTTACTGATGGCGCCATTAAGGTTTTAAGTGCAACCCAAAAAAAAGAAGCATCTGTAACATTCCCAGAAGGAACAGCGCAAGATGTCTTGGATTCAGCTAAAGCATTGGCAGAAGCAAAAAAAGGAGAAGGAGATACTGTTACTGTAAAAGGTACTACAGTTACATTGACTACTACTCATACAGCAACAGATGCAGAAATTGAAGAAGAAAATGCAGGTAATCCTAAAGTTTCTGACATTGTAAATAGCTTCCCAAAGGGTGTAGAAATCTATACAAACAAAAAGAAGACTATATATAAGGTTTATTATCCTGTTACATCAAGCTCGTCTGACGGTTTAACAGCTTCAAGTAAAACAACAATGACATTTACAAAACAAAAGTAACCTTCTATGGAAAAAACTCGGGCGGGAATGAACAGGACTATTGTACTCTCACAGCAGGAAAAGGCGGAGCTCAAAAGCAAGGTTGTTTTCCCGCTTGAGGGGGAGCCACTCGAGTTTGAAAATTCTACCATCTGTGCAGACCTTCTGCAGGCACTTCCAAAACTCCCCGATGCTTTTGCAGATCTCATTATAATTGACCCGCCCTACAATCTTACAAAGGATTTTAATGGAACAAAGTTTAATGCCCGCACCGACCAGGCCTACGAAGAATATCTGGATTCCTGGTTGCCTCAAGTGTGTGCTAAGCTCAAGCCGACTGGTTCTCTCTATTTGTGCGGAGACTGGAAGTGTACGGCAGCACTACAGCGGGCCTTGGAAAAAAATCTTACCATAATGAACCGCATAACCTGGCAGCGCGAAAAGGGCAGGGGAGCCAAAGCCAACTGGAAAAACGGAATGGAAGATATCTGGTTTGCAGTGCGTGACCCAAAGAATTATTATTTTGATGTAGAAGCCGTAAAACAAAAGCGCCGCGTTATTGCTCCATACCGCAAGGACGGCGCACCAAAGGACTGGCAGGAAACCGGCGACGGAAACTACCGCCTCACTTATCCTTCAAACTTTTGGGATGATATAACTGTGCCGTTCTGGTCCATGCCGGAAAACACAGACCATCCTACCCAAAAGCCCGAAAAGCTTTATGCCAAGTTAATTCTTGCTTCTAGCCGTCCGGGAGACATTGTTTTTGATCCTTTTGCCGGAAGCGGAACCACAGCCGTTGTTGCCAAAAAGCTTGGACGCCGCTGGTGCACCGTGGAGCTCAACGAAGAATATGCCCTGCTCACAGCAAAGAGGCTGCAAATGGCAGCCAGCGACAAAGCTATACAAGGCTATTCGGATGGAGTTTTCTGGGAACGCAACACTCTTGCCCAGCAAAAAAAGAGCTGATTATGGAAAAACCTTCTTCAAAAAAAATCTACATTATGATGAATAAACCCTGCGGCTATGTGTGTTCTGCAGTTTCGGATTCTCATCAGACGGTGTACGAACTTTTGCCGGGACCGTTACGCAGCCTTGCCCAGAATGCAAAGCGCGGAAAAAGATTGCACACTGTAGGACGCCTTGACTGCAATACAAGCGGCCTGCTTCTTTTTACAACCGACGGTGATTTTTCCAATTACCTGACCCGTCCGCAAAATCATATTCCAAAAACCTATGAGGCTGTAATAAAGACGCCGGTAGAAGAACCAGCTCAGGCTGAATATATTAGTCGTGCCAGCAAGGGAGTAATGCTGCCAGCCGAAAAAAAAGCACCGGAACAACAAAGCGCCGGCGCACAGCTTGAATTTATAACTCCAACCTTCTGCCGCATCACCCTAACCGAAGGCAAGTTCCACGAGGTACGCCGCCTCTTCCAAGCCCTCGGCAACGAAGTCGTAGAATTAAAACGCCTCTCCTTTGGAAACTATAAACTCCCACAAGATTTGAATCCCGGGGAGTTTAGAGCGATTGAAAAGGTATTGTAATTGTATAACGTCAAGCGACGTGGCAGTTCAGCAGTAGATTAGATTCCTGTTACTTCTCTTGCAAGTATTGTTCCGTCTGGAGCGACTATGGAATCTACCATTTTATCTATAGGATATTCTTCTCCTTCTTCTTGAATAGATTCAGTACCCTTCATGTATTTGTAATCATCCGATCGTACCGGTGGCATACGGAAGCGACATCCATCAAATCCTTCAATCCAGAAATTAACTGCAACATCAACGTTGAATGGCCAATAATAGCTTCCATTATCTAATTCAAAGCTTTCATTTGTGTTATTAAAACAGGTATTAAAATTGAATGGATCTGAGGTACCGTTTCTAAAAATATAAACATCTTCATCAATTGAAATTACAGTCCCGGATGCAAAATTGCCTGCTTGTGTATAACCTTTTCCGCCTAGATTTTCTTCAACTTCTTCGTCTTCTCTGATGAATCTGGCAAAAATTGAGCAATCCATTTTTTTATCAGTTACATCATTTGTGAATGAGAAGGCAGAATAAAATGAAGCGGGCGGTATAATATCAAAGGTACTGTGTTCAGCGGAAGGACTGATATTAAAATTATTCATTGTAGGTTTTGCTTCACTATAATCCCCATAGGTTACATATTGCGTACCGCCTCCAGCTTTTGCAAGGAACCGAATACAACAATCAGTGCCATATCCTGCTTGTCCGGAGTAATAGTTAAAATCAAAATTGTAGACTGCATCTTTTTTTATATTTACAGGATAAACAAAAGGTATTTTTGCAGGATCATCTTCTGATGCGTTATTAATGTCATCTTGATAAGCGACAATTAAATCTCCTATAAACATTGCAATTCCATCATCTTTTTCTGCATTTCGGATATAGTAAGAACTATTGTTGTCTAGTATAAAAGCATCTCCACTATTGTTCGTAATAATTAGTGTGAATTTTATTCCTTGTGAACAAGGTTCAACTTTAAGCTTCATCGAATAATCAATTTCAATTTCAAATTCACCATCATGAATATCATCCCCCTTAAGCCCCAGCTGTTTGTAGATCTGGCTTTGGAATCTCTACATCGTTTCATCTCGCGGGAGTCCCATGTTTATGCTGTCGCGGATTTCGCGGGTGAACAGTTCGTCTAGGGTTGAATCATACCAGGTTTTGTATTCGGCAGATACGGTTTGGGCGGCGGCGTCGTAGATGGTATAAATGTCGGCGCCTCCAAGAGTTGAACTGGTGCCTTTGCCTTCGCTAATTACTCTGTTCATAACAACCTGGGATGCTACAGTGTCGTCTTCTTCGGCGGCAACCTTGTACATAAGGCCGTCGGTGCTTGTGTCCAAAGTCATCCATTCGATAATTCTTTTTACAACGCCTTTTTTTACTTCTGGCAGATTGCTGTTGACCATGATGAAAGATCCGCCCCAGGTAAAAGGAACCGGTGACTGAATGATTCCCCACTGGTCAGGGGCAACATTGGCAGCATCTCTAAGGAAATACTTTATAAACCATGCAGGTCCAAAGAATGCAAAAACTTCATTATTGGTCATGTCGGCAAACCATTCTTCACTCCATGGGTCTGCGTTATGACATGGAAGAAGGTTTTCACCATTTTCAGGTAAAACATTAGCGTAATAGAATTCATTTGGAATAGGATTAAGTACAAGATTGTTATCTTCGTCAACCCAACGGCAATATCTATTGTAATGATTGTGATCTTCATCTTCGGCTTCTTCATAAATAGCTCGGTACACTTTCCAGATATCGTCATAAGTAGAAATAAGGTATTTATCAAGGGTTGCTAATTTCTTACCTAATTCACAAAGTTTGGCAAAGCTTTGAAAAGGGTTAGGATCTATGCCTGGGAAAATATATTGATATAGTTTTTCCTCTGTGGTTGTTGCGTTTGAACCAGCAAATGCTCTTGCACGATCCAACTCCTCCGCAATCGCCTTGTTATAAATCATAGCGCCTGCTGTAGACTGGTAGCCAAGGCCGTGGATTTTGTTGTCGGTGCCGGTGGCCATCTGGAGGATGTAATCGTAGAACTGGGCTTTTTCAATCTGGCTGTCTGTAATTCCAAGAGAGTCAAAGGGGAGGGTGTAGCTTTGCATGTCGCCCTGGGTGTAGCGCAGATAGTCCGGGTCTTCCATAGAGAAAATGTCCGGAGCATCCAGTGCATTGTTTTTGAGGGCTTTTTGGAGTTCTTCCTTATATTGTTCTGAATTATCGAATTGCGTAATTTCAAGAACAATGCCGTCGCTTGGATGTTCTTCCATATATTTTTTTATGTAGGTTGCGTAGTCGTCGTTGATTGTCCAAAGGCGCAGGAAACGCAT
>JAEEGG010024457.1_pt1 | contig 11708 bp, 9 predicted proteins | sample 9134161 | NCBI WGS metagenome assembly JAEEGG01 (sample SAMN16246543, study PRJNA631951) | gut metagenome | biome: gut microbiome; feature: rumen; material: CR-attached | host: Bos | place: Iran: Karaj | collected 2018-10 | reverse complement strand
ACCTGATTACGGACCTGTCGACCAGTGCCATGCAGCAGAACCTGACGGCGCTGGGCGTGATGTGGCTGTTCGAGCAGATGGTGGCTGCCCACCAGCTGACGAAGTCGCTGCGTCTGGAGCAGGGTGCCGAGGAGAGCGAGAAGGTGACGGGTGCGCTGAAGGCTGCCCGCCAGGCATGCGACACGCTGTACGACAAGATAACGTACACCATCGAGGCCTTCACGCTGACGGCCGACGACCCTGCGCCCTACGAGGCGTTCATCAAACTGTGGAACGGTACGCTGAAGATTTATCAGGACATGCTGGACCGCAAGAGCGGAACGTCGTTAGGCAATGGCGGCGGCAGCAATTCTGGTAACGGTGGCACGACCAATAACGGTGGTGGCACCGAGCAAGGCGGAGGCACCGAACAAGGTGGTGGCACCGAACAAGGTGGTGGCACCGAACAAGGTGGTGATACCCCTGGCGGTGACACTCCTGGAGGCGGTGGTACCGGCACGATTACGCCTGACCCGGGAACGGGCGGCGGTGACAACCCCGGAGGAGGAAGCAATCCCGGCGACGAGGACGACGCCGGGGACACGAATTAAGTTTTTTGTCTAAGGAATCTAGGAATCAAGGAATGTCCTCTGAGCCTCGCCAAACGGCGGGGCTTCTTGCTAAAATAAATAGTGATTTGTTTTGCTGTCTGCCTGTTTTTCACTATCTTTGCAGACAAATGCTACCAACATGAAACAAAGAATGATGAGAGTATGCCTTGTTGTCGCCCTGCAGTTGCTGTTGGTGAATGTACAGGGACAGTCGGACTCATTGAAGGTGAATCAGCTGAACTTTGGCCTGAACTATCGACTGCATGGAGAGATGGTAAGGGGTGGACTGCCTGTCGACCCTGATGTGGAAAGTGAGGATAGGTCGAACTTCCTGCAGGGACGTATGCGCCTGACGGTCGGCTACCAGCGTCCTGGCATTGAGGCCTATGCGGTCGTTCAGAATAGTAATGTGTGGGGTTCCAGTGGCGACCAAGCGCTTAACCTTTATGAGGGTTGGGTCAAGATGACGGCTAAGAATGGGCTCTTCGCGCAGATTGGTCGCATAGCCCTGGCTTATGACGATGAACGCATTATCGGTACCAACGACTTTGCGATGGCCTCTCTGTCGCACGACGTTCTGCGCGTGGGCTATGAAGGACACGGTCACAAGGTTCATGCCATTCTGGGCTATAACCAGAATGCGAAGAACGTCTATAGGAACACTTATTACGATGAGGGTTCGCAGGACTATAAGTCGATGCAAACCATGTGGTATCACTACGATGTCCCCAAGTTCCCGTTAGGAGTATCGTTGCTTTTCATGAACGTAGGATTGCAGGCCGGCGAGATAGGGGTGGCCTACAATCCGCCTTCGACAGAGAACCAGCAGATGTTTGGTGGCTACGTGAATTATCATCCCAAGCATCTGACGTTGGAGGCTTCGTACTATAAACAGACGGGTAAGTGTGTGGACCCTGTCAGTAAGTTGGCAGGAAAGATAGACGCCTGGATGGCCAGCATGAAGGCGACCGTCACACCTTGCAGCAGCTATGGTTTCACGGTGGGCTATGACTATCTGAGCGGCGACGATTATGTGCCCGTCATCTATGGTGGTAAGTTAGGGTTGCCCAACCATCCGGTAGAAAAGGGTTTTAATCCCCTGTACGGTTCGCGCACGATGTTCTATGGCATCATGGACTATTTCTACGAGCGGGCCTATATTAACGGCTTTACGCCTGGTCTGCAGAATGCCTTTGTCGGAGCCTTCGGCAAGCCCGTCGCCAAACTGGATTGTGGCATTACCTATCACTATTTCGCTGTGGCGACAGAGCTGCACGACCTGAACAGCACGCTGGGGCACAGCATCGACGTGCAGGCGGGTTACCGCTTCTCAAAGTACGTATCGCTGTCGGCAGGCTACACCCTGATGCTGGGCACAGAGACCATGGACAGGCTGAAACAGGGAAACAATAGCAAGACGGCCCATTGGGGATGGTTCTCGCTGACTGTTTCGCCAAGCCTGTTTTCGACAAGATTCTGAATGCACAAAGTACAAAAAATTACTGAAATGGGAAACAATTTGCTAAATTTAATGGTGAAAGTTGTCTGAAAGTGGAAACTTCTTTGTACCTTTGCACTCGATAAACGTTTATTGAGAATATGACAGAAACAAAAGTGACGCTGGTGGAGCGCCTGGCTCATCGTATGGCAGCTGCCAGCCAGCACACAGAGAACCCGTTGACTGACGTGCAGGTTCAGCAATTGTTGGACAAGATGTTTGCTGCACTGACCCCCGACGAAGAAGAGTTGGTGACGATGGTGGCCGACGCTGCCGTCAAGGAGGTGTTGCAGAACCAGCGCCCGGAAGTGACGGAGGTGCGCCCCAAGGAGCTGGAGTGCGACGTGGTGCGTTTCCAGAACAACAAGGACAAGTGGGTGGCCCTGGTGGGTCTGCTCAACGGCTATCCCTACGAGATCTTTACGGGTCTGCAAGACGACGAGGAGGGCATCCTGCTGCCGAAGTCGGTGACCAAGGGAAAGATTATCAAGCAGGTGAACAGCGACGGCACGAAGCGCTACGACTTCCAGTTTGAGAACACGCGTGGCTACAAGATTACCGTGGAGGGACTGTCGGAGAAGTTTAATCCGGAGTACTGGAACTACGCCAAGCTGATCAGCGGCGTGTTGCGCTACCGCATGCCCATAGAGCACGTCATCAAGCTGGTGTCCTCGCTGCAGCTGCAGTCGGAGAACATCAATACGTGGAAGAACGGTGTGGAGCGTGCCCTGAAGAAATATACGGGCGACGGTGCCGAGGCAACAGACAATGAAGATAACGCAGAGCAGCATCCTACTGCATGACATGCGCTTCTACGCCTACCACGGCGTGATGGAGCAGGAGCGACGCGTGGGTGGTGAATACCTGGTGTCGCTGCAGGTAGAGGCTGACATTAGCGGGGCCGTGATTAGCGATTCGGTCGCTGATACCGTCAACTATGCGGAGCTCTACGACGTGGTAAGACGCGAGATGGCCCAGCCCTCGCAGCTGCTGGAGCACGTGGCGGGTAGGATAGGGCAGCGCGTGCTGGACGACTTTCCGCAGGTGACGGCGCTGACAGTCCGCGTGACGAAGTGTAATCCACCCATGGGTGCCGACAGCAAGGGTGCGAGCGTGGAGATATGCGCGCTGCGCGCTAGTGAATAGAGAATAGTGAATAGAGAAGAGTGAAGAGAGAAGAGTGAAAAGATTATACGTATATATATTAATGATGTGTGTGGCAGTGGCTGGTGTTGCTGCCAACAAACGTTTTACGCTGGTCATCGATGCCGGACATGGCGGAAACGATGCTGGTGCGGTGGGTAAGATTACCAAGGAGAAGACCATCAACCTGAACGTGGCACTGGCCTTCGGCAGACTGGTGGAGCAGAACTGTCCGGACGTGAAGGTGGTGTACACCCGTAAGACCGATGTCTTCATCCCCCTGCACACCCGTGCCGACATTGCCAACAAGAACAAGGCCGACCTGTTCATCTCCATCCATACCAATGCCCTGCCCAAGGGACACATCTCCAGGGGTCTGGAGACCTATACGCTGGGTATGCACCGTGCTGCCGACAACCTTGCCGTCGCTAAGCGAGAGAACGAGGTAATCCTCTATGAGAAGGACTATAAGCAGCGCTACCAGGGCTTCGACCCCAACTCGTCGGAAAGCTATATCATGTTTGAGTTCATGCAGGACCACAACATGGCACAGAGCGTGGAACTGGCGAAGTTTGTACAGCGTCGCACGTGTGCTGCCGCCAATCGTCAGAACAAGGGCGTGAAGCAGGCAGGATTCCTGGTGCTGAGAGAGACGTCGATGCCCAGTTGTCTGATAGAACTGGGATTCATCTCTACGCCCGACGAGGAGCGTTTCCTGAATTCTAACAGTGGTGTCAGCCAGTTGGGTTATGGCATCTATCAGGCCTTTGTGGACTATAAGCGCAAGTACGATACCAATGTCAGCGTACCTTACAAGGCTGAACCCAAACCGAAGGAAGAGGTGCAGATTCCTGCCGTTGTTCCTGAGCCTGTGAAGCAGGAAGTGAAGGAGGAACCGAAGAAGGAAAGCAAGAAGGACAAGAAGCGCAAGAAGAAGGAGGCTGAAAAGCAGAAAGAGGCTGAGCAGAAGCAGGATACGGTGGTAGCGGAACAGCCTGCCGTCGTTGCTGAAAAACCTGCTGTTGTGGAACAGCCTGTAGCAGTACCTGAAGAGAAACCTGTGGAGAAACCAGTGGAGAAGCCTGTTGAGAAACCCGTTGAGAAGCCTGCGGCACCTGTCGCTCAGCCTGTGAAGTCTGCTGAGAAACCTGCAACGGTGACTTCTTCAGCCCCCGTCTTCAAGGTACAGATCTTGGCCAGTGGTTCGAAGCTACCTCTCTCGTCGCCCCAGTTCAAAGGCCAGACGGGCATTGACAGCTATGAGGAAGGTGGCCTGTATAAGTTTACGGTTGGCGCCTCTACAGACTATAATGAGATTTACCAGCTACGCAAGTCGCTGCTGGCGAAGTTCCCTGAGGCCTTCATCATCGCCTTCAAGAACGGGCAGAAGACGGATGTGCGTCAGGCGATAGCAGAATTTAAGAGTAAAAAGACGAAAAAGTAAATAACAACAGATATGAAATTTACAAAGGAAATCAAGATAGCACTGGTGTCGATATTCGGTATCGTCGTGCTGTTCTTCGGACTGCAGTTCCTGAAGGGACTGAGTGTCTTCTCAAGCGACAATGCGATGTATGTGGCCTTCTCGGACGCTACGGGCCTGGCGGTGTCGTCGCCTGTCTATGCCAACGGCTATCGTGTGGGTGTGGTGAAGTCACTTGACTACAACTACGATCCTCATGGCAAGATTGTTGCTGAGATTGGTCTGAACAAGGAGATGCGTGTACCTGTGGGCTCGCATGCCGAGTTGGCCAGCGACCTGTTGGGTAATATCAAGATTAACCTGGTGCTCTCTGACGACCCCATACACATGATAGGTGTCGGCGACACCATCAGTGGAGATATGGAACAGGGTATCATGAGTAAGGTGGGCGAGATAATGCCCGTCATCATGAATATCGCTCCCAAACTGGACAGCATCATGAGTAGCCTGAACCTGCTGCTCTCTGACCCTGCCCTGCGCAATACCCTGCACAACGTAGAGGGAATGACGAACAACCTGAATGCGACCAGTCAGGAACTGAAGACGTTGTCGGCTTCGCTGAACCGCGAGGTGCCCACCATGATGAACAAGGCCAACGGGGTGCTGGACAATACCCAGCAGCTGACGCATAACCTGTCGCAAATCGATGTGGCTGCGATGAATGCCAAGGTGAACCAGACGCTGGCAAACGTGGAGCAGATGACACAGAAACTGAACAGCAACGAGGGTACGCTGGGACTGCTGATGCGCGACCAGACACTCTATAACAACCTGACAGCCACAGCTGCCAGTGCCGATTCGCTGTTGACAGATTTGAAGGCTCATCCGAAGCGCTACGTACACTTCTCGATTTTTGGGAAAAAGGACAAGTAAAAAAGTTTGCAATTTTTAATTTGTCTAAATAGTAAAGGCGCTGTAAGATTTTCGACTCCATCGTTGGAAGTGCTTGATATTTCAATCGTTTAGCGTTCTCATTACACGATGCGTGTACACCCTTTAAACGATGCGCATGCATGCGCTAAAACGCTGAAAAACAAAGAGATGCATTTATGCAAGTCCGTTGGTAGATAAAAAAATCTTAAAATGCACTTAACGGTCGAAATATGAGCAATTTACAGATATTGTCCTCGTGAAGTATAAAAAATACGGATTTGGAGGATTGAAAAAAAATTGCGACCTTTGCATCCGAAAACAACAATAACCAGAGACTACAAATCGTCTTTTAGTTAAACTTAAAAAAAACAGTAACGCCGCATGGTAAATAATCCAAAGGCGCTTTGGGACAACTGCCTTAGTCTGATTAAGGACAACGTCACGGAGCAGCAATACAAGACATGGTTCGCGCCCATCGTGTTCGAGAAATACGATGAGGAACGCCAGTCTGTGCTCGTACAGGTACCTAGTATGTACGTGTATGAGTATTTGGAGCAGTACTATGTGAACTTGCTGAGCAAGGTGCTGACGCGTTGCTTCGGACAGAAGGTCCAGCTGAACTATCGTGTCGTCACTGACAAGCAGCACCGCATCAATACGGTGGTGGAGGGTGAGGAGCCTACCAGCGTAGAACCCGCTCCCGCTACAAACCGTGGTAATAAGGCCCCCACGACGCTGGACGTTGTGGAGCGTGACCTGAATCCGCAGTTGGATATCCACAAAACCTTCCATAACTATATTGAGGGCGACAGCAACAAACTGCCACGTACTGTGGGTTTGTCGATTGCTGAGCATCCAGGAAAAACGACGTTCAATCCCTTCTTCGTCTATGGTCCGTCAGGCTGTGGTAAGACCCACCTGATCAACGCCATTGGTGTGCGTTGCAAGGAGATGTACCACCATAAGCGTGTGCTGTATGTGTCGGCCCGTCTCTTCCAGGTGCAGTTTACCGATGCCAGCAGGAAGAATACCGTCAATGACTTCATTAACTTCTATCAGAGCATTGATGTGCTGATTGTCGACGACGTACAGGAGTGGGCAACAGCTGAGAAGACAGTGGCTACGTTCTTCCACATCTTCGATCACCTGTCGCGTCTGGGCAAGCAGATTATCCTGGCCAGTGATCGTCCGCCAGTAGACTTGGGATGGTTGCCAGAGCGTATGCTGACCCGTTTCTCGTCAGGTCTGATAGCAGAATTGGAGAAACCTAATGTGCAGTTGTGCATTGATATCCTTAATGCGAAGTGTCGTCGTGATGGTCTGAAGATTCCTGCTGATGTCATCCAGTTTATTGCTGAGACGGCCAACGGCTCTGTCCGTGATTTGGAGGGTGTCATCAACTCGCTGCTGACCTATTCGATAGTCTATAATACGAATGTGGATATGCGACTGGCAGAGCGTGTGGTGAAGCGTGCTGTGAAGATTGACAACAAACCGCTGACAGTTGACGACATTCTGGAGAAGGTCTGCAACCACTACAATGTGCAGCAGCAGAGCGTGTTCAGCAAGAGTCGCAGGCGTGACTTTGTGATGGTGCGTCAGGTATCGATGTATCTGGCCCAGAAATATACCAAGATGCCGGCATCACGCATTGGTCAGCTCATTGGCGGTCGTGATCACTCGACAGTCATCCATAGCTGTTCGACAGTGGAACAGCGCCTGAAGGTCGACAAGGAATTCTCTGCCGAAGTCACAAGCATCGAAAACTCTTTTAAACTGAAGAAATAAAAAAAAAGTAAGGAAGCGCAATTCCTTACTTTTTTGTTTCGATATTTCGATATTCCGATATTTCGAAATCTCGATGTTTCGATGTCTCGAAGTTTCGATGTTCTGTCTTACAGGTTGTTCTTCTCGATATCCTTGAAGTACTTGTAGGTAGCAACCTTCAGCTCGTCAGTAGCAGGCTCGTCAGCAACGATGATGCCATGCTGGTGCATCTGCAGGGCTGAGATAGTCCACTCGTGGGTAACAGCACCCTCGACGGCAGCCTTCAGGGCACGTGCCTTGTGGTGGCCGTTGACGAGAATCATCACTTCCTTGGCATCCATCACAGTACCTACACCAACGGTGAGGGCCAGCTTGGGAACCTTGTTGACGTCGTTGTCGAAGAAACGGCTGTTGGCAATAATCGTATCTGTGGTTAGTGTCTTCACACGGGTGCGGCTGGTCAGTGAGCTGTAAGGCTCGTTGAAGGCGATGTGTCCGTCAGGACCGATACCACCAATGAACAGGTCGATACCGCCTGCTTCCTTGATCATCTCCTCATAGTGTGCGCACTCAGCAGCCAGATCCTTGGCATTGCCGTTGAGGATGTGGATGTTCTCCTTGGGGCAATCGATGTGGTTGAACAGGTTGCGGGCCATGAAAGAGTGGTAGCTCTCGGGGTGCTCCTCAGGCAGACCTACATACTCGTCCATGTTGAACGTCAGCACGTTCTTGAACGATACGCGTCCTTCCTTGTTGGCTTTCACCAGACAAGCATACATTCCTTCAGGTGACGAACCTGTGGGAAGACCCAATACAAATGGCTTTTCTTTGGTAGGCTGGAAGGCATTGATACGCTCAATGACATGTTCTGCAGCCCATTGCGACATCTTCTGATAGTCGGGTTCAATAATTAGTCTCATAAGTGTAAAAAATATTAAGTTTTTTGTCTTATCGGGTGCAAAGATAATAATTTCTGCGATAATATGAACAAAAAACGGATATTTTTTGTAACTTTGCACCGATTATGAAGGAATTTGTTATATCTGAAGCTAAAGCCGAGACTGCTGTACTCGTAGGACTGATAACACAGCAGCAGGATGAGGCGAAGACAAAAGAATATCTGGACGAGCTGGAATTCCTGGCCGACACCGCTGGAGCTGTCACTGTGAAGCGTTTTACGCAGAAGGTGCAGGGCCCCAGTCAGGTGACGTATGTCGGCAAGGGTAAGCTCGAAGAGATTAAGCAATATATCAAGCAGCAAGAAGATGCCTATTACGACTGGCTCGATGCAGGGTCGCCAGAGCCCGAAGAGGGTAGGGAGGCTCCGCAACCTGTGGGTATGGTCATCTTCGACGATGAACTTTCTGCCAAGCAGATACGAAATATCGAGAATGAGTTGAAGGTGAAGATATTAGACCGTACCTCATTGATTCTCGACATCTTTGCCATGCGTGCCCAGACTGCTGAGGCCAAGACGCAGGTGGAGCTGGCACAGTACCGCTATATGCTGCCCCGTCTGCAACGCTTGTGGACCCACCTGGAACGCCAGGGCGGTGGCTCTGGTAGCGGTGGCGGAAAGGGCTCCGTGGGTCTTCGTGGTCCTGGTGAGACGCAGTTGGAGATGGACCAGCGTATTATCCGTCAGCGTATCTCGCTGTTGAAAGAGCGTCTGGTTGAGATTGACAAGCAGAAGACTACCCAGCGAAAGAATCGTGGTCGCCTGATTCGTGTGGCTCTGGTGGGTTACACTAATGTCGGCAAGTCGACGATGATGAACTTGCTGGCCAAGAGTGATGTCTTTGCAGAGAACAAACTCTTTGCGACGCTGGATACCACTGTCAGAAAGATGACTATCGACAATCTGCCCTTCTTGTTGGCAGATACTGTCGGTTTCATCCGTAAGCTGCCCTCCGACCTTGTGGAGTCGTTTAAGTCAACGCTTGACGAGGTGCGTGAGGCCGACCTGCTGGTGCATGTGGTGGATATCTCGCATCCCGATTTTGAGGAACAGATTCGTGTGGTGGAGGAAACCCTGAAAGATTTGGGTTGTGCCGAGAAACCCGCCATGCTGGTGTTCAACAAGATTGATGCCTACTCATGGGTTGAGAAAGAGGCCGACGACCTGACTCCTTTGACGAAGGAGAATCTGACGCTTGACGACCTGAAGCAGACATGGATGGCACGTACTGGCGAGAACCAGCACTACTTGGAGTGCCTGTTTATCTCAGCCAAACAGAAAGAGAATATCGATATGTTGCGTGAAATCCTCTATAAGCGTGTTCGTGAACTGCATGTGCAGAAATATCCGTATAACGACTTCCTGTATCAGATAGAAGAATAATGAACCAAACACAATAAGATTATGAGAGACTACAGATTTTTGACAGACGATGAGATTCAAGTACTGGAAAACAATAGTTGTTGGGCTGAAGACTGGCAGCGCGTAAAGGTTGCTGAGGAGTTTTCTCCCTATAACTTCCATCGTGTCATCTTCTACGGTGACATCCGACTGGGTGTCTTCGAGAAGCAGGTGGAAGTATCGAAAGGCTTTGTAAAACATTCTGGTATTAACGATGCTACCCTGCGCAACGTCACGGTGGGTGACAACTGTCTCATCGAGAAGATTGGTAACTTCATCAACAACTATACTATTGGCAGCGACTGCTATATCTCGAACATCTCCACGATGGAGACCACTGAGGGCGCTTCTTTTGGTGAGGGCCATCTTATCAGTGTACTCAACGAGATGGGCGATGGTAACGTGGTGCTTTTCCACGACCTGAACTCACAGCTGGCCGCCTTTATGGTGAAGTATTTCAAGGACAAACAGCTGAAAGACAGTCTGTCGCGTCTGATTAATGAGGAGATTCGCTTCACACAACCAGAGCGCGGTACCATCGGCAATGGTGTGAAGATTATCAACTCTAAGGAGATTACCAATACCGTTATCAAGGAAGATTGTGAAATCAATGGTGCTGCCCGTCTGAGTGACTGTACCATCCTCTCGTCGAAAGACGACTCCGTATTTATTGGTACGGGCGTTATCTGTGAGAACAGTATTATCTCGAACGGTTGTTCCATCACCAATTCTGTAAAGATGCAGGACTGCTTTGTCGGTGAGGCTTGTCAGATTACCAATGGCTTCACTGCTGAGGCCAGCGTGTTCTTTGCCAACAGCTATATGGCCAATGGTGAGGCATGTGCTGCCTTCTGCGGTCCCTTCTCTGCCTCGCACCACAAGAGTTCGTTGTTGATTGGTGGTGAGTTCTCGTTCTACAATGCTGGTTCGAACACCAACTTCTCGAACCACGCCTACAAGATGGGTCCCATGCACTATGGTGTCTTGGAGCGTGGTACGAAGACGGCTTCTGGTGCCTATGTGCTGATGCCTGCGAAGATTGGTGCGTTCAGTGTCTGCTTCGGTAAGCTGATGAACCATCCTGACATGCGCTGTCTGCCCTTTGCCTATCTGATGGCTTATGGCGAGACGATGTATATCGTGCCAGGTCGTAACATTACCACGGTGGGTCTCTACCGTGATATCAAGAAGTGGCCGAAGCGCGACAAGCGTGCAGCTTCGAGCCGTAAGAGCATTATCAACTTTGACTGGTTGTCACCATTTACTGTCGGTGAGATTGTCGAGGGTAAGAAGATTCTGGAGAACCTGCGTCAGGCCGGCGGCAACAATGTGTCGTCGTACAACTTCCAGGAGTATATCATCAATGCGTCATCGCTGAAGAAGGGTATTAAGTACTACGATATTGCCCTCCGCATCTATATGGGTGCCGTGCTGAAGCGTGCTGTCAAGGAACAATGGCTTGGTAAGCCCGAAGGTGAGATTGGTCTGGGACAATGGAACGACCTCTCTGGTCTGTTGTTGCCTGCCAGCGAGGAGGAACGTCTCCTTGAGGACATCAAGAATGGTACTATCGAGAGCATCCGCGAGGTTTTGGCACGTTTCAACGACATCAACGAGCACTATCGCGAATATCAGTGGACGTGGACCTATCAGTTGATTCTCGACTACTACGGTCTCGACGAACTCAATGACGCTACCATCCAACGCATCCGTGAGGACTATGTCAAGGCCCGTCGTGCATGGATTGCCGAGATTCGCAAGGATGCCGAGAAGGAGTTTGCTATGGGTGATGTTGAGCAGGATGTCTTTGATGACTTTATCTCAAAATTGGATCACGAAATAGATTATGAAGATTAAAAAGAATTGTCTGTTGGCTATCGGCTGTTGTCTGTTGGCCATCGGCGTACAGGCTAAGGATTACAAGTATGTAACGGTGTCTGGAGATATGATGCAGACCCGTATTTATACACTAGGCAATGGGTTGAGAGTTTATCT
>JAEEGG010024451.1_pt1 | contig 11711 bp, 10 predicted proteins | sample 9134161 | NCBI WGS metagenome assembly JAEEGG01 (sample SAMN16246543, study PRJNA631951) | gut metagenome | biome: gut microbiome; feature: rumen; material: CR-attached | host: Bos | place: Iran: Karaj | collected 2018-10 | reverse complement strand
AGCAGGGGCAGTATTCCTCCCCGCTGCCGGTTATCGTGAAGGTACGACGGTTTCCCTCGTCGGGGTAGCCATCGACTACTGGTCAGCTTCGCAGAACGGGAACATGGCAGGTGGTGTCTCTGGCAATTCCAAACGCCTCCATCCCCATAGTGACGGCGATCTCTATTACGGAGATTGTGTTCGACTCGTGCATGAGGTAATGCATTGATATATCAAAGCAAATCACAAACTAACAATTCTCTCGTTTCTTAACAAATAGCCCCACGGCTCTCAGAAGAGAACTGTGAGGCTAAGGTTTGGTTTCCATTTGTGAACCCACAGGACCTGTCCCCGTAAGTTCCAGGTAAATAGATAAATATTAGCTAATTAGCAAACTACAAACCTGTGGCTCCTGTCATTGTGAACGTCTTGATAGTGGTCCAGTTAGATGCATCAAAAGACCTCTGGAGATTAACAGTGCCTCTGATATATTTGTTGTTATAGGTATCAACAACGGCCTGCAAACGCTTAATCAAATCGCTCTCGTTGACGTCGACAATTCCAACACTTTCAATTGCATTAGTCATGTCTCTTTCAAAGGCCTCGTATGCGTCGTTATGGCCATTGGCAACCTGTATGTTGCTTCCGTCAAGCCTATACCAGACATTTTGACCCTTAATTTCTGTTTTTTCTTCACTCCCGCATGCGGTCAGAACAACACATGTCATTGTCATGCAAATTAAGGCAATTGCGGCCATTAGAATCTTTTTCATTTTTTAATTGTCTTATGTAAAAAATAAATTAATGATTATTCTTTATGTTCTATTTATCTTGAACAAAATCAAAAGCTGCCCTCACGAGTAGAGAAATGCTTTGTCCATCTCATCATCAGTCCAGTCGCCGTCCCATTCCGGGTGTAAATTAAAGAACTGGTGTAATCATTTGCTACACATGATGTTAATGTCATTGAGCCGCATGTCAAGATGGCGGCCAGCATCCTTAAGAGATTCTTTTCCATTTTTAGTAGTTTATTTGATAATTATTTTCTTTCCACCTTTTATATATATACCTGACTGGGGCTGGCCATTGACGCGGCGTCCCTGCAGGTCATGGACCGTCTCTGAGCCTCCTTCGTGATTCATAACTTCACGAACAGCAGTCGCCTCATCGTCATTCACAATTGTAAACGACTTGGGGTACTGCACTTCACTTCTTTTGTCAATCATCAGATAGGTGGTAAAGGGCTTCAGTTCGCAATGCTCGTGCCAGACAAAGCTGTTACCCTCTAAGACATAGATGTCGTCCAGGGTCTGATGACAGTAGCTGAATCCGCAATTGACAGGGAAATAAACGCTACTGGATAAAGTATGAACCTTGGTGTCGCCAGCAATCTTGACCGTTTTTCCAGCTACCGAAGGATCGACACGCAACAAGTTGAATCCACCGTGGCATTTCTTCGCTTCCACGTGTATTTCACCAGAATAGATACCGGCATCTTCTTTCTCGAGTAAACTGACACCATAGAACTTGAACTTGGAACTGAGATCTTCGCCCGTGTTCACGTCAACTATTATCTCGTCAAAAAAAGTTGTGGAGAATAAGGCAAGCGGCAGCCAACAGTCAGTTTCCTCAGGAGTGAAGGTATGTACGATGCCTGATAACTCAGATTCAAAGAGCGGAACTTCTTCATTCTTAAATCCCATGTCATAACGGGTATCGAATATCACAGGCTTTGCTGATTCCTTGTTCTCGTCAATCACGATAGATTTTTCCAGGCCCTCGATGGAGGTATTGGATACGAAATACAAGGTGTTGGGGTTACTGTTGGGTTTTACACGTTTCACCTGTGCTCTCTCCATGTATATGACCGTAGCATCTTCGGGGGTTATAAATTCCTCGGTGTCATCGTTAACAGTCACCATATTGTCAGGCGTTATTGAAGTGATGACTGCAGCAAGCGTGTAGACATCTGAGCAGACACTCTCCCAAACAGCATTCCGGTTTTCATATCTGAATTCAAAGAATATCTTTTTCCAATCACCAACTTTCACAAGGTTATCTTTACTTGCTGAAATACTGCTACCAGCAGCCACTTGCAGGGTTAGGGGATTAATGATGACGCTCTCACCAGTTTCAGCATTATAAACCCTGACATTTGTAGATCCTTCATAATCGATGTCACTGAGGTTGGTCAGCGTAAAGACAGGTACGGTCGCATTACCCTTAATGATTTTCCGCTCATTGTCAATCCTGTCGCCGCTAATGGTCATATTACCCAGCTTTACCGGGCGGGCATCGTATTCCGAACCATAGACCCATTCGTGGAAGAACAGGTCGGCATACACGCTGATGGGGTCGTCCTTCCTGAGGGGAATCGGGTTCAAGTTAGTCCTCCTGTAGAATGTCGTCCTGCTGGTTTCGTGCGGCTTGAGCCAGACACGTTCGTAAGTCCAGAAATAGCCTGGCTTATAAATGAAGAGATGACCGAAAAACTCCTCCTCGCCTTGATTCTCCACGGTAAATGTAAGTGTGCGAACGGTTTCTCCGTCTTCGTTCATCACATATTCAGGATTGCTGAGTTTCAGATGGGCTTCGCTCTGCGACGGTCTCAAATGAAGTTTGGTTCCATCGACCGTCACTTGGATATAGAATCGGTCAGAGCCACGGACTATGTCTTTTAATGAGGGCTCTTTGTCATTATTGACCATTGCTACCATGCGGTATTCACCGTCAGAGATGGTATCTGGCAGCTGACATGTGAACCTGTTCAGCGTAATCAGACCAGCCACAGCCTGCATGCAATCCTGAAGTCCCTTCAACAGGCAATGAATCTGTCCATCCTTCAATAGTGCATAGCAATAGGGGGCTTTGGTATTAACCGTGTGAGCAGTCGTGAAATAGCGAAGTATGGAAAATTCCGGGAATGGAGAATGGGTGTCGGCACGTGTCAGTTCGCTATCGCCGTAGACATACATCGAAACATTACTCTCCGTAGGCGGAAGATACTCTATAGTAGGATCGTCGGTTGGGGGCTGGATGCCTACCACTATGTCGTGGAAGTCTGTCCAGCAGGGGTTAGCCAGGCTGCCACCTACGTCAGAGCCACCGGGGTTGAGTTCTAATATCTGGAAGAAACCATCGAACTTCCCAGCCCATCCCCAGTTGAAGTGAAACATGCCGTCACCATCGTAGCCGTCACAAATAAAACTGTGCCCTTCCATGTTGCTGTTATATCCATTATAGATAACAGGACGGCTATTGGCCAGCTCAGCGTATACTATATCCTCCCACTCTTCAAGGGAGTAGTCAACCTGACTCAGCCAATGCACGTTCTTGTCGTAGTCGAAGCAGTTGCGGAGAGCCCTTTCAATAGTGGCAGTGGCAGAGCCCGACATGGAGGTCGAATAGTTCATGTCTACACTCCAGCCAGCCCAGCGCATCAGGTGAGCTACGGCCTTGGCCTCTTCTTCAGTATAGTTGCCTTCCGTATAGGTCGGAAGCAGATGATTCCAGTCGAAGGTAGTGACAGGAACCACCTCCCCACCGTCAGTAGTGAACCCTTCTAGGTTTTCCTTGGGCCATTGCCAGTAATTGAGAATCTGAGACATAGACGTGGCTACACAACCTGTAGCAGACAGCATGTTGGTATTGATGTCTATGGGACACTCCTGATTGTAGGGCGTTCTCTGACTCCACTGTGTTTTCACAAGTGGCTCTATACGGCTGCGGGCAGCAGGAGCTCTACTTCCTATTTTCACCTTTCCCTGACGAATCTGTTCTGCCTGACGGGAATAGCCTTGCAGCCAGGCCTTCATGTTGTCAGGCATCTCTGCTTCGTCGTAACAACCGTCAAGCGAGTAGCCCAATATCGGCTCTGTACGGTCGTCACCGCTGACAATGACATATCCTCCCCCTTCGGCATTGAAGGCATAAAGCGACGGAATAGTCATTTCTACTGGCTGCATGACGAGACTCTGCGACGCCCTGCGCGTCTTGGCTGGGCCGTTTTGCAACTTTTTCTGCAGAAAAGTGCGGGCTTTATCCATAGCCTGCAGCTGTGTAATCTCTGTTGCCAGGATTGCCATTGGCAAAGAGAGCAACAATATTAAGTTACAGATGACTCTTTTCATCGGGTAAGTATTTTATTTACTATCTGCTGTGATGATGACGGGGTTATCTGCAGAATACTCCTGGAAGCTGACATTTCCGTCCTTGTCGATGGTGGCTACCACATTGACGTAGGCTTTCTTGGCAGCATCCTCGCTCTCCGTGGCCAGATGGTCGCCAGACAGGGTGACCGTCGGCACCTTGAAGGTGTTGTTATGCAGCACTTTGTCAGGCTCCTTGCTATTATAATGCAGGAATTCCAAGCTGGCGTTCCTGACGAGTTTCCAGGCGCCATCTTCAGCATTGGCCTTCTTTTCGAATTCAATGATAAGCTGGACCTTTTCCGGAATCTCAGACATGAACTCTACCCCGCCTCCCAGGTTGTTCGAATATAGCTTGTGCTTGCTGTATACCGTTCCTTTGTCCGAACTGTTGGCACGTACCATGATGTTGAAGGTCTTGAGGACTTCCTTGTTGCAGTCGAATGAAAAATTGAATTTCATTCTTTCGCCCGTGTCCTCTGCTTGTTTCTTGTCTTCTGCTTCATGGATTTCCGACTCCCTGATGTTGTCGTAGAATTTGCTGATGGGCGGGTTGTCCATCGGCTGTCCCGGGTTCAGCATCAGCCATCGGCTCCAGCCCGTCTCGCGGTCGAAGGCTGTCGTCTGGTAGCTGTTGCTCCATGCCCATGCCGTGACGGCCTCACCCGTTGTCGTTTGTTCGCATGTCCTGGTGTCGAACATCACCTTCTCTCCCAGGTTGTTGTATCCTGTCAGGAACCACGGGTTAAGTGCATCCTGTTGCCAGGCAAGGAATCCCTTGCTGCCGAGATTGACGCTGTATGAGAGTGCTGTGTATGTTGCCTTGTCGAGCGAGTTAAAGGCATAGTTGTGGTACACCTGAGCCTGGGCGATAGCATCCTTCAGACTGTTCATCAGCGGCACTATCTCAAAGGTCATGCCGTTGTTGGCAAAGACGTTGAGCGCCAGCATATAGCAATAGTCATACAGGTCGTAGAACGGACGGAACTCTATGTACTGGTAACAGTCCTGTGCCGGCTGGTCGAACCCTAAGTCCGGGTCCTCAGGCACCCTGTCGTAATTGTTGACAATGTAATCGGTGAATTCTCTCAATGCTGTCAGGACGGCAGGAAACTTGCTCATGTCCGTCAGCACGTAGTCGACATCCTTGGCAGCAAAAACGCCAGAATTCCTGAATATATCGGCACTGTACAGGCAGTTGGCGTCTACGAATTCCTTCATGCTGCCGATGAAATCGCCTGTGTCGGATGCCTTGCGAAGCAGTTTCACCAGTTGTGCATGGTTCTCCCCGAAGGTGGTGTGGCCAGAGGCCAGTACATAATCTGCCAGGCCGACAAATTCGGAAAGCACTTCCATCTGGTTCATCAGGCAGCAGTCGAAGTCCAGCAGCTTCAGCTTGACACCGCTCCGCTCTATTCCCTGGCGCAGTTCATGAACCGAAAGGGCCTTGTCGTCGAAGTAGTCGTCGTAGAGCGTGCCACGGGTGGTGCTTGGAGATGCTGGCATGAGCGACTTGTCATAGTCTGCCTGTGGCGTATATCCGCCACCATGGTCGCTTAGTATGAGAATGTAATTCTTGGCAGGAGCCGTCTTCTGACAATATTTGATAAAGCTGGCAATAGAGTCTGGCTGAAAGAATTCCGCCTTGATCTGCTGATTGCCATAGAGCATGTCGTCGGTCAGGTGGAGTCTCTTGACTTGATTCGTCGTGTCGTTAGCCTCGTAGTTGCCAGTGTTGTATGAGAGTTCGTAGCGGTATACGCTGCCGGGCTCACCGCTTCGGGGGTAAAGCGTTGATATGTCAATCATCGAACTCCTTTTTTTAATATAATTGATATAGTCCGAATACTTATACTGAACCATATACCGCACCCTCTCGTCAGGCTTTTCCATGGCTTGGGCGGCTCTTAGGATATCCCTTTCAATATCATTGTCCAGATCGCCGCCTCCTACTGTGTAAAGCATCACAGTGTATTCTGCCTCAGTAACAGTTGGTGTTGGTGTGTCTGGTACAGTCCCAGGATTGTCAATGTTGTCTGCACATGATGTCAGTGTCATAATGCCATAGGTAAGGATGGCAGCCCAAATCCAATTAATATTTTTTCTCATACGTATAGTTGTCTTTAAGTTACTTGCACTTGATATCTTTGAATTGCCATGTACTGGATGGTTCAATCAGGTCAAACTCCTTGGCTTCATCGGGAAGAGCAGGGAAGATGAGAGCAAAACGCAGTTTCTGATATGGCCAGGGAATATTTGTTCGAGCGGGTGCCATTGTCACATTCTGCACGCTGATAGCTTGGCAGCCTCCTCGTATTTCTCGAGTGCTTCCTCCCAGTTCTCCTTGGCCTCGAAATCCTTGGCCTCGGTCATGGCATCCTGAAAGCTTTGCTCAAACTCCACTTTCTGGCGGGCAAGGATTTCCATTTCCTTCTTACGCTCAGCCGATTGAATTGCCTGGCTTGCAACTCCCAACACACCGCTGATTGCAGTAGAAGTATGCCAACGATCCCACTGCGCACTGGCTGGCAAAGCTATGACCAGCCCCAAGACTAATACTAAAACATTTCTCTTTTTCACTTTTATTTGCGTTAATTATTTACTTAGATAATACTTTGCCATTCTTGTCCTTGCCAATTTTTACTTGACGATTGTCTTAATTATATATTTAATAGGTTGTATTAGTGAATGCTCTGCAAAGATAACACATTCTTATAATAAATGATGGTAATAAGGAATAACTTGCCAGACTTGTTGCGCAGGAAACACCCCTTTGCGCAGAAACATCAATTTATCTTTCTTTTATAACAAGAATATTTTGTATCTTTGCAGCATCAAATGCACAGATATCATACATAAATGAATATGGACAATCAGGAACAAAACAGAACCGCCTTTGAAGCGGTAGAAAGCATTGAGAGCAAATATCGGTTGAACTACGTGGACAGCGGACTGCCGCGCTGGCTCATTGAGGTAGCGTTTGTGTGTTACCTCCTGCAGGCTGCCATTAACTGGACACCGCTGATGCACTGGATGGAAGCGCATGCTCCATTAGCTCAGGCAACTATTCAGACCTTCGGGGCACTGGTAATGTACTTTGGACTGATGCGGGGCATGAAACCGCTCTACAGGCCTATGACCGCGGCATGGTGGATCGTCATTGCGCTGAACATTGCCGGGTTCGTTCCGCTGCTGTTCCCTGTGTTGATGGAAACGGTGGGTATGCCCGTTGCAGTATCGCTGATGCTGGTCTATCTGCCCTTCGGCTGCGCCATCGCCTATAATTATCGTGGGCGGTTGCGCCAGGTGGGTATCTGGATGGCGCTCTATATCTTGATTTCCAGTATCGTCCCCGTCGTCTCATTCCTGCTTGTCGGACCAGAATCGGGTTTGGCTAATTTGTCAATGGAGATTCCCACCATCGCAGTCATCATCATCTATGCGTGGGTTCAGCGTCGGGTGCTGGTGAAATAGCACTGTTGTTTTGCTTACTCTGGCGATATTGTAGGGGCGTAATGCCGAGTCGGCGTTTTACCTCTGTCTGGAAGGTGCGTCGCCCACCAAAGCCCGCCTCTGCCCCCACGGCTTCGATGGTCCAATGTGGCTCTTCGACTAACAACCGACAGGCCAAGAGGAAGCGCTTCTCATTGAGGTATTCGCCTAAACTATTGTATTTGGGGTGGTTCTTAAACAGGGTACCAAGGCGTTTCTGGGTCAACCCGAGGGAATTAGCCATGGTCTTCAGGGTCAGGTTACTGTCAGTATAGAGACGGGTCTCGTCCATCTGCTGATCGACCCACGCCATCAGCTGTTCGTCGGTCATGACGGTGGTGGCCTCAATATGTTCGCGGTGCTCACGAGTCTGAACCCGCAACAGTGTCACCTCATCAATGGCGTTACTCTTCAACTGCTCGACAAGTTCTTCCTGTTGGCGCTGCAGGTTTTCTATCCTCTCCTTCTGCTCCTCCAATTCGCTGATGTGCTTCTCCAGTTCATTTCCCTGTCTCGCGTTTTGTTCAAGAAGTGTGTTCTGGTTCTCCACCAATTTGGTGTTGGTGGCGATGATCTTCCTCGCACTGGCATTCAATACGCAGACTGTGATAACGAAAGCTACCACGAATACCACGATGACTGCGAGGATGAGTAGATGGGGTCCTGTCATGTACTGTCAGTTCTTTTGATATGCAAAATTACGGCAAATATGTCGAAACCCCAAGTTTTTGCTCATAAAATGGTTAAACTATTTGCGCAGAATTTATAGTTTTGCGCAGAAAATGGCATTTATCACTCATGCTAATTCAATAATTAGGCTGTGATGAGCCATCGCCGTCAAGTGCACGTCAGTACGCCGCTTTTCTTATTCCAAAGGGACGGTTCTTATGTTACATCGCGCGATGTAGCAAAAGAACCGTCCTCTCTGTTATTAGGGAAAGACTTGTTGAGAAAATAATAACTCCGCCTAAACAAGTTGCTTGCCGATACAAACGGGGCTCTTGTCCTAGGCGGTGCATCGTATCCTATATTAACGTGAGTTCGGGCGCACCATCTCGCCGATGTGCATCTGGTTGTCGTAGTCCCAGTGGAGGGCTCGGATGTGGCGCAGGTCATCACGGCCGATATAGGGGTTCTCCTTGTAGGTCTTGTCCTGCATGCGCTGCCATACGCCGTCGGGGATCGGCTTCTGAAAGTCCAATCACGGAAATTTGACATCAATTAACGCATTTCCCACATCTTTATTTGTCGCTAATGAGGCATTTGCCAGTCATCTCCTTGGGTTGTTCCAGCCCCATGATGTGGAGAATGGAAGGAGCCACGTCGGCCAGGACGCCGCTTTGCACCTTCGCGCTCTTGTTCTCTGTCACGTAGATGATAGGAACGGGATTGACAGAGTGTGTCGTGTTAGGCGTGCCGTCGGCATTGAGGGCGTGGTCTGCGTTGCCGTGGTCGGCAGTGATGATGGTTTCATAGCCCATCGTCCGGGCCGTTTCCACCACCTTGTTCAGGCACTGGTCAATCGTCGTAACAGCTGTTTCGATGGCAGTGTAAACGCCAGTGTGGCCCACCATGTCGCTGTTGGCGAAGTTCACCACTATCCAGTCGTACTCGCCGGTCTTGAGCGCCTCGGTCAGTTTGTCCTTCACTTCGAGGGCCGACATCTCGGTCGATGCCTCACTTTTTACTTTTTAACTTTGCTTTTTGTCCAAAAGTTGGGTAAAGAGTACGGATTTGGACAAAAATTAATCGTCTTTCGTCCAAATGTGGGGTAAAAAGTGTAGATTTGGACAAAAACGCTTGGTTGATTCGTTTTTTATTCGTATCTTTGCAGCCATAAAGAAATCATCTAAACGACTAGGATATGGATAAATTGATAGGACGCGAACGGGAATGCGAGGAATTAAGATGGGCTTTAGAATCTCAACGTTCTGAATTTGTTGTCATGTATGGCCGTCGTAGAATTGGCAAGACCTTTTTGGTGCGCAGGTTCTTTGATGACAAATACTCATTCCACTATGTGGGTGCTCATAAACAAACGAGAAACGTACAACTACAGAATTTCCGCGAGGCACTGATGCGTTATACTAACGAAAAGGACATCCCGACACTAGAGAGTTGGCATGATGCCTTTTTGCGTTTGGAAACCTATTTAGATAGTTGCAATGAGGATCGTAAGGTTGTTTTCTTCGACGAGATGCCTTGGATGGATACCCAGGGGAGCGATTTTGTGGCAGAGTTGGAATATTTCTGGGCCAATTGGGTTCAGAATCGTGATGACATTATCTTCATAGCCTGTGGCAGTGCTACCAGTTGGATGAAAGAAAAATTGGAAGAGAATCAAGGCGGTCTTCATAATCGTATTACGCACCGTATCTACCTGAGACCATTTTATCTGAACGAATGCAAAGCCTATCTGGAAGACCATGGTTTTGAATGGGACGATTATCAGATCCTTCAATGTTACATGTTGTTTGGTGGTGTGCCTTACTATCTGAGTCTTTTACGCCCTTATCTGAGTCTGCCCGAAAATGTTGACGCGCTTATTTTCCGTCGTGGGGGAGACCTGAGTGACGAGTTTAAGGAACTCTATAATGCGCTGTTTGGAAAAGCTGATCGCTATATCAACATTGTCCGCCTGCTTGCTACTAAACGTGAAGGATTTCTCCGTAGCGAGATTGAAAAAGCAACAGGATATAGTGGCGGTGGTCTGACTAAGATGCTAGAGAATCTGGAGCGATGTGATTTTATTGTTGTCTATAACCAATATGGTAATAAAAACAAGTTGACTCTTTATCGGCTTGCTGATTTCTATACTTTATTCTATTTTCGTTATGTGGAGAATAATCGTTCACGCGATGAGCAATACTGGCAACATCACTTCACGGATCGTAGTGTGGAATCGTGGGAGGGCTTTACGTTTGAAGAAGTCTGCTTACGTCATCTGCCGCATATTAAACATGGTCTTGGTATTTCCGGCATAGCGACGGAATCATCATCCTGGCGTTTTATCCCACAGAAAGACGACTCCAGAAAAGGTGCTCAGATAGATTTGGTCATCAGCCGTGCCGACAAGATTATTCATTTGGTAGAAATGAAATTCAGCGAGAATCCCTATGTCATTAAGAAAGACTATGAGGAACGACTCAACCAGCGCAAGGCCTTGTTTATGGAGGTGACAGGAATATCCAGAGGACCTGTTCATACTTTTATTACCCCCAAGGGACTTTCACAAGGATCACATTCCTCTATCGTTCATAGCCAATTGACAGCTAAAGACTTGTTTGCTTCAGTTTAATCATTTAGAAACCTCACAGATACGAATAATCCGCGAGAAAATCAATGATACCGCCCGAAAGCCAGCAAACGGCATTCAGGCGGTTAACATATATACAAAAAGTCCGTTTTAACTAATTGTCTGCAAAGATACATCATTCTTCTGACATGACAAAAGATAAATGAATTATTTTTTTTGTTTCTTTTGTTCTTATGTCTAAAAAAAGTAGTACCTTTGCACCCATGATTACGCAAGACCAATTAAAAGATGTGTTAGAACGGGCGGATGCACTGCACCGTTATTTAGAGATTGACAAGAAACAGATGGAGTACGAGGAGGAGGATCTTCGTACCCAGGCACCTGACTTCTGGGAGGACCGTGTCAGGGCTGAGGAACAGATGAAGAAGGTGAAGGGCATCAAGCGCTGGATTGATGATTATAAAGAGGTGCGCACGTTTGCTGAAGAACTGCAGTTAGCCTTCGACTTCTATAAGGACGAGATGGTGACGGAAGAGGAGGTCGATGAGGCTTATCAGAACGCCATCAAGGCCATCGAGGATCTGGAGTTGAAGAATATGCTCCGTCAGAAGGAGGACCCGATGGAGGCGGTGATGAAGATAAACTCGGGTGCTGGTGGCACAGAGGCGCAGGACTGGGCCTCGATGCTGATGCGAATGTATATGCGCTGGGCGGAGGCTCACGGCTATAAGGTGACCATCTCGAACCTGCTCGACGGAGATGAGGCCGGCATCAAGAGCGTGACGATGCAGATAGAGGGCGGCGAGTATGCCTACGGCTATCTGAAATCGGAGAAC
>JAEEGG010024450.1_pt1 | contig 11711 bp, 1 predicted proteins | sample 9134161 | NCBI WGS metagenome assembly JAEEGG01 (sample SAMN16246543, study PRJNA631951) | gut metagenome | biome: gut microbiome; feature: rumen; material: CR-attached | host: Bos | place: Iran: Karaj | collected 2018-10 | reverse complement strand
AGCATATCGTAAGCCTCGACGGTTGCCTGTATGTTGCCGAAGTTCTCGAAATGCAATGTTAGGTTGTCGTCGAATGGGTTAGGATAAGCCAGCACTTCGGGTTCGCCGTTGGTACCGAGGCAGTTTGCCACAATGATTTCCGATGCGGTGCTTGTGCCGTCGTAGTCAACTTGTACGAGGCGGTAGTAGTTGTCGCCATTGCGAACGCCATAGTCGGTGTAGGCGTAGTTGATTGGCTCTATTGAGTTGCCGGCACCAGCCACGCGTGCAATTTCCTTGAAGTTTATTGCATCGTGCGAGCGCTCAACTATGAAATAGTCGTTGTTGCGCTCGCTGGCGGTTGTCCAAGCAAGGTTTGTAGACTTGCCGTTGCAAGTAGCAGAGAAGGAAACTAACTCAATTGGAAGAATTGTACTCTTCGACTTTGAGGCGGGAGCGATATAATTACCAGATATAGACCTAGTGCTTACTGGCACACTAACATTCTCTATGGTAATGGTATTTCCTTCGACACTGGCTTCTCCAGCAATGCTACTCCAACAATTCGAACCGTAAAATGCCATCTGGATGTTATCTGGATTTCTATCTCCTGTTGCTCCGTTGAAATGCATGTCGGTGCTTGCCTGTGCGGTAAATGTTGCCTCAATAGGTGCAGAAGTTTCTATTTTCCAGTATTCCACATTCGACACATGGTCTAAACCGCATACGCTTGCCGAAGCCCACCAGCGTGGCAATTCATTTGTGTCAAATCCTTCAGGGTCACTGTAGTACTGTACCGAAACCCCAGACACATCGCTTGAAACATCTACCTTTCCAAGATTACCGTTGCTGCCAGTCGGGAAAGAGAATCCTGCTGCACTACCATTCTTTGTAACCTTACCATTTACATGGCTAGTTGGCTTTGCTCCAGTAGCCGTAGCATCTTCGCCGAAAATGACATCACCGTTTATGATACCGCTAGTAAATGTTGCATATCCGTTGATTATCGGTTCTGCGTCTGCGGTTATGCCGTTTGCATTATTGAACTCGACATTGCTGAAAGTTGTTGCACCACTGATAGCCTGAGCTGATGTTCCTGCGAAAATCACAGAACCATTTCCATATATTGCAGAACCATCATTTGTAAGATTGCCTGTTACGGTAAGATCATAATCACCAAGGTTGATGCCCATATTGCTTGATTGGGTTAAGTTGTTGCAGGTTATATTTGAAGACAACAAAGGCTTTACATTAATAAAACAATCGTCATTATTCAATATAAATGCATTATTATTGGAATTTGTAGGAGCATTAGCTGCAGGACGATATTGACCTTGACCAGCACTTTCGTTGTAAATCACCCAGTTGTCTGCGGAACTCCATATTGCACCTGCATTTTTACCAGCCCAGACCATATCTCCGTTAGCAATACCAGTTATAGTACCATAGTTGCAAGGACAAAAAGTAGTGTAGTCTGTTCCATAAATTTGAATTATCTTCAATTCTACATCATCTATACGAGCATTGTATTCATTACTTGTATTTTTTATTGTTAAGTCAAAGTTTGTAACATCGCTAGGAGCTGTAATAATCCAGTTTGTCCCTGATCCAGAAATATCAACATTTGAAGTCGTTGTCAAAACAAGACCTTCCTCTCTATATGCCTTGAAAGTAAGAGACATTTTATATGCTCCTCCAGTTGGAATGTTTGAGATTGACCATGTTCCATTCTTTTTTGAAATTAACAGTTCTGGCATATTACCTCCTGCGAGTGGACTGCCATCCAACAATCTTGTATTTACACTAGCACTTGATGTTTGTGTATATTCCAAAGTTTCATTATTGTAAACGGTTGTACCATTATGACCGTTAGTATAATAATCACTTGGTGTATTTCCATCAGCACCCAAATCCCATGTTTCTGACCATAAATTTGTATTCAACGAAGCTATATTTTCATCGGTATTTGCATATACAGCATAATAAATCTTATCACCAGAAACAATATCTCTTGCAATTTGTCCTGTTGTTGTCATAGATGGCCAATCGTTGGTAGGGTCCTCAATCTTTGATATTGACCAACCGACAAAATGCTTTCCATCGCAATACTTTTCTACATCTTCATCAATAGGCAAATTTGAATCTGTAATAATAGCATCGTAATAGTATGGAGAATTTGCATCATCATTCACACCATTAGTTATAAAGATTATAGTATGTTCGTCTGGTTTCCATTGTGCAAATAATGTTATATCTACTTCTATTATAAATCTATCCCCTTCATAATAGTCAACTCCGCTACCATCAGGTTCTGTATTCCATTTTTCAAATGAATATCCTGTTCTTACAAGACTATTTATGTTGCCAAGAATGGTTGCCTCAAGTCCTACCGGATGCGCCGTGTTATCCACAGGGACAGAACCGCCCGTTGCACCATTGGCATCGTATGTTACTGTTGCCGTAGGACAATCTGGCGATGTGATGTATATGCCTGATTTTCTATATAATTGTATCGCTTGTTGTTGCGAAAATGTATCTGACTTGTAATATCTAAAGCGGTTTTGATTTGCAGTTGAATTATATCGCAAATATGCACCTCCAAAAGACCGTACATCAATACTATAACCTGCATCATAATATGATATAGCATTAATATATTGTACACTTGTTGAAGAATACATGCCATTCGCGTCGCTGTTCTGTCCTATATAATACCCTGAATTAGACTTGATTGTATAATTGTCGACATTTTTTGATATTGTAAAAGAACTTGCATCAGTTGTTCGAGTAGATTCTATCTCATTATTACTTATTGTTACATTTATAAAGTTATTCTCAGCATCTAATGTCGTAAGATTACCATTAAATGCCTTTTCTCCCGCTTCATAAACAATAAGATATTTTCCACTCCAGTTTGTAAGATCGCTAGTAACTTTTACATAATTACCGTTGTAATTTACATAAACGGCATACAATGTTACATTTGTATTAGCCCCTGTGGGATGATATCTTTCATCAGTTGTTCCAACTATATTAGGAATAACACTGGTTTCGTTTTCTATATTTGTTGTTGACCAACCATAGAACGTATATGCGTGAGCGCATTCATCAAATACCGTAGCCTCTGGCAATGTTATACCATCTCCACAGGTCTGTTCTGTCAGTGATGTCTCTTCGCAACTTCCTGCTCCTGCATTAAAATTAACAGTATATATTGGTTTTTCCATAAAGTTTATTCTTACAGTACAGTCGCTAGATGGTGTTACAGTAAAACTATTTCCTGTCTGTGTTACAGATGCTGTTCCTGAGGTAATAGAATATGCAGGAGAAGCATAATCGACACAATCATTAGGAGTTGCTGTAATTGTTGTTCCCGACAAAGAAACTGTTCCCAATGAATTGTCATTTGACTGGGCAGTAATAGTATATGAAGATGTACATACAGTAATGCTAGCTATTCTTCTATTTCCAGATGAGCCTCCAATGGTAAACTTTACTGAAGTTGCTGCTCCTGTCCAAGTCCCATTTGAATATGTGCCGACATTAGTACTAATTGTATTGCTACCATCTCCACTACCAAATGCAAGTGTTATAGAATTTATAGTAGATGGTGATGTTATAGTGAAATAATTTCCGCCATATGTTCGTACTGATTCACCTGAATCATAGTATTTTGGAGCATTACTATTTGATCCTTTATCAAAAGTTACATTTATACCCGAGCTTATTTCAGCAGAAGAAACAGGAAACCCGTTACTATACCCTTGTTCAGAAAAAATGATAGTAGGGCACAATGGTTCCCATTGCGCATACAAAGTTGTATTTGTATTTATTACAAATGTGTCGCTTGGATCATAGTTTGTTCCAGAACCATCAGGTTGGGTATTCCATCCAGTGAAAGAATATCCTGAACGTGTGAATTCGTTATCCAATATTGTTACTGTACTTCCGCTTGCGTATGGACTATTAGTGTCGGTCGTTGTGCCAGTACCACCATTAGCATCATAAGATATGGTGTAGGTGGTTGCAGAACCTGATTCATATGTATAACTGATATAATATACCTTCACGCCTTTGGATATATTTGTTACTGTTACAGTTAGAGTAGTACCAATTGCCGTACTACTTGAATTGACAATAACATCAGTTGTTCCACTTAAGTTTCCTGTTCCTATCGATGTACTTCCTACTTTTAGTGTTATTGTTCCTGCTGTGCCACTAAATCCACCAAACTTAGCACTCATTGATGTAATATTTACAGAACTTGGCAATGTAGTTGTAAAAGTTATGCTTGTTGCAGGCTTGCTAGAAGCTCCTACCTGAGAATAATTAGTAGATTGCGTAAAACTGGTTTGACTCATTACTGTAGTTATTGTCCACGTATTTCCTAAATCATCATCACCAGTAACATTAGTAGAATTTATATTTGTGCCATTATTGCCAAAGTTTATAGTTCCTGTTGTTTCTCCCCACGCCACTTTTCCTCCTACCACCATCATCATCAACAACATCACCCTCAACATCCACGAACGGAATGAAAAACTGTTGCGCACTGCAACTGCTTCGCTGCTACGCACAAGCGAAGTATTTGATACTGAATGTATTGTATTCATAAAAAACTTAAATTCAAATTCAAAATTAGAACGGCAAAGATATAAAAGTATTTACGATTTACGAATTACGATTGACGATTTTAGATTAGCGGTAGGGAAAGAAAGGTTAAGTGCGTTAAAATCAAGGAGCAAAAGTTTAACGTTTAAGGTTCAACGTTTAAAGGGTTCAAGGTTCAAAGGGTTCAAGGTTCAAAGGGTTCAAGGTTCAAGGGGTTCAACGTTCAATGGGTTCAACGTTCAATGGGTTCAAGGTTCAAAGATTTGAAAATTTGTAGCGGCGCAATGATTTGCATCGATTGAGACGCAAAATTTGAGACGCAAGATTTTGCGTCTGTACATGTTCCCAGATACAAAATAAGGGCGCAATGCGTTGCGCCCCTATGGATTATTGTTTCATTGTGGTTGTTGTAGGGCTTGGTTTCAAACCGAACCCTACAATACACCACAAACATTATTGTTTTACAACATTCCTATTTATTACAAAATCCGTTGTGCTAACCCTTACCGTATAAGCACCGCTTGGCAGATTGCTGAGGTTCAAGATGGTCTCGTAGCTGTTCTGCGGTGCGGAAGCCTTCTCGGTATATATGAGCTTGCCAAGCATATCGTAAACCTCGATGGTTGCTGCGCGGTTGCTGAAGTTGTCCAGAACAAGGGTAAGCTCGCCGTTGAACGGGTTCGGGTAAGCCAAAACATCCGGCTCGCCGACTTCGGGTTCGATGCAGTTTGCAACAATTACTTCCGAAACGGTGCGAGTGCCATCGTAGTCAACCTGAACAAGGCGGTAGTAGTTGTCGCCACCGTGGATGCCATAGTCGGTGTAAGAGTAGTTGAGAGGTTCGATGCTGTTTCCTGCTCCTGCAACGCGGGCAATCTCGGTGAAGTTGATTGCATCGTCGGAGCGTTCGAGCGAGAAGTAGTCGTTGTTGCGTTCGGTAGCGGTTGTCCACTCTACGAGTGCCGAACGACCGTCGCAGGTTGCGGTGAAGGAAGTGAGTTCGATTGGAAGAAGAAGTCCACCTTTATTCGATGATGCGAAGGTAATGAAATAATCGCCATCGCCGGCAGCCTTAGCTCCTACTGTAATTACAAGCGGATTAGATGCGGTTATGCTTCCAGAACCATCCCAACTGCCTGAAACCGATGTGCTACCAAGGTTCTGCCAATTGAAGCCATTTCTCTGCACTGCAGCTACATTCAAGTACGAACTCAAGGCTGCGTTACCTTCCTCGAAACTATGGTCGCCACCAGCGTTCCAATAAAGCTTTATGCCGGAAAGCGATGTTGATGCACTTGCGCTTATCTGCCAGTTTTCGCGGTCGCTGGCATGGCTAAGACCTACAGCATCAAGGTTGCCACTATGATTCCACCAGTCGGGCATACCTTCATGACCAGATGCATATTGTACTGAAACATTGCTTTCTGCACTTGATTTAGCATAAAATGGAGCATACAAACTTGCTGTTCCTGTAGGGAACGTAAATGTTTTGTTTGCCTTCATCAGCTTGGTAACCTTACCATTTACATATCTATTCGTACTTACACCGCTAATTGTTGCTGAACCACCAAAGGTTACATCACCTGTCACAATACCACTAGTAAATGTAGCCTTGCCGCTGATAGTAGGTTCAAGGCTTGCTGATATTCCATATTCGTTGGCAAACTCTACATTCTTAAATGTTGTCCGATTAGTTCCTCCAATTGTCTGCGAAGATGTTCCAGCAAAAATTATACTACCAGTTCCTTTATTCGCATTAAATGTACCATCGTTTGTCCAATTGCCTGTCACGATTGCATTAACGCTACTACCTGACGCATAAAATTTAAATGTTTTGCCTGGGTTTATAGTAACACTACTGAATGTAGGTGCACTCGAACCACTAAGTGTGGTTGTTCCATTAAAAACTACAGGAGCATTGAAAGTACCGTTGTTTTCCAAGCTACCAGAAATAGTTAGTGGTGCAACTGTAAATGTACCATTACTATTATTGATCAAATTTTTGGTTGTAGTTTTTCTTGTTCCATTTATTGTGCCGTTGTTGGTCAAAGTGGCAGACACTGTTAGAAGAGCATTCACAGTGCCGTTGTTGGTCATATTTTTGGCTTTAATGGTTTTTGTTCCATTTATTGTGCCGTTGTTGGTCAAGGTGGCAGCCACTGTTAATGTCTTGCTTGTAGCAGAAATGGTTATTCCATTTCCTACAGTCAAATTATTTGCATTTGCATTTGCATTTATATTAAGCGTTGGCGATCCGCTTGCACAAGCACCATTGCCATAGGTACCGATTACCACATTATTTGCGCTTACTGGTGTTGATGTAATTGTGTATGTACCCGAACCTGCCGAAGAATATGTCATCCAGTTGTTTGTTCCATTCCAATTGCTGTTATTACCAGTCCATACATAGTATCCATCCTCAATTCCCATTGTTGTACGCTCACCGTCTGTTGGTACTGTCATTGCTACCGACTTGGTTGCCACCTGGGATGGACAACCATTGGATGTACTTTTTGCCACAAGTGTAAAAGCTGTAGTTGATGTAATGGCAGGCGTTGTCCATTCTCGACTAGAACCAAAACTTCCTCCATTCCAACTAAATGTAACACCTGAAACTTGTGGAGTTGTAAGTTTTGCAGTTTTTCCTGGGCAAACTTCGGTTGGACCGGAAATGGTTGGAACATCTGGCAATGAATGTACAGTTATCTGTACCGTCTTGCTGGAAGAACCACATCCATTTTCAGCAGTATATTTAATGTAGCAGTTGTTCTGGACATCAGTTACAGCCGAGCCGTTTGTGAATGAATCCCAGTCAGAATTGTCTGCGCTTATCTCGTAGCTATCGGTTACACTCATGCCTCCATCGTCGGTAACAGATGCTGTAAGTGTGAGATTTTCACCAGAACATACTGCTGCTGGTTGTGATAAAGAAACAGACGGCTTGTCGTTGACAGTTATCTGTACCGATTCTGCCGTTGCTGTACCACAGCCATGAGTGTCGGTAACTATTACTCTGTAGTAGGTAGTGCCTACGCTCGCGGTTGAAATCGAGCACTCATTACTATTGGTACCAGTCGAACTCCATTCGCTATTGTCAGCAGAACTCTGCCACTGGTACGAATAGTTTTCGCTACCGCCAGCTGGCGAAGTTGACAGAGCCGTAGCTGAGATGTTTCGGCAGTAGTCTGTTGCATTTGCTATAGAAGCAGAGAGTGCAGGACGCAACTCAAAGTGTGCAATGAAGGTGATGTCATGGTCCACACTTAAAGGTGTTAATGGGTTCATATTGTATGTGACATTGTTGGGGTCTTTCCAATAACGGAAGATATGACAGTCATCGGGGGTAGCAGTAAGCGTAGCGGGAGTAAAACAATCGTAATCGCCAGCCCCAGTGACCGTACCTCCTTCGTCAGCGATGATAGTGAGAGTGTAGTTGCGATTCGTAAAGTTGGCAACCAAAGTCCTATCTCCTGTTACTGTAAACGAATAGGTTGCATCGGATGAAACTTCTACATCATTCTCAGTCCAGTTTTCAAAGGTGTGGCAATCATCTGCGGTAGCAGTGAGTGTACAAGTGGTTCCTTGTGTGTAGACACCACTGCCATTGGAGAAGCCTTCGCCAGTGATTGTTCCTGCACCAGTAGGATTGACAGATGCGCTGACTGTATATTCAGGCAATGTTGTAAAGTAGCCGTAGTCACTCCAATCGGTGGTAGCGCCATTGCCATCGCAGTTAGTTCCCTGAACCTGCCAAGCATAGTCAGTCTCTGGTTCTAGACCATTGATTGTAAAAGGACGAGCATTAGCAGTTGTGGTTTGCATATCATAGTATATCCCAAAATCATCAACAACAAAGAAGTAACCATCCTCGAAAACATGATGTATAGCAATGTAACCATGCTGTCCAGCATAAGAACTCAAATCGATAGTAACCTCATCCCATGAATCCGTGGCTGCGGTCATAGACTTAAGTGTTGTAACAAAGTCTGTAGTTTCAGTTCCTGTAGTAGATAACAGTACTTCATACTCATCAGAATAAGCACTTGTCACATAAAATCTCAAAAAGCCGCCAAAATCAATCTGAGGAGTAATTAGCCAATGGTCAGAATCAAATGCACCTGACCCATTTTCATAAGAAGGACTACTAGCAGCATCACTGCCACCATGAGCCCACTGGCTTAAATCAAGGGAACCATAACCAGCAGAGTACACTGTTGGAATTTCGCTAAGAGCAAGCCAATTATTTCCATCTCCATCAGCATCAATAGTTGTCCATGTTGCAGGAATACCATTTTCAAAATCTTCATAGAACACTTTTCCGTACCTCACATTGTAGTTTTCTGGAGCACCAGACCATCTCAAAGTTGCCGATGAAGACAAAGGATCAGCGGTCAACCCATTCGGTGTAGCACAAGGTGATAGCGTGGTGAAAGTGGCGATTTGCGACCAGTTGCTCTCTCCATCGCTACCGCAGTCGGACTGTACTTGCCACTCATATTCCGTTTCGGAAGTAAGCTGGTCGATGTCAAGACTGTTGGATTCGTTGTTTTCGCCAGAACCATTAGGTAACCATGGTGCAGTGGAGTAGATACCAAAGTCGTCAACATCAAGCCAATATTGATCTGAGCAATTGAAGTGGCGAATGGCGATGTAACCATATTGACCAGTATAAGCACTGAGGTCGGCTGAGAATTCTTGATAATCACTCGTGGTGATACTTTCAGGAACCAAAACAGTGGTAAAATCGGAAACATTGGTACCACTTGTAGAAAGGTAAATGGCAAAATGTTCGGAATTATAATTTTCATTATCTTCTTGCCCTCTTAACCAAACTCTCAATATGCCTTGCAATTCAATCTGAGACGTGATAAGCCAGTTATCAGGATTTAGGGCTGAACCATTATCATCATCATAGCTTGCAGAAATCATACAATTGCTTCCGGAATGGCAATAAAAGTTGCCGACACTAGCGCTCTCTTCCCAACTGTTTCCGTCTCCATCACTATCTATGGAAATCCATCCAGCAGGCAAACCGTCCTCAAAGTCCTCGAAAAGAATGGGATCATTAACAACCGGTCTATAGCGCACATTATAGCTATCAGCCGAACCTGTCCACGAAAGTTCGGCAGAATTGTCTGTTATATCTAAAGCAGTAAGACCTGTTGGAGCAGGACAAGCAACATCGGTAGTGAAGCTAATTTCGTTACTCCAGTTACTCTGGTCGCTTGCATCGCAGTAGGCACGAACCTTTACTGTGTAGGTTGTTTCTGGTGTTAACCCCGTCAGAGTATATGGATTGTCGCTTACCAATGTTGGGCTACTTTCGTTACCATTTAAACAAATCTGCCATTGTGTTTCGCTACCCTGAGCTGTCCAACTCAACTCAACGCTTCTAGGACCTGGTGTACCTGCAGCGAGACTTATAGGTCGAGGACAAGCATCGGAAATCACTCTTAATGTATAGTCGTGGCAAACAGCATAGGTACTGGAGAAACACGGACTATGGTTGGCAGTTGCATCACCACCAATGTAACTGTCGAAATAGCTGTCGGCTCCTGCTATACGCATACGATAGTCGTCTGCAGCTTGGTTGGCAGGAACGGAGAAAGTAGCATTAAGCGTATGAGCTCCTGTTGGATTAGTTTCCTGCGAACTTTGCCCAGCAAAAACAATTTCGCTATCTTCGAAAATATAGTTTTTGTTCCAGTCAACCCAAATAATAGTTCCGTAGTTATAATATGTGTAAGACCAAGTCGTGTAAGTAATGCTCACAGTGGAATTATCGCAAGCGTCAACACTTCCAATCATAGAGGTGTAGTCGGCATAAAAAGGTGAACTAGACGGCAATCCACTTGCATTGCTGTTGTTTACCACATAGTCGCCAGAACCAAAAGTCAAAGTAGTAATGCCTACGCCGTCTACTGATGAAGGATTTGGCGTACAATACGAAGGGTCTTCAACGGTTATGGCACAAGTTGCGGTGTATGTATTGTTGTTGTATGTCATAGTAGCGGTTATGGTACAGGTTCCCGGAGCCACGCCTGTTACTGTGGCTGTAGTGCCGCTACTGCTTACTGTTGCTACGCTGGTGTTGCTCGATGTGTAACTAATGTTTGGTGTGCCAGTTACATTATATGTCGTTGCCGTAAGGTTCTGCGTGAAGCCAGTAAGAACTGTTGCAGAAGAGGGTGAAAGGGTGACAAATGGCGTAGTAGGTGGTTCGGAATATGTAATTACAGTCTTAGGAGCGTATGGTGTCTTACTACTTGCAGAAGACGGAATAGTCTGATTATTACTGCTATTATACCCATATACGCCTGCATCGGTGCTACTAACACCATACCAGCTAGTACTCGGGCAACCTGAGCCATAACCACCAATACTAATCAGCAGGTTACCACCATTGTATGTGTAATCAGAAGTAAATTCAACAACCATAGTGCCATCTGCACTACGAGACAATGAAGTCCCAGAAAAAACGGTAATTAATCCTGAAGTAACAAAAGCGCTCGAACTGAATGTTGCATTTGCCACTTCCCCAACTTCTACTTTAACCGATGATCCAAAATAAGTTCCTGTACTTGTAGCGTTACTGAAAAACTTAAGCTTGGATATTGTGCACCCCGAAGTTATACCTTTGTTTGCCAAATCTGTGGCTGGAATTATGAATTGACCTTTTGCTCCATAGTCAGCATATAATCCATAAAAGGGCACATAAGACATTGTTGTTGTACCATCATTAAATGTAGCTGTCGTCTGTCCCCACGCCTTACCGCCAAAGAATAAGCAAAAGACAATTAAGACGAGTGTCGAGAGACGAGAGGTGAAAGTTGAAAGTCGAGAGTTGAGAGTTGTCCTTCGATTGCTCTTCGACTGCCCTTCGACAAGCGAATTGCGATTCACGAATTCATTCATTTCGTTTGTATTTTTCATTTGTATAAAGTTTTTCATTTAAAGTTCGATTTATAATTGATAATGGATAATTATTGTAGAGATGTTGCGCGCAACATCTGTACAATGTTGAGACGCGCATGGCACGATTGTACAATCGTTGATGTCGCGACACGATGCCATGTGCTGAATATATGTAGATATTTTGTTCATATAATCGCAATATAAAT
>JAEEGG010024448.1_pt1 | contig 11711 bp, 8 predicted proteins | sample 9134161 | NCBI WGS metagenome assembly JAEEGG01 (sample SAMN16246543, study PRJNA631951) | gut metagenome | biome: gut microbiome; feature: rumen; material: CR-attached | host: Bos | place: Iran: Karaj | collected 2018-10 | reverse complement strand
CTCTTCATATCCCGAGTGAGGCTGTGAGATGCCCGAAATGAAACACGAAGAGAGGCGAGCGCGTACGCGCTACCCCTGCAAGGTGCCGTCATTTCTGAAACTCTCACATTTCACTCGACGACCGCTTTGCAGCGCTGCTAGATTGTTGGGGCTGGTCGCTGGCCGTTAGCGATTCGACACTGGCGGTTGGCGGCTGGCTCCCGTGCCGTCCGGCGCGGCGAGCCGCGCCAAACGACGGAATTATTATGGCAAATTTCCCGCGTGAGTGTCAAAGCAAAATGAAAAGGCGGGGCGGAAAGCGAAGCGCCGCCCGACGCGAGCGGCGCTTGCTTTCCTAAGTATGGTGCTGGGACGCCAAGTAACTATTCCGTTATCATCTGCCGCGCAAGTGCGGCGACAGTATCAATCAATTCGCCAGTGGCCATGACATTAGGCAAAACGTCTTCGCCAGCAAAAGGGCACTAACGGCATCGAAAGCAGCGTAGTATAGACGATTGGCTGCCGTTTCCCAGTACTTCAACTCCACATTGCCCTTTGCCTCCGCGGGGCAATGTCTCCCATAATGGCCTTTATGCCATTGAATAGTTTTTCCCTAACTTGATCCATGTTTCCCTAGACGACAGCTTTGCTGCGTTGCAAGTTGTAATGCCGTCCGGCGCGGCTGAAGCCTTGTCAAACTAACAAGTATTATCCCAGAAAATGCGGATGCCTGTCAAACTATAATGAAAAGCAAAGGAGAATTACACGTTGAACGAGAGGGATATAAGCGCGTCATAGAAACTCACAGGACGTTCCGCCTGCGTCACTCGGTCATCGACATTCCCGCGGGGCTGCGGAAAAGCTCTTCCGCGATGGAGGTGAAGTACTGCGCATCCCATGTTTTGATCGCACTGCGGTCGCCTGCCTGCACAAAAGGCATGACATCCCTTTGCGCCGCCTTCCAGTCCAAGGATGCGATCTTGCCGCAAAGAGCCGCCTTTACCCAGGCGTCGTCCGTGACGATTCCCTGGCCGGCCCACGGTCCTTGCTGGTTGATTGCGGAGGACAGCAGCTCATGGTTCAGGCGAGTATGCGTCCCAGCGTACCACACGAAATCAAACCAGTCACGCCCCTTCACGTATTCGCGGCATAGCAGGGCGTGCATCTTCCCGGAAAAAGAACTTTCCCTGTCAAAGCAGCGGATTGACGCAGGATAGGGAAAGAAGAGCTGCTTGGCGGAATACCTCGCTCCCGCCGGCGGGTCGGCGTCAACCTCCAGCTTGATTGTCATCTTGGGGGGAGTTGACGGACTGCCGAAGGGCAGCATGAATTTCAGGTCAAGTATTTTCGCCAGAGAGGAGTTTTTGACAAACCCCTTTTTCACCGCGGCGTCAGCCTTCGATCTGTCCTTGACCTCCAGTTCCACCCCTATGGTGGACAATTCCTCCGCCACACGCTCCAGGCTTGGCAACAGCGGGAATGACAGGTCTTTTTCCAAAAGTGCGAAATCAAGGTCTTCCGAGAAGCGTCTGACACCTTCGAAAATCCGCAGCTGCGTACCACCGTGAAATGCGGCCTTGACGAAGAAGTCGGATCTGGCAAGTCCCGCCAGAATCAGTTCCTGCATCATTTCCCGAATGGCGTTTGATTCCTCCTCCGCGTTCGTGCAGCCGAAGCTTTCAAGTCTTCCCTGAAGTAGCGCGATGTTTCTCATGGGAAAAGCTCCTTTCTCAATCCGTCAAGAAAAATCCGGCCCCGTCTGGATTTGTAAACGCCGTCAAGCTCCTCGAAGTCCTCCGCCCTCAGGCTCGAAAGGTATTCTTCATCGATTCGAAGACTGTCGATGAGCGGTTCAGCCCCAGTCCAGTCCAAACCATGCGAGATCACGTAGTCGGCTATTGCCTTGAGAGGTTTTGCGACGAGATAGGGCGGCAGTGCGGGGCTGTCGCGCTTCGACTCCACTCCGGCAAGGAAAGGGTGTTGACCGATTTGCACGTAGTCGAAGAAACCAAGAGGCGTTTCAAAGGTCCTTGCTCGCCCAAGTGAAACGGAAACGGCGGAATGGACCGCTTCCGGAATCCACCCATGCACAGACAGAGCACTTTCCATGCTCAGATAACTCGGGCCGTATACGATATTCGCGAGAACGTTGCGGCTAATCCCCACCTTGCTGTATTTCGGCGCAAGGCAGTAAAGCCCTCTGCGGATGTGGATAATCTCATTTGCGGCGATGGCTCGGTTGACGAGGCTCTTTACGGAATTGCGGTTCTCACCCAGCCAAACGAGGACATCGGAATAACTGAATATTCCGGTTTTTGATTGGAGAAAAGCCTTTTCCGTAAGTAAATTCATGTATAGATAATACCATTTTACGGTAGTATCGTGCAATACTATTTTGCACGTGTGACTCAATCTTGTTGCATGATTATCACAACTGTTAAGTATCGTGCAAGAATTTTCAATGGCCGGGGCATGAGTTGCGTCCGGCTATTCCCGCCCGCCATTCCGCTTACGCCACGCGGTCATTGACATTCCCGTGCGGCGGCGAAAGAGTTCTCGCAGGGCGGCGGCGGAGCGGAATCCGCAGATGCCAGGCAGCGCGGAAAGATTGACGTCGCTTCGCCTGAGATGGACAAGTAACTTTTCCCAACGCTTCTCCGTCAGAGCTTCCAAAATGGTCTTTCCGGTCTCTTCGCGGAATCGCAGTTCCGCGAGGCTTCGCGAGCAGCCCATGGCTTTGACGACGTCGGCGAGGTCGATTGGCGAGGCGAACTCCGAGTCGATGAAAGCGAGCGCGCGTTCCACGCGCGCGTCCTTCGGGCGATGGTAGGGGTTGCGCGTGGAGGCGCGCCGCGTCACGCCCGCCGCGCCGTAAAGATACTTCTTCAGGGGCTTGCCTCCCCGCATTTGCATCTCAAGCGCCTCCGCAACCAAGCGGCCACCCTCCGCCCAGTCGGGGCGAACGCTCGAAAGCGGCGTTGGAGAACTCATGCAGACCAACTCGTCATCGTCTACGCCGACGATTCGGATGTCATTTGGGCAATGCAGCCGTAGCGACTCCGCGGCCATGAGGGCGACGTCGGCGAGGCGGTCGGTGACGGCAAAGACGGACATAGGACGCGGCAGCGCGGCGAGAATTTCGCGTAGCCGCTCGAAGGCCATGTACGGGTTGGAGAGCGAATCCTTGGGAAAGTCGAAGCGCCGACAGGGATTGCCGCCTTGGCGGATGCTGGAGGCGAAGGCGCGGGCGCGCGCGGCGGACCAGGCGTGGCCGGAGAAGCCGAATACCGCGAAGGCGGATTCGGCGTCACCAAGAGCCTTCGCCGCCGCCAGACCGAAACTGGCGTTGTCATGCTCGACGGCGACTGCGCCCTTCGGGATGCGGCCGCAATCCACCCAGACGGCGGGGAGTCCGCAGGGCACCGCGCAGGCGATGCCGTGGATGGCGCCGCCGACAAAGCCGGCGGGCTTAATCAGCTCGAACATCCGGACGACGCGCTCCGGTTCGTCCGGTGCATCGCGAAACGACAGCCATGCGAAGCGCCAGCCACGCATACGCCCCTCGCGCAGAAGCGAGAGGTAGAAACCATTGTAGTTTCCGCCGAACCGCTCGGTATAGACCAGAATTGTTTTCACAGACTTCCAGTATACATGAAACCCTAGTGCCCGGCCATATCACTTTTGCTCATCCAAAGAAAGCCGCGTCGGACAATTTCCCCACGAGCCGGTCAGCCATGGCCTTCGAAGGCATCTCCGCGAGGAGCGGCCAGTATGAGGCAAGCGTAGACACCTTGACTTTCGAACCATCCGTCTCCAGAATGTCGTAGTAGAAGCCGTCGGCTTCGTCCCAGTAGTTGCGGTTGACCTTGCCGCGGATGTCCTCCCATTTGCCGCGCCACCGCTCCGCATCGTCGTCCCGGCCGAGGAGGGAGGCGATGCGGGAGATGCAGAGCGCGGAAAGCCCCTGCTGCGCCAGAGCGTCGATCCAGAGGAGATCGGGATTGTCGGGACAGTGTGCAGGATCGTTCGACGGACACGCCGCCGTCCGCCCGCGCGGCGTGTTGTCCATGCCGCTCTGTATCCCGCCCCAGTTGTAGCCGCCGGGCCGGCGGCGTAGCTTCACGGGGACGCAGGTGCCGTGCGGCTTGGGCGCGTCGGGGTTGAATGAATCGAAGAGATCGAACCAGCGCTGGAGCCAGTGGTTCGACAAATAGACTTTCTCAAGACGCGCCTTGTCGCCGGTCTGGAAGGCGTGGCAAAGCTCCGTCCAGGCGAAGAGCGGTGGATTGTCGGGATGGTGCACCATGAAGTCGAGCATCTTGCCTTCGTCCTCGCCGCACCAGCGGTTGCCGACGACCTTCGGAAGCGGCCGTCCGTCTTCGTCCAGCAGCAGCGAGTAGAAGTTTTCCAGCGATTCGATGCCCGGAAACTCATGCGGCGCATATTTGCAATAGTGCGCCATGAAGCAGGTGTCCCAGATCCAGATGCGGTCGGAGCGGTGGCCGCAGTCCATGTATCGCGGCGTCGGCAACCCCGGAACGTCCACGATGTGCGAATGCGCGATCTCCCAGGCCCGGTAGTAGAGATCGACAAGTTCCGTGTTCCCCTCGTAAACGGGATGGGGGAGCGAGTCTCGCCAGTCGCCAAACGCCGGGATTTCCAACGCGGAGGTTGGGAGGCACGGGACCTGAGCCCCGCCGCATTCCTTGGCGGCCTCCTCGTTCCCGCGTCCCTGTGCTGAAGCGGGTCTGCGCTCCCATCGGTTCTCGCCGGCGACGACCGCGAACTCGCGGTCTCCGACGACGAGGGTGAATGGACGGTTCGTGGAGACTGCGATTTCGCCGGCCGTGGCGACAATGTCGCAGACGACCTTGCCGAAACGGTAGTTGCTCACGCCGACGCGCCCGGCTGGCGCGGCCGGGAAATCGCAGACGAGACGGTTTGCGAAGGCGTCCGCCTGCTTGACGCCGATCACGTCCTCGATGAAGAGGGAGATCGGGCCGAGCGCGGACCAGCCGCAGAAGTCGCTGCGGCTGTATCCGGGCTTTTTGGCGTAGGTTCCGGGCTTGTTCTCCGTTGGCGAATAGCACTCCCAGATTGTATGCGGCTCGACCTCGCGAAAAGTCGCGAGCATCGCGAGGATGGTGTCGCGGGCAAGCGACCGCGCCAAGGCGTAGTCACCGCGCCCGTCGAGCGCCTTGACCACCATGTATGTGGTAGGAAGCCATGCTGAACCGCGCCAGTAGCCCCCGGTGGGCCAGAAGTCAGGGTCGTTTCGGGAAAGGGATGGAAGCGGAATCATTGTTTGGCTCCTCTCGCGAAGCCCTCCAGCAGCACGCGTTTCCGCGCGCTGTCCGTGACGCGGTGGTACTTGTCAGGATGTTCGGCGTCGGGGTTGTCGGCCTCGTGCTCGACGCTCCAGCCCGCCCATTCGCGGAAGGCGTGGTACGTCCAGTCCCAGCCGTATTCCTCGAAGACGGAGATGGCATCGCGAATCCACTGGTCGGCACCCGGCGCGTAGCCGACGGCGCTGAACTCGCCGACGTAGATGCGGCACTTGTGCTTCTCCTGGAAGAGGCGGGCCTGCTTGACGGTATTGCGGATGTAGTCGCGGTCCCAACCCTTCGACGGGTCGGGCCAGAAGGGGATTCTGCCTTTCTGCTTGCGGAGGTTGCCCGCCACCCCCTGGTGCGTGAAGGCCATCGGGCCGTAGAAATGAATCTGGTAGATGACGTTGTCCATCGCGAGCGGCGAAAGGTAGCGGAAGGTCCCGGCGCTCGCCGCCATGTTGCTCTCGACGACGATTGCCGTGTCGGGATCGATGGCGCGGATTGCCTCCGCCGCGCGCCGCTGGACCTCCCAGTAGCTGATCGGCGCGAAGGTGGTCTGCTTCGGCTCGTTGATGAGGTCATAGCCGTAGATGGCGGGGTGTCCCTTGACGCGCGTCGCGATGCGCTTCCACGTCTCGACGAAGGCGTTGGCCCACTTCTCGTCGAAGAACATGTTCGTCTCACGGTCGCCCGTGCGGAGGCCGCCTGGGAAGGAATGCAAGTCGACGCAGATCTTCATGCCGCGCGCCTGCGCCCAGTCGAGGACATTGACAAGGTTGTCGAGGCGCTTGTCGATCCACGACCAGTACTCGGGGAGGTCCTGGTTGTCCTCGACGGAGAGGAATCGCCGCATGATCTGGAACCGCGCCATCGTCGCGCCCCACTGGTGCAGCGTCTCGATGTCATCCTCCGTCGTCGCGCGCGCCGGCAGCATGCATCCGCGCAGTGGTTTTTTAACGCAGAGAGGCAGAGAAGCAGAGGTGGTGTTGCTTTCGCTGCCGGGAGTTTTGGAGTTTTGGAGATTGGGAGTTTTTTTTGATTGTTCTCCCTTGCTCCCAACCTCCTTTTCTCCCAGTTGCGAAAGCAATTCTCTGCGTTCTCCGCGCCTCAGCGCCTCTGCGTTAACACCCTCCTCTTTTGGATAATGGACGATGTAGTCTTGGTTAACAGGGGTTAGGCCAACGTCTTCAAACTCGATTTTCAACTCGGACAAATCGAACTCGGCGCGGCCGGTGCATTCTTCAAGACCTAGGATGAGGGTTGCGACGCCGTCCTTGACGGAGCCGTCGCGCAGCGGGCTTACGCGCGCGACGGCGTTCGTCCAGACGTAGGTGCCGCGCGGCGTGTTCACGTTGCGGTATATGGTGTCGCCGGAGTCTTTCTTGTAAACGAACTGCACCTTGACGCCGTTCCACGGGTGGAGCGGCTCGGAGACGTTTTCGGCGCGGTAGCGGACGTACGCGGAGACGCACTGCATCTTGTCGAGAGCCTCCGCGACGGGAATCTTCGCCCCGCACCAGATGCTGCGAGGGCCGTCCTCGGCGGGTATCTCTGCGATGAGCCGGTCACCCTCGATGCGGGCGCCGCGCGGTAGCGACCAATCGGAGTTTTTAACGCAGAGGCGCAGAGACGCAGAGGACGCAGAGTCCGTGTTGCTTTCGCTTCTTGGAGTTTGGGAGTTTTGGAGATTAGGGGAATTCTCGGCTAAAGCAACCATCGCGGCCAGCGCAGCTGCCAGAGTGGCAAGTGGTAAGTGGTGAGTGGTAAGGTTCATGTTATTTTTCTCCTCCGAGTTTGACGGTGACCGCCTCCTTCGCGCGGGCCAGGACGGCTGGCGCAGTGCCGATGCCGAACCGGTCTGCGACACGGAGGACGTCGTCGTCGTTGATGTTTGAGAATTTGCCGCAGACGGACATCTGGTGCAAGCCGCCGTGGGAACTCCAGGGGTCTGCCGACGGGAAATCAGAGCCGGTAAGGTCGTAGGCTGGGGCGAGACGCCAGCCGCCGCCCTCGCGCAGAATAAAGGAGAAGTTCTTCGGGTGGTCGTCGCACTCGCCGGAGAGGACGTTGAACGCCATGCGCCGGAAGAGTTCCTCCTTGTCTTCCCACGGGAGGCCGAGTTCGTCCGCCGCGACGAAGAGCCGCTCGTATGAGCGGTGTTCCGGCGGGGCGGAAGGCGGTACATGCGCCAGTGCCGCGAATGAAAGCAGATGATGGCGGCGGTTTCCGTCGCGGTCGAAACGCCGTGCCGCGAAGTGGCGAAGTCCGTCCACTTCGACAAGACGCGCCTCAGCCATGTCGATTCCCGCGGCCAAGGCCGCCTCATGCATTGCGAACTCGCGCTCGCCGCGCCACGGGTACTGCCGCGGTGTGAACTTGACAATCCAGTGCTCGAATCCTTCGGGGAGGTCGCCGTCGCCGAAGACGAAGCGGCCTGTTTTGATGTTCCAGCCCACCACCGCCTTGGCCTGGGCACCGCCTGCCGAAGAGCCAAGTCTGATGATGGCGCGCATGGCGTCGTCGCCGGAAAGGGAGGCGAGTTCGCCGTCGGCCGCGCGCCGCGCCGATTCGGCAAGGTCACGCAGTTCCAAGGCGGATGCCCTGCCGCGCGGCCCCCGGTCGGGTTCGTAGCAGAGTGCGCCCATCCCGCGCCGTCCCACGTAGGCGAGGCGATCCAGCGAGGAGATGTCGTGACGCGCAAGCCCCTTCTCCGCAAGCCAGAGGTCGACAAGCCCCGCGCCGAAGGCGTCCGGCAGCGAATCGGCGAAGACCGGCGGCAGTCCGCCGAAGGCCTCCTGCGGCAAATCCGGGAAGGCGAACGGCTCACGGCGCAGCGGCATCGACAGCGGGGCTATTTCAATTCCCGTGGAGAGGAAACCGGAATCGTAGCGGAAGGCGAACACGCCTGGACGCGGCGAAGCGACGATTGCCCCGACACGGCGGCCCCACAGCGTCACGAAGACACGCGATGCATGGATGAAACTAGCCACGGCTTGCCTCCCTGTCGGGGCGAGGGCGGCCCATCTGCGAATCTTCCCCGTGCCTGGGGGAGGCGCGCTTGCGGCGTGGCGTGCCGGGGGCGCGGTCGAAAAGCGCGTCGTCTAGTTCGGGCGGAGCGAGGTTCGCAATCCAGTCCGTGCGGCGAAGCGTCTTGCAGAGCGCCAGCAGCGAAGCCGTTGAAGCGTTTTTGCCTTCCTCCAGGTTGCGCACGGCCTTAAGCGATATTCCGCTACGCTCAGCCGCTGTCGTCTGCGAAAGATTGTCCGCAAGACGCGCCTCGCGCAGATTTCGGCCAAGTTCGGCCATCATTTCACTTGTTGTCAAGTAGAGCATTGTTATATTCCCTATGGGGCAAATTGATGGTAGTTATCATATCAAATATTCCCTATAAGGTCAAAACTGTCATGATTCAATTAAAGCAGCGGAATGGCTATTGCAGCATTATGCGCGTTCCCTTTAGCGGCTCTGGAAGGGCGATCAGATCCCAGCCGTCCGTCACGACTGTGCGGCCGCGCAGAAGTGAGACCGGTGCCGTCGCATTGGAGAGGAGCGTCACGGTGCCGCCGGGGCCGACGGCGGCGAGCGCCTCGGCAAGAGTGCCGTAGCGGACGCCGCCCGCTTCGGCGACCGCCTTGTCAAGCGCGTTGCCGGTGAGCGCGGAGAAGAATCCCGCCCCTTTCAGTTCCACGCGGCCGGCGATCGATGAGCCGGAACCGGAGGCGGTAAACCAGGTGACGCCAGAGGAGGAGCGTAACCGTTCGGGGGACACCCCCGAACCCCCGGCGGCCAAGTAGGATACCCGGGGAGAGGCGCCGGAGAGGTCTATCTCGGCGAAGGCGCGGCGAGGCTGGCCGACGGGAATGTCGGGGCCGTAGAGCCGCTTCCAGACTGGTGCGCCGTTCTCCACGATGAGACCGCGCCATGTGCAGGTCTCGTCATCCTCCAGCACTTGCACCAGGGCAGCGCGCGCACCTGCGGAAACGGCGGCGGCGAGGAGCGCGGGCAGATCGTCCTCGTCGAAGCCGGAGTCGTTCTCCAGCGCGATTTCGACGCGTGCGACGCCGCTACGCGGCTCGTCGGCCGCAAATGCGGCGGTTCCGGAGATGACGTATGCCGCGGGCGAGCCGCCCGCGCCCCCAGAAATCCCGGCAGCTCGCGCGGGCGGATCACCCGCCCACGCACCGCCTACGGTGGCGCCGGTGGCGGCGCTGGCGGAGAACCACGGGGCGTTCGAGGCGAGACGCAGGTCGCAGACGGCATCGGCGGCGAGAGGCAGCGCCGCGCCCTCGGAATCAATGAGCGAGAAGGAGAGCGCGTAGTCGAAGTTGCCGGAAAGGTCGAGGCCTGAAATCGCCGCCGTGTTGAAGGCGTAGTCGCCGGCACGGGCGCAGGGGAGGTCGGCAGAACCGAGAATGGTTCCCGCGGTGTCAGACACCGTCATGCGCAATTTGGCCCCGGCGGGAATCTCGGCGGCCCCCGCAGTGGCCACCGTGACGGTCGCGACGCCGTTCGTGAGGTCGTAGCCGGGGGCGGCGGACGGACCGCCAAGCGAGATGCCGGAAGTCCAGCGTAGCGTCACACCGTCGGAGGCGGCGACGGCCTCGCCGACGAGGACCGAGTTCGTGGCGCAGCGCACGAGGCTCGCGGCGGTCGACGCGCTGCGCAGGCGGAAGGCCCTGCCCAGAACGGCGTCGGAGGCGACGGTCGCCGCATGGATTGAGACGTATTCATTCAGGGCGCGCGCGTCAAGCGCCTCCTCAAGCGTTGTGTAGAAGTTGCCAGTTGCGACTTCAACGGTCAGCGGACGCGGGTCGGGCGGCATGACGAAGATTCCGTTGCCGACCTTGCGCGGGGTTGTATCGCGCGGCCTCATCACGTAGCCGCCGTGCGCCGTCGTCCCACCCCTGAACACGGCGTCGGGGCCGGACTCGGCCCACATCGTGGCGCTGCCGCCTCCATCCATTTCGCCGACTTCGTTGCAACCGAGGTCGATCATCATCTGGTAGGCGTCGACGTCGGGGAAGCCGCCGGAGCCGGACGGGTCGCTCGTGAAGATGACGAGGTTCGTCGCCACGCCCACCGCGTTTGTGCCGATGCCGACTAGCGTCCGCCAGTAGGAATTGCGGCTCTGGTAGTTGCCAATGGTGGTCGAGAAGTCATAGCCGTTGCCGGAGCTGCCGCCGCCGACGGGGTTGATTGACCCGGCGTGAACGGGATAGTTCTGGTAGTTCGTGCGGACGGCGTTGCGGATGTGCCGGCCGCCGACGTTCACCAGCCATGACGCGGCGGGATTGCCACCTTCGTATCCCGCTATGCAATCGACCTTGCCGTGGTGGAGGTTGCCGTCCGCCAATCCCGCGATGTAGCAGAAGGCCGTCGAGGGGCTGGCGTTCCAGCCGGGGAAAGAGACCTTGCTGTCGGAGATGGTCATGCCCGACGTGTGGGAAACGGCGATGCCGGTATTGTCGAAGTAGTCGCCGTTGATGCCGGCGATTGGCGTTTCGCCGGCGGCAGCCATCGTCTCGGCCATGTTGCCGATCGTCGCCGTTGCCGTGCCGTTCGTGTTGGCCGCGCCGTGCCATGCCCTAAACCGATAGCCCTTCGCGAGGTCGAATGCGAATGCGAAGCCGCGCGGCGTCCCGCTCTTTGACCAGCGGACAAAGGTCACGCCCTCGCGACCGTTCCAGTCCGCGACATCGGTGCGGGTGAAGTCGGAGACGGCGGCGGGGGAGTTCAACGCGAAGAGCGCAAGAAATGTTGCCAATATCCAATTCCAGTTTCCAATGCCCAATTGGTTATCGACGACAGGCAATTGTTCACAAATCCTCATGGTTCGCAATCTCCTTCCCCTCCGCCAGCGCCGCCTTTACCAGCTCCAGGAACTTCGGGTTTTCCCCCCAGTAGTATTCCGGGTGGAACTGGAAGCCGTAAATCGGCAGCGTCTCATGCTCGATGGCCTCCACGACGCCGTCGCCCTCCGAGAGCGCCGTGACGCGAAAGCACGGGGCGACGGTTTCACAGCGGAGCGTGTGCGAGGAATTGACCTTCAGGCTTCCTTCGCCGAAGACGCGCGACATCAGCGAGTTCCCGGGGAGGACCGTCGCGGAATGCTCGATCATCTTGCCCGTGCGCTTGCGATAGGCGGCGGAGACGTGGACGGTTTTCCCGTCCGCAGGTACGGGAGACAGGGTGCCGCCGAAATGGCGGTTGATGACCTGGCATCCGTGGCAGATTCCGACGATGGTCAGCCCGCGCTTCGCGGCGAGCGCGATGACGCGCTCCTCGAAGGCGCATCGGCGGTCATAGTCCTGCATCGCGATTCCCCCGCCGACAAGCACGGCGTCGCAAAACGACAGGACGCGATCCGCCGCCGCGTCGTCCATTTCCGGAAGCACAACCGGA
>JAEEGG010024447.1_pt1 | contig 11711 bp, 11 predicted proteins | sample 9134161 | NCBI WGS metagenome assembly JAEEGG01 (sample SAMN16246543, study PRJNA631951) | gut metagenome | biome: gut microbiome; feature: rumen; material: CR-attached | host: Bos | place: Iran: Karaj | collected 2018-10 | reverse complement strand
GGACGAGGCGCAGCTCCGCGAAACCTGCAAGAAGCTGAACGTGGAGGTCACCCCGGAAATGGGCGTGGGCAAGCTGATCGACGCCATCTTCGGCGAATACTGCGAAAAGAATCTGATCCAGCCGACCTTCATCATCGACTATCCCGTGGAGATGTCCCCGCTCACCAAGCGCTGCCGTTATGACGACACCCTCACCGAGCGGTTCGAGCTTTTCGTGGCCGGCAAGGAACTGGCCAACGCCTACTCCGAGCTGAACGACCCCGTTGACCAGCTCGAGCGCTTCGAGGAGCAGGCCGCCCTCAAGTCCAAGGGAGACGACGAGGCGATGTACATCGACTACGACTTCGTGCGCGCGCTCGAATACGGCATGCCGCCCACCTCGGGCATCGGCATCGGTATCGACCGTCTCACGATGTTCATGACCGGCGCCGACGCCATCCAGGACGTGCTCTTCTTCCCGACCATGCGTCCGGAGAAATTCTAACCCGTTTTAATGGCTATGCGCATCGAAAGCATCACGTCGGCGCAGAACGCCAAACTGAAACACCTCCTCCTGCTGCAGGAAAAATCCAGGACGCGGCGGGAGGAGGGTCTTTTCGTAGTGGAGGGTCGGCGCGAACTGGGCCATGCCCTGGAGGCCGGCTTCCGTCCCCGTACGCTGTTCGTCCGCGAAGCAGACCTGGAAGCTCTCCAGGGGCTGCTGGCACAGGCCGAGGGGGCGAACCCGGCCTGCCTGGCCGTGACACTTCCCGCCCCCATCTATGCCAAGGTTGCCTATCGGGAAGGAACCGAAGGGATCCTAGCGGTCATAGAAACGCAGACGCTCCGCCTGGAAGATCTCCAACTGGGCGAAGCTCCTCTGATCGTAGTGCTGGAATCCGTGGAAAAACCGGGGAACCTCGGCGCCGTCCTCCGCAGCGCGGACGCGGCCCGGGCCGATGCGGTCATCGTCTGCGACCCGCTTACGGACCTCTGGAATCCGAATCTCATCCGGGCCAGCCTGGGCGGCATCTTCACCGTCCCTACCGTCTGCGCATCTTCGGAGGAAACCATCGCCTGGCTCCACGCCCGCGGCATCCGGATCCTCACGGCCCAGCTGCAGGATTCTTCCTGGTACTATGATACGGACATGACCGGCGGAACGGCCCTCGTGATGGGTACCGAATCCACCGGTCTTACCGATAGCTGGCGCCGCGCCGCGGATGTGCACATCCGCATCCCCATGCTCGGCCGCCTGGACAGTCTGAACGTCTCCGTTTCCGCCGCCATCCTTCTCTTCGAAGCCGTCCGGCAGCGGAACGCCTGAATCCTATTTGATTTCTCCGGATTTCACGCGATCGAGGAAGTACTTCACCCGCCAGATGTAGTTCTTCGGATCCTTCGCGTAGGAGTTCGCATGGACGGCTCCGGGGACGATGTAGAGCTCCTTGTAGCCGTGGGTCTTGGCCGCGTAGTTCTTGTAAACGTGGTCGACCGGAACGAAGTCATCGGCATCGCCATGGATGAAGAGCATCGGACGGTCGCACTTGGCGAGCTGATCCACGGAAGATGCTTCCTTGAATCCCCATCCATAGCGCCGCCTGGTTACGATGCTGGCACTGTTCAGGATCGGGAACGCAGGCAGGTGGAAGCTGTCCTTCAGATTGTGGGCGAATTGGTCCCAGGCGGAAGAGTATCCGCAATCCTCGACGAAAGCGCGGATGTACGGCGGAAGTTCGTCGCCGCTCATCATCATAGTCGCAGCGGCACCCATGGATACGCCATGGACCACGGTAAAGTCATTTTTGAAAATATCATGGGCGACCACGGCCCAGTCTTCCACATCCAGGCGGTCGAGCCAGCCCATCTGGGCGGCCTTGCCTTCCGAATAGCCGAAGAACTGCAGGTCGGGGACCATCACGTTGTAATTGAACTCGTCCCGATACATGCGAACGAGATACATGAATACCAGGTGGTTGTCCGTATAGCCATGGACGATGACGGCGGTACCCTGGGCCGTAGCCGGATCTTTGGCGGGAGCATAGACGGCGTGGAGCTTGTATCCATCCTCGTCCGTACGGGTGATATCCTTGAAGATTCCCTTTGCGTGCAGGTCGTCGTACCAGGCGATGACACCGGGAGCCAAGGAGTCAGCCTTGTGGCGGGTGCGCTCGATATCAGCCTCGCCGTGCTGGGCGGGCTTGAGGGCGTAATCGCTCATGAATTTGCCGGCGAGGCAGCCCGTAAGGCAGTTCGCGGCGAGAAGGAGCGCCGCACTCCAGAAGATGATGCGTTTCAAAGCCATATCGTTTAGGGTTTATTTCAGGAAATTGATCGCGCCGAACAGGCCCAGCGAGACGGCCAGCATGATCGCCCCGGCGAGCAGCACGCCGGCGAGGACATAAATGACGCTCTTGCGGAAGTCCATGTCCAGGAGGCTGGCGGCGAGGGTGCCTGTCCAGGCGCCCGTGCCCGGCAGCGGGATGCCCACGAACAGAAGGAGGGCGACATACAGGCCCCGGCCGGCTTTCGCTTCCAGTTTCCGTCCGCCCTTCTCCCCTTTTTCCAGGCACCAGGTGAAGAACTTGCCGATATACCGCTTGTCCTTACCCCACTCCAGGATGCGGCGGGCGAACAGGAAGATGAACGGAACCGGAATCATGTTGCCGATGACGGACACGATGATGGACGGGACGACGGGAAGCCCCATGCCGACGGCATAAGGAATGGCGCCGCGCAGTTCGATGAGCGGCACCATGGATATCAGGAAGACGATGAGGTATTTCTTCATCGGATCTTGCCCATGAACTTGATCAGCTCCTTGCAGACCTCGGCCTCGTTGAGCTTGCGGTCCTCGGGATCCTTGAACACGAGGTCGAAAGTGTTCCCGGGCAGCTGGACGCGGCCGATCTTGAAATGCGCACGCGAAGCGGTGGCCATGAATTCGAGCGTGAAGTCGGTCGATGGAAGAAGGGAGATGAACAGGTCGGGCTCGCCGTTGAGCATCAAAGCCACTTTCTCATGGGATGGCTTGCCGAACCAGTTGAGGTCTTTCTTGAGGATGGTGGTGGTTATGCTGGTGATGAGGCGTTCGCCTTTCGTGAGTTCCCGGAAGTCGAAGAAGAAAATGTCACCCTTGATGTTGTGTTCGCGGAAGAACAGCATGAGGATGTTCTTGCACTCGTTGAAGGAGGTGTCTTCCACGTCGATGAACGCCACGGCGGAGCGGATCTTGTCCAGCGGGACGAATCCCGTGGGCTCCGTGGAGGCGTTTTTCTTCAGGCTCTGGCGCCTGAGCAGCTCTTTTACCGGTTCCAGCATAGTCTATTTCGTGTTGGCGGCGATCAGTTCCCGTATTTCCAGCTTGGCGTCCCGCCAGCGGGGGACGTCGATCTTGGTGCCGATGACTTCCACGACCTTGGCCGCGATCACGGAACCGATCTCCCCGCATACGCGGAGGGGCATTCCCAGGGAGTGGGCGTACAGAAAACCGGCGGCATAGGTGTCTCCGGCTCCGGTGGCGTCAACGGGCGTGGCCGGCCATGGGTCGATGAAATGGAATTCGTCCCCGGAGCGGACCATCGACCCGGCTTTGCCCACCTTCACGACGGCGATGTCGCAGTGACGGGCGATTTCATCCGCGGCCTCGCGCGGTTCCAGCTTGGTGAAGGCCTTGGCTTCGGTCTCGTTGGCGAAGACGATGTCCACGTAGTTTTCCACGAGGTTGTGGAAGAAGGCGTCATTGGATTCCACGACGTTGTAGGAGGCCATGTCGATGGAGATGATACAGCCGGCGGCCTTCGCCAGGCGGGCGGCCTTGGCGATCAGTTCCTGGTTCTGTACGAGGTAGCCCTCGATATGGAAGTAGTCGTACCCCTCGAACATGTCGGGCGTCAGGTCGTCCGGACCCAGTTCCAGGGTGGCACCCATATAGTCGGCGAAGGTGCGTTCCGCATTGGCCCCGGTGATGAAGACCATGCAGCGGCCGCTGGACTTGGTGCCGTAGAGCATCTGAGCGCGGACGCCGTATTGCTCCATCGTGCTCCGGAAGAGATTGCCCAGGTCGTCGTTGCCGATCTTGCCGATGTAGCCCGACGGCATTCCGAAGATGGACGTGCAGGTGATGGTGTTCGCAGCCGATCCGCCCGGAACATACTTGACGCCGTATTCCTTCAGCGCATCCCAGATCCGGTCGCCCGTTTCCATATCCACATGCTGCATGCTCCCCAGCGGAAGGTGGAACCTCTTGAGGAGCGTGTCGTCCGGAAGGACGGCCAGGATGTCGGTGAGGGCGTTTCCAATGCCCAGGATGGATTTCATACGGAGGCGGTTTTTCCAATAACCTACAAATTTATACATTATTTGGGGATTTTCCATTAACTTTGTGACAGCAATGGACAAGAAATCAGCAAATATCCTCCGGTACGGGCTCTGGACCGCGGTGGCTGTCCTGCTGCTGTACTTTTCTTTCCGGGGCGTCAACTGGAAAGATTTCGGCGCCGCACTCCGCGGATGCCATTGGGGCTATGTGGTCCTGTCGATGTTCCTGGGCGCACTGGTATTCTTCATCCGCGCCCTCCGCTGGCGGATGCAACTTCTCCCGCTGGATCCATCCACTTCCCCGCTGACCTGCTGGAATGCCTACAACATCTGCATGATCACGAATACCGTGCTTCCGCGCGTGGGTGAAGTCGTCCGTTGCGGATACGTGACCCGGCATTCAAGACGGGATGCGGAAGGAAAACGGCTCGTCACGTTCGACAAAGCACTGGGCACTGTCGTCGTGGACCGAATCTGGGATGCCGTCTCCATTCTCGTCGTGTTCCTGATTATCCTGGCACTGCTGTGGAACCGCTTCGGCATCTTTTTCACGGACACCCTATTCCCGGGGGTGGTCGGTAAGGTCCACCTGTGGTGGATCCTGGTACTCGGAGTCCTGCTCTCGGGCGGTTTCCTTTTCCTATGCTGGAAATTCCGGGAACGCGAAGGCCTGTGGGGCCGCATCTGGGGCTGGATCCAGGGTATGTTCGACGGACTGCAGTCGTGCCTGCACATGCGCCACGGCTGGCTGTTCATCCTGTATACGGTCATGATCTGGGTGTTGTACTGGCTCATGTCCGCCTGTATCATCTGGGCCTTGCAGGGCGTCGATCCACAAGGGGCCAGCCCGGAACTGGCCGCCGCCCTCGACCGGATAGGCAGCCTCGGGATGGCCGATGCGCTGTTCCTGATGTTCGCCGGCGCCGTGAGTTCCCTCATCCCTGTGCCGGGCGGATTCGGCGCCTTCCATGGGGTCGTCGCCGGCGCTTTGTCCAGCATCTACGGCATCCCTTTCGGAGCGGGCCTGATTTTCGCCACGCTGTCGCATGAATCCCAGGTCATCGTCAATGCCGTCTGCGGGGCCTGTTCCTATCTCCACGAAACCTTTTTCCGCCGATGAAACGTTTCGGACTCATTGGCCATCCCGTCGCGGGATCGCTCAGCCCCCGACTCTTCGAAGCCGCCTATGGGGGACGGTATGCTTACGACCTCCTGGAAGGGGCCGATTTCGCCGCCTCCTGGCAGCGTTTCCTGGACGAGTATCACGGCATCAACATTACGGCGCCTTTCAAGCAGGACGCTTTCCGGGCCGTGGACGAGCTGTCGGACAACGCCCGGCTGTGCGGAGCGGTAAATCTCGCTGTAAAAACGCCTGATGGAATCCTCGGCTACAACACCGACGTGGATGGTGTCGTCCTCGCCGTGCAGGAGACGGAGCTGCAGGTATCGGATGCGCTCGTGATCGGATGCGGTGGCGCCGGACGTGCCGCTGCGGTGGCCGCGCGGCAGCTGGGATGCCGTCTCACGCTTGCCAATCGTACCCCGGCCCGCGCCATCGCCCTTGCGGACGAATTCAAGTGCGACTGGATTCCAACGGACGATCTCCCGGCCCTTTCACCCGATTTGGTCATCTATACAGTCCCCGGGCCCATGGACGGGCTCCCCGACTTTCCCGACGCCGTCATCCTGGAGGCCAACTACCGGACTCCGGTGCTGGAAGGCCGCGGAAAGGCCTATGTTTCCGGCCTCCGCTGGCTCCTCTACCAGGCCGTGGCGGGCTATCACATTTTTACGGAAGAAACGCCGGACGCCGATGCGATGTTGCGGATTTTTTGCTAACTTAGGGGTGTAAAAGTTATGTACTATGGCACTCAACAAAGTTATGCTCATCGGTAACGTTGGAAACGACCCCGAGATCCGTTACCTTGATTCCAATCCCCAGAGTCCCCAGGGCAATGCCAAAGTGGCCTCCTTCCGCCTGGCCACCACCGAACGCTACCGCGACCGCAACGGCGAAACCCACGAGAATACGGAATGGCACAATATCGTCGCCTGGCGCAGTTCAGCCGATTACGTAGAGAAATTCGTCCATAAAGGCAGCCAGCTCTTCATCGAAGGGAAGCTTCGCACCCGCCAGTGGACGGACCAGTCCGGCAACAAGCGCTTCACCACCGAAATCCAGGCCGACAACATGCAGCTCCTCGGCAAGCGTCCCGACGCCCAGCAGCAGGGCCAGGGCTATCAAGGCCAAGGCGGCTATGCCGGCCCCCAGCAGGGTGGCTACCAAGGCCCCGGCTACAGCTCGCAGCCCCAGGGCGGCGCTACGGGCGGCTATGCGGCCCCCCAGCCCGCGCCGCAGCAGCCCGTTTATACCCCGCAACCGACCGTCCCTGCCTACCAGCCTACCGACGACGGTCCGGCGGACGACCTTCCGTTCTAAGGCGGTCATCCCCCGCTGCGGTCCGCCGCAGTCCGACAGTCAAGTCAGTTACTCCAAAACCAGCTCCACCGGACAATGGTCGGAGCCGAAAATTTCGTTGTGGATGTCCGTAGAAACGATTCGGTCGCGTAGGGAATCGGAAACGATGAAATAATCGATGCGCCACCCGGCGTTGTTCGCACGCGCGTTGAAGCGGTAGGACCACCAGGAATACTTTACCTCGTCAGGATGCTGGAAACGCCAGGTATCCACGAAGCCGGCGTTCAGCAGGATCCTGAACTTTTCACGCTCTTCGTCGGTAAAACCGGCATTGCGGCGGTTGGAAGAAGGATTCTTCAGGTCGATCTCGCGGTGGGCCACATTCAGGTCGCCGCAAAAAACCACCGGTTTGGGCAGCCCACGCAGGTAGGAACGCATATCATCCTCCCAGCGCATACGGTAATCCAACCGGCGCAGACCGTCCTGGGAGTTGGGCACATAGGCGCAGACGAGGAAGAAGTCCGGATACTCCAGGGTGATGACGCGACCTTCGTGGTCGTGTTCGTCAATGCCGATGCCGTAGCGGACCGACAAGGGCTCATGCTTCGTATAGACAGCCGTTCCGGAATAGCCTTTCTTGTCGGCATAGTTCCAGAAAGAGCGGTAGCCGGGGAATTCCAGATCCACCTGGCCCGCCTGCACCTTGGTCTCCTGCAGGCAGAAAAAGTCGGCGTCCAGGGTGACGAAAGCATCGGCGAACCCCTTCCCCGCCACGGCCCGGAGGCCGTTCACGTTCCAGGAAATGAATTTCATAGATCCTTTGCGAAGTTCAGAACAACAAGTATCAATCCAACGTCCAGGTGGCACCTTCCTTGGTGTCCTTGACGGTAATGCCGAAGGAGGCCAGGAGGTCACGGATCCGGTCGGATTCGGCCCAGTTCTTCTCCGCACGGGCCTTGCGGCGGTCCTCCAGGACAATGTCCATCACGCCTTCGAGAGCCTTCTCCGCCTTGCCGAAAGAGCCGGCAGCCTCTTCGTCGCGAAGGCCCAGGACACCGTATACGATGTCACCAAAGAGCTTCCGGAGCGCGGCCTTGTCGGCCTCGGGAAGTTTCCCGCCGTTAATCATCTTCACAGCCTCGAACAGGTGCGCGATGGCGATCGGGGTGTTCATGTCGTCGCAGAGGGCGTCATAAACATTCTCGATGAGCGTCGCCACGGCGGAAGAGGGCGCTGTTTCCTCCGCGTCGCTTCGCGACCCTATCCGGGCAAATGCTCCGGGAACTGCACCCTCTTCCGCGACAATACCCGCACCAAGGTCTCTCCCCGCCTGCATCAGGCGCTTGTAGCCCTTTTCGGCGGCCTGCAGCGCCTCGTTGGAGAAGTCAAGGGTGCTGCGGTAATGGGCCTGTAGGATGAAGAAGCGGATCGTCATCGGACTGTAGGCGCGTTCCAGGGCGGGATGGTTCCCGCTGAAGAGTTCCGGCAGGGTGATGAAGTTCCCGAGGGACTTGCCCATCTTCTGCCCGTTGATGGTGATCATGTTGTTATGGACCCAGTAATGCACGCCCTGGGTGCCGCGGGAGGCCTGGTTCTGCGCAATTTCGCACTCATGGTGCGGGAACATCAGATCCATGCCGCCGCCATGGATGTCGAACTCCTTTCCGAGGTACTTCTCCCCCATCACGGAGCACTCGAGGTGCCAACCCGGGAAACCTTCGCCCCAAGGGGAAGGCCAGCGCATGATATGCTCCGGCTCCGCCTTCTTCCAGATCGCGAAATCGTAAGGGGCGCGTTTGTCGGTCTGACCGTCCAGGGTACGCGTACCCTCCAGGGTCGCTTCCAGGGTGCGGCCGGACAGGACGCCGTAACCGAAGTCGTGGTTGTACTTCTCCACGTCGAAATAGACCGAGCCGTTGGACTCATAAGCATAGCCCGCGGCGAGGATCTTCTTCACGGTCTCGATCTGCTCGATGATATGGCCGGAGGCACGCGGTTCGATGGAGGGAGATTCCACATTCAGCAGCCGCATGGCCTCATGGTAACGCTCGGTATAGGTCTGGACGACCTCCATCGGCTCCAGGTCCTCGAGTTTCGCCTTCTTCGCGATCTTGTCCTCTCCCTCGTCGGCATCGTGCTCCAGATGGCCCACGTCGGTGATATTCCGTACGTAACGGACCTTGTAGCCCAGGTGTTTCAGGAGCCGGAACAACACGTCATAGGTCACCCCCGGACGGGCGTGACCCAGATGCGCGTCCCCATAGACGGTCGGGCCGCAGACGTACATGCCCACATGGCCCGGATGGATGGGTGTGAAGAGTTCCTTGCGGCGCGTCAGGGTATTGGTCAGAAAGAGATTACGCATAAAAAAAGCAGTCTGAAAATCCAGACTGCTAATATACGAATTTTATTTCATCCTGACGGCCTTTTTCGCCACGCTGTTGCGGGCGGACCGCCCGGCCTTCGGCTGGCCATGGTGGATGGAGGCTTTCGTTGCCGTGCGCTCCCTGGCAAGGGAAACCGCCTCTGTGCGGGTTCCCGCAAGACGTGTCATCGTAAGCGGAAGTTCCGCAACGTTGGCATTATAAGGATGCCACTCGCCGTTCTTATGGTCCCACATGTAGTACTGCATCGAATGGAACTTGGTCGTATAGTCGCCGCTGCCCGTGGTGATGGTCACTTCCATCGGCTGGAGCTCGGCCCCATCTCCCTGCGGGACCATCGCGGCCAGGTCGATGCCTTCGTCGGTGATGATCGTCAGGCCCTGGGAGTCGAAGATGTTGCCCATGAAGAGCTCGTCCACCGTGCCCAGGTTGTCATCGTCATAGGTGCCGAGGAACTGGGACTGGATGTACAGGAAACCGTTCGGCTCCCAGAACTCCCCTTCCAGATACTCCTGGTCCATCTGGAAAGCCACGGCAGCGCCGCGCTCCCATCCGTCGATCCGGTAGATGAAGTTGTTGTCGATGCTGGAGATCGTAAGGTCATAGCCCACCAGCCCGTTGGAAGCCCGCCAAGTGCCGAGCCATTTGCTGAATGCCTCGGTGGGCGCTTCCTCCTGGAGGGTGAAGCTGGTTTCGGCGTAATTGCCGGTCGCAGATCCCTTCGTGTCCAGTTCAATCATGAAGGCCGTCCAGGTACCGCTGCGCAGGCGGTTGAAGTAAATGTCGGTGATCTTGGTATCGAACACTTCATCCGTGTATTGCCAGAAGTTCACACCGTCTTTCTTCGCATCCGCGACCAGGCTCTCCGCCTCATAGGTGAAGAAAGCGGCCGCGTCGCTCTTGTACGCTTCCTTGAAGTCTTCCGGACGTACCAGGCGGACGATGTAATAACCGTTCCCCTTGTAGGAGAACTTGAAATGCTCCACCTTGTCCACACTGCCGTCTTCGTTGACCCAGTCTTCCCGGGCGACATAGCGGACCGACCAGTCGGAACGCTCGTTCACGACCAGTTTCTCCTCCGTCCGGCCCTGGCCGTCATCGCCCTGCTGGCCATGACCGTCGTGACGGCCGTAAGGCTCGTGCTTGATGCACCCGGTGAGCGCCAGGGAGGCTATCGCCGCCAAGGCGACTGTTTTGAACACTTTTTTCATCGTTTTTTGGATTTTCCACAAAGATATACAAAAAACCGGCCATACTGAAATGGCCGGTTTCGATCAGGTGTCGGAAAGACTACAGCTCGTTCATCTGGGCGGCGTACTCGTTCTTGGAACCGACCACGATGTCCTGGTAGTCGGCCAGACCGGTGCCGGCCGGGATGAGGTGACCGCAGATGACGTTCTCCTTCAGACCTTCGAGATGGTCCACGCGGGCGCGGATCGCGGCTTCGCTGAGCACCTTCGTGGTCTCCTGGAAGGAGGCGGCGGAGATGAAGCTGCCGGTCTTGAGGGCCGCGCGGGTGATACCCTGCAGGATCTGGGAGGCGGTCGCAGGCTTGGCCTCGCGGACCACCATCATCTTCATGCCCTGACGCTCGAGCGAGGCATTCTCGCCGCGCATCTCACGGGCACCGATGATGTCGCCTTCCTCGAAGCGGACGCTGTCGCCCGGATCCAGGACGTAGTACTTGCCGAAGATGGCATCGTTGGCGTCCATGAACTCCCACTTGTCCACGAGTTCCTCCGGGAGGTACTCGGTGTCGCCCGGGTCGCCGATCTGGACCTTGCGCATCATCTGGCGGACGATGATCTCGAAGTGCTTGTCGTTGATCTTCACGCCCTGCAGACGGTACACAGCCTGGATCTCGTTGACGATGTATTCCTGGGCCTTCACCGGACCGAGGATGTTGAGGATGTCGGTCGGGGAGACACCGCCGTCGGAAAGACGGGTGCCGGCCCGGACATAGTCGTTCTCCTGGACCAGGATCTGCTTGGTCATCGGAACCTCGTAGTGCTTCTCCACGCCGGAACGGTTCCGGACGATGATGTCGCGCTTGCCCCGCTTGACCTTGCCCATCAGGACCTCGCCGTTGATCTCGGAGATGATGGCGGGGTTGGACGGGTTGCGGGCCTCGAAGAGCTCCGTCACACGCGGCAGACCGCCGGTGATATCGCTCGCCTTGCCGATGGCACGCGGGATCTTGATGATCACGTCACCCACCTTTACCGCGTCGCCGTCATTCTTCATGATATGGGCGCCGACCGGGAGGTTGTACTGGCGGAGGGTGACACCGTTCTCGTCCACGATCAGGAGGGCCGGGCTCTTGGTCTTGTCACGGCCTTCGATGATGACCTTGTCGGTGTTGTTGGAATACTCGTCGGCGCTCTCCTCACGGTAGGTGACGCCTTCGGCCATGTTCTCGAAGCGGATGGTACCGGCGCTTTCCACGATCGTGGTGGCGTTGTAGGCATCCCATTCGCAGATGAGGTCGCCCTTGTGGACGGTGTCGCCATCCTTGAAGTACAGCGTGGAGCCGTACGGGATGTCGTACTGCGAGTAGGTCATGCCGGTGTTCTCGTCCACGATGCGGAGTTCGGTCATCCGGCTCACGA
>JAEEGG010024444.1_pt1 | contig 11712 bp, 22 predicted proteins | sample 9134161 | NCBI WGS metagenome assembly JAEEGG01 (sample SAMN16246543, study PRJNA631951) | gut metagenome | biome: gut microbiome; feature: rumen; material: CR-attached | host: Bos | place: Iran: Karaj | collected 2018-10 | reverse complement strand
TACTTCAAACAGCTCTGCAAACTTGTATATTGCGTACTTGGAGAAGAGGAGGTATGTGACTAATGTGGCTTATATGTTTTCAGCCGCACGGCTCAGAAAGAATGACACCTCAGCTGATTTGTTCAAGCGAACAAGAAGCTAAACAAATGGTACAGCAAATGCCATTTTCTGTAGTAGGAACTTATTTCTATATGTTTGTTCCTCTTGCAAGTCCGAATGGTGTTTTCAAGAGAAATGAACAGTATGAATTTCCTCCTTATCAGCAGCCTTATCCTTATTATGTAGAAGATAAGCCTCGTAAACAATGGCAGCTTGAAATAGGTGATTGGCCGTTTTCTCAGCCTCCTATGTGCCTTACTTGATTGTAATAAAATAATATGATATTATAATAATAAAGGAGGGATAAAGTATGAAACTATGGTTCGAAAATAGCAAGGGCGAAGAAAGAGTAATAGCTGATTGTATGACCGAACAAGAAGTTTATCAAGAGATCAACAAGTTCATTGATCAATGCAATCAGAACAAAATCAAACAAAGTAAAGAGATCTATGGAGATCAGTACGATGAATCTAAAGTAAGATTTTTCAAAAGCTATTATACCCGTGTGTGGTATAGTAACGGCCGCACTCATTATGATGTTGGTTCTCATACTGAATTCTTCCATTGGGAGGGTAAAAAAGATGCTTGAAGCCGCGCTGATAGGACTGTTAGTTCTTATTGTTATTCTCTGTTTTGTTGGAAGCCATGACAATCATAACACACCAGCTATATGAGGAAAATATGAAAAAAGTATATACATTCAAAGTGAAAAAATGGGTACCGTGGCCTAAATATCGGTGTCCAAAATGCCAAGGCGGCTGGATTGCAATGTGGGAGCAGATTGATCCAGATCCGTTCATAGACAATGATACTGCTCCCGATTACCATGCGGCATGGCATGTTGAGTGCTGCACGTGCGGCGTTCGCGCTCATGCATTCAGTAAGCGCCGCATTGCATGGAAAGCCTGGAAAGATTTGTGTAAAGGAGTGAAATGATATGGCATATTGTGGATATGTTGTGCGTGTCGAACAGTTGCGTAAGCACACTAATGCAGACCGGTTGCAAATTGCAACTTTCTTCGGCAATGATACTATCGTCGGTCTCGATGTAAATGTCGGCGATATTGGTGTGTACTTCCCTGTTGATGGTCAGTTATCCGAACGTTTCTGCCAGGTCAATAACCTGGTTCGTGTAAAGGATCCAGAAACCGGTAAGAATGTCGGCGGATATATGGAGCCTGACAAGCGCAACATCAAGGCTATCAAACTCCGTGGTGAGAAGTCTGATGGTCTTTATATGCCTATTGTTGCCTTTACTGATTTTTGTAAGATTTCCGATCTCAAAATCGGAGATACTATTGATGTACTGAACGGTGAAGAGATTTGCCGTAAGTATATTCCCCATAGCAACAAGAGCGCTGGAGGTAAGGGCGGAAAAGGTGTTGGCCGCGCAAAGGCTAACATTGCACCTACTTTCTATGAGCATGTAGACACTGCCCAGTTGGCCTATAACTTGGCCGCCTTCAAAGTTGGAGATCTGGTCCAGCTTACTTTGAAGATGCACGGCACGTCTGGTCGTACGGGATACCTTCCTCTTGTCCACACGAAGCGGACTTGGCTGGACAAGTTGTTCCGTCGGCACGGCAAGGACTACATGGAATATGGATATATCACCGGAACCCGTCGTGTTGTTCTTGATGGAAAGCGGAATGGTGGATTCTACGATTCTGATGATTTCCGTCATGCAATGGCTGCGAAGTTTGAAGGTAAACTGCACAAGGGCGAAGTGGTATATTACGAAATTGTAGGTTTCCAGGGCCCAGATGGAGCATCTATCATGAGCCAGGTTGCCAATAGCAAAGTAAAAGATCCAGAATTTACTAAGCTATATGGAGATACTACTACTTTTGCGTATGGTTGCGATCAGCATGGACCTTGGGAAGAAACTGCGACAGAAGCACCTTGTTGCCAAGTATACGTTTATCGTATAACTATGGTAAATGAAGATGGAGATGTGGTAGAATATTCTCCCGACCAGATTCGTGAGCGTTGCGAACAGATGGGTGTAAAGGTAGTACCTGAATTCACTCGGTTCTTCGTTCCCGATTCTGTACCTGGACTTCATGGTGAATGGGTACCTACTGATCCGCAAACATATGTCGTGCGGCGTGTTGAAGAATACTTCGATGGACCTGACCCTGTGGGCAAGACCCATGTGCGCGAAGGTGTAGTAGCACGTATCTGCAACCGTAGCAAGTTTGAAGTATATAAGCATAAGAACTTTAGCTTCAAAGTTCTTGAAGGTATCGCTAAAGATGAAGCAACGGCGCCCGATATGGAAGAAGCCCAAGAGGTAATAGAATGAATAGAGAACAACGTAGAGCATATGACCGCAAGGTCAAAAACGTAACTCATGCTAGTATATGCCCAGAGTGTCATCATAAAGCCTGTTTTGTAACTCATGCAAGAGGAGAAAAAGACACAGTTTTACTTTGCGAGCGTTGCGGTGCAATCGTGCGCGAAGGTGAAGAACTTACCAAGTTGATGCCGCCTGGTATATATCTACCATTACCTTTGGAAAAATTAGATGCGGCGTTACTATATGAAGCATCATTAGTGGAGGATGAAAATGAACAAACAGACACGACTGAACCTGTTGCGGTCGAGGGCGAGGTTACTTGAGGATCGTGGTCCGCACAATACCAAGATCGTAAATAAAATCAAGCGACAGATAAGAAAACTTGAGGGTGAGGTCTAAACCTCCCCTTTTTTATTTGAAAATTTTGAAATTATATGATATTATAATTATAGAAAGTGAGGGGATGTCTATGGCAAGGAATATTCATCAGGATCTGGCTGATGCCGCGTGGGAAATGGCGTGTCAACGAGCAACAGAAGAAGGCGATGTTGACATCGACTATGACTATCCGCTAATGGAAAAGTGGACGACTGAATACTACCTCGAACTTTGTAAAGAAGAGGGGATTGAACCAGATGAAACGTATTGTTAAAGCCGCTGTCAAAATTATGGACTTGCGGCAAAACAAAGAAATCATAATTCCCTGTCATAGACATTGTGACGCTTTCGAAATTCTCCATGAATTTGGATATAAGATCGGAGAATTCAAAACTCTTGAGCAAGGATTTTTGGATCAAGATGGAGAATTTCACAATCGTGTAGATTCTTTTCGAATTGCTTGGAACGCTTTACAACTGAAATATGAGCATTATTGTAAAGGGTTCAAACCGACTGAATTGTTTTCGGAGGATGTCTGGTAATGTGGTGGTCAATCGGGTTATTTCTCATTGTTGTTGTAGGAATTCGTTGGTGCGTATGCGCTGGCAAACCCAAGGAGGACGATTATGCTGATCAAATGGCTGCAATCAAAGCTTGGCAAGACAAAAAAGACGCAAAGAACAAAGGCTGAAATTTATCTTGACTCTATGGAATTCAAGGCTGGGTATGACGCATATCATTCTGATATGCCGTGGAGTGAAGATGCCACAGATTTGTGGAAGGAAGGGTATATATATGCTCTCAATGAGCACAAATGTTAAGGAGTGATAACGATGCACGATGTATTCTACTTCACCGACGTTCATGGTCAACTTGATCTTTTCCAGACCATGCGTGATTGGTGCTATAAACAAGATCCAGAATGTATGATTATTTATGGCGGCGATGCTTGCGATCGTGGCCCATTTGGTATGGATATTATGGAAGCTATCCTTGATGATCCGCAGATGGTTTACATTCGTGGCAATCATGAAGATATGTTTATCCACGCGGCTCGTGAGATTATCAGCCAGTATCCAGAAGTAGCTAATAAAACTCATACTATTGCTGAAGCTAGTGAGATTATTAGTTGGTGCCATTGGCTTCATTATACTGAACTTCATTTATATAATGGAGGTGGATCTACTCTAAAAGATTGGTTGATTGATGGAGCAAGTACAGCATTTATCAATCGGTTAGAGAATGAAACTGTTGTTACCTTCCAGTTAGATTCACAGTTTCAAGCACCTATGTGTTTCAGTCATGCAGGTGGATCATATGAAGCCTGGCAGCGCGTAAATGACTGTGAATATAAGGGAGATTTAATTGATGAAGACGATTACAGCGAAATGATTTGGGATCGTTCTTTACTAAATGCCTGTTGGCCCGAAAATAAAATTATTGTATTTGGACATACTCCTACTTGTTATCTGCATGAATATACATATGCAAAATGGCAGCGTGAAAGTGAAATGAGACCAGTAGCCTATAGGGCTACATATAATGATGGGGATACGAGCGGCTGGCATATTGATATGGATACTGGAATGACTTTTTATGGTCGTGGCTATGTATTGAATTGTCTTACTCTTGATGCTGTTGGATTTTTAGATCAAGATGTGAGAAAGCAGGACAGCAAACGAGCCGTAGAAATCGGATTTGAAAATTTCAAAATAATATGATATAATATATATAGAAAGTAAAGGGAGGGATATTATGTCTTGGGTAACTTTTATTGCACTCACATTACTCATTTTTGGTCAACACTATCTTATGTATCCTCTGACCTGGAGAGCTGCATGGCGTAAGGTCAAAGGATGGTTTGGAGCGTGAGAGGAGATGGGCAAAAGAGCGAATGCATTTAGTACACATGATTTTTACTGCATAAACTGTGGTGAAAAAGGTATCCCACTCACACGTCAGCAGTCACATCAAAGAGGATCGTTTCACAGAAAGTTGATGTATTGTTGGCACTGCAAACACACTGTAAATCATATCGAATGCCGCAACGAAGAAGAAAAGATGCAATTCTTACTTGATTTTGCGGAAGGGAAGTACAAAGAAGAAGCTGCTGAAGAACTGAAATATGAACAGGAGCATCCTAAGCTACAAAATTACCTAATCAAACTAAAATGAGGGGTTGAGAATTATGTCTACGTTATACGTAATGGTTGGTATTCCTGGATCCGGTAAGTCTACCTGGGCGAAGGCGAATTTGACTGATGCTGAGTATATTTCCCGTGATACTGTGCGCCTGTCCATTATCAAGGATAACGAAGACTTGTTCGCCCATGAGGATGAAGTATATGATAAATTCGTTTCCATTCTTGCCGATGGTTTACGGGATAATCGGAATATGGTTGCTGATGCTACTCATATGTCTCACGGCGCTCGTGCTAAGCTGGTGCGAGCTATCGAAAAGGCTGGGGTAAAGGCTGACCAGTATCAGATTGTCTTTGTTTACATGAATACCCCTATTGAAGAGTGTATCCGTCGGGATGATCTGCGGGAAGGTCGCGCGCACGTGACCGCACCTGTGATCCGTCGGATGGCTCGTTCCCTTTCCTGCCCGGCGGCAGATGAATTTCCGAATATAAAGGAGGTTATACAAGTTCGTGGGTGAAATTTTCTTTACCTCTGATACCCATTTCTACCATGAACAAGACTTCCTTTATGCGCCCCGTGGTTTCCAAAATTTTGAGGAAATGAACGAGGCGATAATAGAACGGTGGAACAAGGTCGTAAAAGAGGGCGATACTGTGTACCACCTTGGTGATGTGATGATGAGTCATTATGATGCTAATATCATCGCTCGACTGAATGGTTTTATAATCTTTATTCGTGGAAACCACGATACAGACAACAAAATTAGCGGCATCTACGAAGCAGGCAGACGCGCACACAAGTCGTGGGCGAACCACGACAGTTTCACAACCAGCGAACTTATAAAGTTCGGCAAACTATCGCTGTTCTTGTGCCATTATCCTGTTCTTACTGCTAACTTTGATGACAAGCATTTCAGTCGACACGTCATCGCTTTTCATGGTCATACCCATCAGAAGGGAAACTGGCAGTTTCCCGACAATCCTTTCCTTTATCACGTGGGTATGGATTCTCATAACTGTACGCCCGTTCACATTGAAGAATGTATAACGGACATTCGGCAGCGGTGGAATGATTTGGGTAAGCTTTCCATCGCTCCGACCGGTGTTTACAATACTTACCCAGTAGAGTAAACGGAGAAAAAGTGAATATTTGTTGTCCAAAGAGAGGAGAAGCCGACCACGAAGTCGGCTTTTCTTATATCGTTGCCTACGTTGGCGGTCGTCACTGGCTGAGCGATCGCACAGCAAAATTTTTCCGGCAAATGTCTTGACAATGAACGAAAAATATTTTATAATATGTATATAATGAAGCATAAAGGAGATTCTAATATGATGTCTGACCCAAAAATTATATTTACCTACGACCCCGAGTCACACCGAACGACCTGTCAAAGGAATGTTCATAACAAGATTTACATAGGTGTTTCTCAGTGTCATCCTCATGACTACGATTTTGAAAACAAATTGACCGGTCAGCATTACGCATATACCAGATCTATGATCAAGGAAATGTGTGCGCTGCGGGATGAATACAAAATTCAGTTGAAAACTCTAAAACATCTATATAACATCTTTGAACAGAATTGTGATTGCAATTCAAGCGAAAGTTATTATCTTCGTAAACAGATTCAACTGGTTCAACGTGACATTGATGAAATGAAAGGTCTTATTGCTGATGCTCGCCTAAATCTGCGTAGCACAATAGCAGAAAAGGATAAGTTATATGATAAGCTTAGATCCCAAAGGTCGCAGAGATCTAGTAATAACTGATAGTTTTATTCGCAATGGTCTATGTCACGAAGACCGTTGGGAAGTATTCTTTGAACACGTTGTATCAAAATATAATAATACCGTTTGGATTCATTGGACCACAATTTATCCTTGGATAAAGCAAATGGCCCTCCGAGGAGATGACAACTGGTTAGCTCGCGCTTTCATAGATTTATGGGAAAAAGATGTTATCCGTGCCATCCCATCCGATTGCGGCGAAGATGAACTCCCAGCTATCGTCGCTTTCCGCGAACTTTATGGTAAAGACTTTAGAATTATTGTAGGAACGGTTGATGAATGGCTCCAATTGCGCGAACATTTCGAAAAAGAAGATTTAGCGTATTAATAGGAGGATTATTGAATGGTGTTAGAAGATTTAACAGCCTTACTCGATACTTCTTCCATCGATCCAGCAACCTATCAATACTTCAATAAATTAGAAAATGAACGTACAATCATTTTCAATTAGGAAGTAGATGACAGGATTGTTGAGAGAGTAGCAATACCTTTGATGGATTTCGAGAAAGACTCTAGTCAGGACCCTGTTACACTTATATTCGCTACTGTTGGCGGTTCTATCAGCGATGGTTTTGTGCTGTGCAACATTATAGATCAATATAAGAAACCTCTCAATATCATTGTATTAGGATATGCTGCTAGCATGGGAACAATTATGCTTGCGGCAGGGGCAAAAAATCCTAACGTAACACGTAAGTGTTATCCATTCTCATATGCGCTACTACACGCTGGAAGCACAGCATTTAGCGGTGAAACCTTGAGTGTAGAAGACACTATGGAATTCAACAAGAAAATTGATCAGAAAGTGCGTAAATTCATTATTTCCCATACCAACGTTTCCGAAGAAGAGTATACTCAGCATGAACGCAAGCAATGGTTCTTTGACGCCGAAGATATGCTGAAGTATGGTTTTGTTGATGAAATTATTGGTAAGGAAGTCGATGAAGGTGTCACAGAAGATTAAGTTTTTTGATACGAGCGCCCTTTTAGGCGGATATGTTTTAGATAAAGATGAAATAAATTACATCAGCAACATTGTATTCCAAGAGTTAGAACATATAAAGATTTCACACGAAAAAGATGAAAAAATAAAATATAAGGCACGCTCGCTTGTGCGTTATTTAATGTCTAATAGAGACCTCTGGCGCACCGAAGATACAAATTGGCGGCAAGTGGAAAAACTATTAGCTAAAACTCCAACCTTGGAAGATAGACATGATAGCCGCTTGATCTGCGAAGCACGTATGCTAAGTAAGAAATATACCGTACAATTTGTCACCGCAGACGCCGCATAGTATTTGCTGGCTTGCGGTTTCGATGAGTTAGATCCTATTTATTATAACGAAACTCATCATAAAGAAAAATTATGGAAGGGTTTCAAAAAGATAGATCTTACAGATGAATAGTTAGCAGATTTCTATGAACATCCTGAGACCAATACTCTTGGCTTAGAGACCAATGAATATGCAATTATTCATAATAATGGAAACGTTGTAGACTGGACTAAATGGGACGGATAGAAGAACTCCATCATTAAGTACTCACGTCAAAAGAGCGTTCTCTTTGGCGATGTATGTCCACTAAATGATGAATAGAAGCTATTCTTTGACCTATTATAGAACAGAGGTATTCCTGTAAAAGTGGCAAGAGGACAATTCGGATCCGGTAAAACGTTCCTTGCTCTTGTCCATGCAATGAATTATGTCAAATCACACAAATTTGATAAAATCGTATATGTCCGCAACAATGTTGAAGTTGCGGGTTCACAAAGGTTGGGTGCCCTACCTGGCGAACAAGAGGAGAAATTGATGCCTTGGCTTATGCCGTTAGCTGACATCTTGGGCGATGAGGAGGCTTTGCGGCAAGCTATTGAAAATGGCGAGATTGAACCTATACATCTTGGTTATATACGTGGTAGAAGTTTTATCAATTCGATTATATTTGTAGATGAAGCCGAGAATCTTACAACTGATAATGTAAAATTGATAATTGCTCGTGCGGGCAAGGGTAGCGAAGTATGGTTTTTGGGTGACGAGTCACAAACAGACTCCGACATCTTTAGAAAGAATAGCGGCATTGCTTCATTGATAAACAGTCTGGAAGGAGATCCGCAATTCGGAACGGTCGAACTCCAGAAATCAGAGCGAAGCGCAGTTGCTTAGCTCGCCGCTAAAATCCATGGGGATGGTTGATACCATCCCCTTTTTCTTTCCTGTAGCTAACTACAAACTTGAAAACAAAAAAAATATATGATATTATAATTGTAGGAAATAGTAAAGGAGTGAAAAGATGGCTAAGCCTAATATTGATTATGGTATTGAAGCCATTAAAACACTTGGTAGCATAGAAGCTATAAGAACTCGGCCAGGCATGTATATCGGTTCAGTCGAGTCCGAAGGTGTTTGGCAGATTACACTTGAAATTATATCAAATGCAGTTGATGAATATTTGATCGGCGAATGCGATCATATTTGGGTATCTGTTGATGGTAATAAGATCACAGTGCGTGATAATGGTCGTGGCGTTCCATTCGGTTTGAACGAAGAAAATGAACAAGTGCTTGTAAACGTTTACACAAAACTTCATACTGGCGCAAAGTTTGATAATAATGGTCAGACTGGATATAATACATCCGGTGGTATGAATGGTGTTGGCGCAAAAGCAACAAACGCATTGTCTGAGTTATTCTCTGTTGATAGTCGTCGCATCAATAAACGAGCATATGCCGGATTCAAACGTGGAGAGTTGATAGAATATAAAGAAACTGGTATTCTGCCCGGTATGGATTGGAACAGAGGTACTGAAGTATCTTTCATTCCAGATATTCAAATCTTCAAAGGCGGAATTTCTATTGATCCAAACCAACTGCGGAAACAGCTACAGGAACTTGCCTATTTGTCTCCTGGTCTTGTTTTTGATCTCACTATTGATAGCAAGACGGAGCAAATTTCAAGTAAAAATGGACTTCTTGATTACTTGGACGACCTTTGCTCTGGTAAGAATAAATTGACCACACCGTTCTATGCGGAAAGTTCTGAAAATAGAATCGGTGTACGGGTTGCTCTTCAGTATGTTGATCAATATACAGATACATATAAGATTTTTACAAATAGTATCCCAAATGTCGGTGGTACACATTTGACTGGTTTCCGTACAGCTTTGACGCAGGCAGTCAATGTATATGCAAGAGATAAGGGACTTTTGAAAGAAAAAGACACCAACTTTAGTGGTGAAGATCTGAAAGAAGGTCTTGTATTAGTTTTAAGTTTGACTATGCCGGATCCAGTATTCAGCGGTCAAACAAAAGGAACGCTAACATCTGCGGAAGGAAGAACAGTTGTTCAGCGTTTGTGCTCACAGGCTCTGGCAACTTGGTTACAGAGTCATGAAAAAGATGCTAAGGCAATTATTGGTAAAGCTACCTTGGCTCGGACCGCAAGAGATAAAGCTCGAAAGGCTAAAGAAGTGGTCCGCGGAGCGAACACCAAGGCTAGTCGTGTTACGCTACCTGGGAAATTGGCTGATTGTTCCAGTAAGCAAAGGGAATCGTGTGAAGTCTTTATCGTGGAAGGAGACAGCGCCGCTGGTTCAGCAAAGGAAGCCAGGAATCGTGACACCCAAGCTATCCTTCCTATACGAGGTAAGATACTTAATGTTCTTAAAGCGGACCTTGCCAAAGCTATGGGCAATGAAGAAATAAAATCTATGATCGTAGGTTTTGGATTGACAATTCAAAACAACAAGATCATTGTGGACGAATCAAAACTAAGATATGGCAAAATTATCATCATGGCAGATGCTGATGTTGATGGTGACCATATCAGATGTTTATTCTTGACTTTTATCTGGAAATTCTGCCCGGAATTGATAGAGAAAGGATATATTTATGCGGCTGTACCGCCTCTATATCGGATACTTAAAGGTAAATCTTCATTCTACCTCAAAGATGACGCTGCGCTTGAAGCTTATCGTGCCGCGAACCCGGGTGGAGGGTACGAACTCAGACGCTTTAAAGGTTTGGGTGAACAATCGGTCGATGAATTGGCTGAGTCTACAATGGCTCCCGATACACGTACGCTCAAGCAAATAACTATGGATGATGCATTTGCGGCAAGTAATACGTTCAATTCACTGATGGGTGAGTCAGCTACATTGAGAAAGAAATTTATTGAGGAGAACGCCAACCGGGCGCAGATTGACGTATGATAAATATTTATACTGATGGCAGTTCAACAAAAACCAGATCTGGTTGGGGTTGGTACTTGCCATTAGATCCGCCGATTGGTTGTGCTGGTCAAGAGAAGGGTGCGACAAATCAGCGCATGGAACTAATGGCAGCGTTACAAGCACTCAACTATTGGTATGAATTTCATAGTGATGATGATGTGACAATCTGGACAGATAGTGCATACCTTCATAATTGCTATTTAGAAAAATGGTATATCAACTGGGAGAACAATGGATGGGTCAATTCCAAAGGAGAACCAGTTGCCAATAAAGATCTCTGGATTAATCTTATCACATTTTTTAGAAATCCGCAAGTTAACTTTGGAAAAGTAAAAGGTCATAGTGGACATACTTATAATGAGATGGCCGATAAGTTAGCAACAGGTGCTATAACTATGGATCATGTTCCAAATTTGACAATAGATGAAGAAAGTGATAGAATAAATATAGAAATTAGCGAAATTCTTATGGATTATACATTGAAAAAATATCCTGTGGATGAAACAATCAAAAGGATAAGAAAGGCGTGTAAGTGTGAGTAACATAGTTCAAGCACCAATAGTAGAAGAAATTGAACAATCATTTTTGAATTATTCACTTTCTGTAATCACTGATCGTGCGATTCCCGCAGTTGAAGATGGTATGAAACCAGTTATGCGGCGAATCCTTTGGTGTATGTTAGAAGATGGATTCAAGAGTGACAAACAATACGTAAAGTGTGCGAGACCTGTTGGCGACACTATGGGTCGTTATCATCCGCACGGAGATAGTTCAATA
>JAEEGG010024437.1_pt1 | contig 11715 bp, 9 predicted proteins | sample 9134161 | NCBI WGS metagenome assembly JAEEGG01 (sample SAMN16246543, study PRJNA631951) | gut metagenome | biome: gut microbiome; feature: rumen; material: CR-attached | host: Bos | place: Iran: Karaj | collected 2018-10 | reverse complement strand
TAGATGCCAATAAAAACATCAGCACAGGCATTCCACAAAAAGCAGCAACTACCTTTGCAAGGTCCGGAGACATTGTCTTGGTCATCAGAAATACAACAGCCAAAGAGGATACAGAACCCAGAAACGTGATAAAATCACTTACTGCATATCTCTGCATGGCTATATATATCATACCAACATTCTTTGCAACAAACTGGATAAGAGAGAATGCTTCGGCTATGATCAATACCTTTGCAAGCTCTGAACCCGGAATCGAGGTGGTATGGAAGACCTCGTTTAGGTCAAACACATATACCAAAGGAATGAAGACAAATGCCAAGACTACAGAAATACCCGACAGCATGATGAACGCCGTACTTATATACGAACGGGCACTAAGCATGTCATTGCGCGAAATAGCTTCTGCAAGATAGTTGCGCAGTCCATTACCCAACCCCACGTCAAGGAATACAAACCAATAGAGAATGGACGTCATAGCCATCCATATACCATAGTTCTCCTGATTAAGATAGTCTATCGTTACAGGAACCATCAACAGGGAGCATGCCAATGTTGAAATCTTCAAAATACCAGAAATAAAAGAATTTCTGACGACATTAGCAGAACGCCAGTCATCAGTATTGAAACTCTTCTTTATGGTACTGAAAGAAAACATATATTTAAAGGTTTTAAGGTTCTTAGGTTTTTAGGTTCTCAGGTCTGACTTGCTTTAGCTTGGTGAGCTTGTGAACAATACTCTTTAGCGATGCTGACCTTCTAACCTCCCAAACTAATATTTCTCAAAATGCAGTCGAAGCCTGCTATCTTTAAGAACCATACGGCTATTACCTATATCCTCTATCTTGAATGTATCTGTAAGAGAATTGACACCATACATCCTTATAATGTCGAGTGTCTCTTCTGTAATCATACAGTCATCCGTTACACGGTCATACTTGAATGGTGACTTTACGATAAGCTGTCCATCTTTCTTCTCAAATCGATACATGTAGAACTGATTCATACTGTCAACACAGTTTGTCTGCATGAGCGTGCCTTGAAAAGACCAGAAAATGCGTTTAGGACGATAATCCACAGTCTTTCCATTCGACAAGGAATCAACCGTGGTCAAATACCACAGATTGTCAAGTTCACCATTTTCCGACGATGTTGTCTCACATGAAGACAACAAAACGACGAAGAAGAGGAATATATATAACAAGTGTTTCATCGTTTACTATTTTATTTGATATCTTACTGTTGCCTGCATACCAGAGTTATCTCCAAGCAAGTCACAAGAATCAGATCCATACGCTAAAGTGACAGAGAAACCATTCATAATACTCAGCTTAGGGAATGAATATGTAGCTTCAACCAGCATGGAGGTCGTTGTCTTTGGCTGATAGAATGGTTTATCGTAAGTTCCCCAGCCCTTTTCCCAAGTAAGTTTCGCACGATAGTGCAGGCCATCAGCCAGATCTCCAGCCAATGCAAAGTGCCATGCTTTGAAACGGTTGTTCCTAACACCGATATATCCATCTCCGTTATAGATAGGAGACGTGAACAATGGATTTCCGATAACCTGTCCCCAATGCTGCCATCCAGGAAGGGTGGCATGGTTATAATAGCTATCTCTACCACATATATGAGTCGGTACCGATGCTGTATGGTCATGGTAAATAGGACCACTCTGATAGCGTGTATTGATGAATTCAACGACAGCCTGATTCACATAGCGGAATTTCTTCATCTTCACGTCGATACCAACGAGTGCATCCTTCAGGTCGTAACGGAAATAGCGGTTATCCTCTTTCACATCACGATTCGCACCACTTCCATAGCCGTCATAGTCCAAGAAGAACATACTGGAATGATCCTCAAAGAAATGGTCGAAATATGCACCTACCTCTATATTCTCGTCGTTCCAGTTGAGTCGGGCAACCCAGCTTCCAAGATTATTTCCCTCTGCATTAGAGAATCTATCCTCACCAGCATCAGATCCAGTACCTGTGAACGCATGGAAATAACTTGACAGACTATGAGACAGTTTCAGATTTTGAACCTGAGCGCCCTGCTCATCTGTTCCAACAAAATGATACGCGCTTCCTCCAAACTGCGTTCCCATCTCAAGTCCAAGAGTCAAAGAAAGCGGAAATATCTCCTCATTACCGACACGAAGGTATCCTGCTTTCTGATGATAGCGCGTATAGCGATTGTATTTGTATACGCTTCCTTTAGCACAAGCAGTTTCCCAAGGTGCATCGGTCATTATACCGAATGCGATGTGAGACTTAATACTAAGCCAGTCCTTTGTATATGGAATCGCCCAATAACGATTAAGTCCAAGTCGTACCTGAGGAACAGGTGTAGAATTTATACCAAGAGTCTGTGAACCGCTTGACAATTCGTTGTTCTTCAGTTCCATAGGCTGTTGCTTTGAACCTATTGTGAGAACACCATATTTCCAGTTCACCTCAGCAAATGCCTGCTGAATAATGAACTTCTGAGTATATGATTTATATCCATCAATCTTATATCCAACAGGAAGTGCAACGTCAGCACCCACCTGCAGATTAAGGTCTCCATCCAGAAATTCCTTATTATACGTAGCCATACCACGCACATAGCCATTCGAAGCAGTAAGACTGCTCAGACCATATTTATTAGCGTTTAGCCAAAGGGGAGTCCGTGAATTACTGTATGATCCCTGCATTTCCAATCCTATGGAAAGAGAATCTCCAGAATTGCTCTGAGCCAATGCCGATGTACAACACAGGCACAACAGAGCGAAAACAGGTTTCTTCATTTATAGTATTTAATTATCTTCTTGTCAAGTTAACAATAGAAACAAGCATTGTAGCGATTGCCGCGGTTGAAGAACCAATAGCAAGCCACATCTGGAGTTTGTTAACCTCGGACTTAGGCTTTGTTGGTACAATAACCTCCGAGCCTGGGGTCGGTTTTTCACCTTTACCCATCTGATTGACAGTACCATTCATATGAACAATGTATGTACTACCCTTCTTTGCACGGATTCCCCAGCCACCAGCCTGATTCACATAATAACGGGCACCTTTACCTTTCTTATAAGCCACGGTATTAGGATAAAGAACGTTACCGCTCACCTTTACCGTATTGGTGTATTCTGGAACTATGATTTTATCACCTTCACGAAGTGTAAGGTCATAGTCAGAACCAGGAGCTTCAAGAGCCTTGTCAAGTTGAATACCAACATAATAGGTATCACCAAGATCCAATTTGCTGACATCTATAGTATCCTCCTCTGTCTTTGACTGAAATTGAGCCATCTTCAGCACCTGTTCCATACGGGTACGTTCTTCAGGAGTAATGCGACGCTCAAGACGAGCACCCTTGACATATGCGAGTTTATTGGTACCGCCCGATGCCCTCACAATATCTGACAAACGTGACTCCGATTTCGTAAGTGCGTATGTACCTGGGAAGTTCACCTCACCCTCGATACTTACATTCTGCTGAATAGTATAGCTTGGGCTCTTTCTTACATACACTTCATCGTATGGCTCCAATGTGAAACCAGGCTGACCATCAACAACAAAACCATCCTTCAAAGCAAAGCTATATGTCTTGGCAATAACAGAATCACGGGTAAGAGCCTTACGGTTTGACACTCTTCGAGAAACATCAACCTTTACTGTAGAAGCTGACTCCTTCAAACCTCCTGCCTGAACAACAAAGTCCTCAAGAGTCTCATTATCAGCATATTTATATACGCCAGGATAAAGTACCTCTCCATGAATAGTAATAGTACGGTTTTCCTGACGCTCTGACTTTGATGGAATAAAGAGCACATCTTCATTCTTCAACGGAATATCAGCTACTCTTCCATCGATAATGCCCTGAACATCAACACTTATCACTTTCAGCGTTCTGTCCTCCTTCATTCTATGTATCACACCACGATTAGTGAAAGCATCCTCTGTCAGACCATCTGCACTCTCAATAAGCGAACGAACAGTTGTGATATTACCCCCCAACTGATACATACCAGGACGGAACACGGCACCTTTTACCTCCACCATATTCTCATAACGAGGAATGATGGAATCAACAGTAACAGAGTCTCCATCAGCAAGATGGAATGAATTCATATCAAACTCCTGAACGTTGAACACACCATATCTGCTACCGTTCTTACGAATGACACGAACAGACTTGGTATAGGCATCACCTGCAAAATATCCGGCATATTTCAAGAGAGTCTGAACGCTCTCTGTCTTCTTCATTTCATAGTACATCGGACGCTTCACCTTACCCGCAATATCCACAATGCACTCGTATGGACCTACCATGATAACATCATTATCCTGTAAGCGGACATTACCTGAGAGCTTGCCATTGAGGATATAGTCATATACATCCACAACGCTTATCTCCTTGCCATTACGGAACACCTTGATGTTACGAAGAGTACCAATACCACTAACGCCACCAGCCATGTAGAGTGCATGGAACACGCTTGCAAAGGCTGAAAGTGAATAGGTTCCTGGATTCTGCACCTCACCCATCACATTCACGGTAATAGTGCGTGTCTGACCAAGAGTCATCTTGATAGAACTGCTGCTATAACGTGAACCAAGAGTTGAACGAATACGTGCATTAGCCTGTTTTACAGTCAATCCACTAATATTTATCGGACCATATCCTTCAATAACGATATCACCATCCGGACTTACGGTATATACTGTTGACTTCTGAGAAGCTCCATAGATATCCACCTTTACCTCATCACCAGGACCTACCACATAGCTCTGAGGAGTAGCGATATTCATGACTGGCTCAAAGGTCAGGTCTTCCTTATTGAAGATATCACGACCGAACACCTTACGACCACGATAGAGCGTAGGATCTTCCTCCTCCATCAGAAGGTCTTCTGGAAGGAACTCTTCACCGAGCAGATCCACTACCCCATTGTTCATCTCGTCATAAAGTTCATCGTCTTCTTCATCGTAAGTACCATTAACACCTGTTTTCCTGGCTGTTTTCACGGCACCAACTCTCTGCGAACTATTATCGTTCACTTCTTTTTGTTGCTGACCGTTCTTATTTTTCTTCTTGTTCTTCAGCTTGTTCTTTTTCATGATACTCCTCTGAGCAAGAGATTCCTTGGTATCGCCATTATTTGTACGCAAGCCATCCTCAGTCCTGCCTACCGTCTCGTCCTTCACAAGTCCAAGACCGCCATTCTTGCTCTGACGCTCATACTTTGCCTTGATACGGCGTATCTGATTGATATCCACGCCCTTCTGCATGAGTTTTGTAACAATCTGAGCCTGTGAAGTACCTGCAGTATGCTCTTTGATCACAAACTGCATTACCTGATCATCCGACATGGATGACTGAGCCGATACTGTAGAAAAACTGATTACTGCAATAAGCAGCGCGAAGAGATATCTTTTCATTTTAATGAATAATCTTTTTACTTTATGCTTTACGCTTTATTATAATAACACGAAAATACAATTTTTGTTGTCAAAACAACACAGAAAATTGCATTACAAAATGCAAAGGTAAGAAAAAAAAATGATAACACCAAAAAACTCTGGTATTTTACCAAAATATTTGGTATTATGATTTTTTTTCCTTATTTTTGTCACAAAAATCATCATTTTATGAATAAAATATTTCAATTCTTTACGTTTTTTCTTCTACTTTGGGCAATGTCATCATGTGATTTTCTTTACTATATTCCCATGCAATTAGAAAATAGCACCACAAATATCGTAGAAATACCAATAGACACTAACAAGGTTCAGATGGAGATAACGTATAATGATATTGCTCACGGATGTGAAATATATCTTAATGTTCCTAATGATTGTAATATAAACGAGGATTCTATGATTGTCAGATTTAATAATGACAATCTAAAAGCAGGCAAGATTGAAACAAATAAGTTTGTTGAAAATAATTACACGAAGAAGAATCTCAAGATTTCACCTTCACATAGAATTTTCTTCTACATCAACCGTGAAAACAGAGTGAATCGTGATTCTAATCTGAAGATGTATTTAATCACGTCTGGTATGCTGGTAAAGGATGGAAAGTCCTTGATTGATGACACAATAAAAGTGGATTTTCGCCCAGGACGTGATACAGGCTATTACTTCAACCAAGACTTTATCTTCCCACACTACCGATAAACTTACTTCAGTTGTGTGGGATTTTTTTATCCTTTTTCTTTATGTTTTTGATAAAAACAATGGCGTTTTCACCTCCCAAGTAAATCCGTTGTTCCTCCCTTGTGAATCCACTCCAAATCCGAAGATACTCCATCGATGGAGAAACATAGGAGAATGAGCCTTGTTATTGCCTTAATTCTCGGAAAAAAGCAAAATGGCAAACGAGTTTTTCGAAGTTCTTTCTTTCAAAAAATGTGAATACTTCATATTTATTAACAAAAAAACGGGGCTTATTATCGATAATTTGAAAAAAAATGTGTAAGTTTGCACATTGAAAACAAAAACAACAACTATTTCATGAAGATTAAATACTTGTTTTTTGCCACTTTCGCAGCATTTCTGACGATGATTTCCTGCGGAAAGAAAGAAGAGCCAACCGCTAACATCGAGGCACCTGTCGATGTATCAAAACTGATTGTCGGCGATTCCATGATCTATGGTCTTGCATGTGAAGGAACATCCGATTCCAACATCGTTGTATACCCATTCAGCGGTGATGATCCAGTCAAATACTCCTGTATAGATGCCCATAAGAATCATAGGATTATCGGTCATCCGGAAATAGGCGACTGGGTAGGTCTCGTGCTCGACAAGGAGGACACAACCGTTGCAACCACAGTTGTAAACCTTGACCAGCTCAAAGGCACATGGACATATACTGTCATGCCGACCTTCAAGGACTTCAAGCATCTTAGCAAACGCATGCAGAAGAAAATGGAGAATAGTATCATGGAGCAGATGCCAGACTCAGAGAAAGCTCTATACATGGTACCTCGTGAATATGGATTCTCACTCAAGCGAAGCCATAACGCTGAGCCTGTAGGAAGGGTTAGACGTAGTGCAGGAGCAGACGATGACAGTCCTGTGGAATACCCGGAGGTAAAACACTATGTTCAGTGGTTCTCATGGAACGGACGACTGATTCTTGTATCTCAAAAAAGAGTACCAAGAACAGAAGACAACAAGGATGCAAAGCCTCCAAAGCCAACCTTCGACACTCTCGACTATGTGAAGCTTACAAACGACACTCTCGTTCTCATGCATAATGGAGAAATACAAGGTTATCACCGCAAGAGTAGTGCCCGACAAGCTAATGAGCAAGCAAACAAGAAAGCGGCAGAAGCCGATAAGAAAGCAGCGGAGAATTTGAAGTAAACAAAACCCTCAAAAACGGAGGATAAAATATAGTAATGCCGCTCATAGGAAATCTATTTGGAAACCTATGAGCGGCAATTTTTTTTAACGTTAGTTCGATGAACTTCTACGACTTGCTTCAGCTTGATGAGCCTAAGCAAATGATATTTTTCAATTGTAATACAAAAACATGGGTGATTATTTTGAGGTTTCAGGAATTATCACTATCTTTGCAGATAGGAATAAATCTACACAATCTAAACAAGTAATAAGCAATGAGCAATAAGGCGACACAGGAGAAGATAAAGGCGTTCGTAGAGCGCTGGACAGGCAAGGGATATGAGAAAGGCGAGAGTCAGATGTTCTGGATTGAACTTCTGACAGATGTTCTTGACGTTGAGACTCCTTCGGAGATTATCAGCTTCGAGGATCAGGTGAAACTCGACCATACATCATTCATTGATGCCTATATCAAAACTACTCATGTGATGATAGAGCAGAAAAGCATTGACAAAGACCTCAAAGCGCCTATCAAGCAGTCTGACGGCACACTTCTCACTCCTTTTCAGCAAGCCAAGCGCTATGCCTCTGAATTGCCTTATTCCAAGCGTCCACGATGGATTGTGACCTGTAATTTCAAGTCGTTTCTTATCTACGATATGGAGCAGCCACAGGGCGAGCCTTTCGAGATTCTGCTTGAAAACTTGCCGAAAGAGGCTCACATGCTCAAATTTCTCGTGGTTGACAAGAGCGCACTTCTGAAGCACGAAATGGAAGTCAGCATACAGGCTGGCGATATTGTGGGCAGACTATACGATGTGTTTCTTCAGCAATATCAGGGAGAGACCACCCAAACCGACCTCCACGCGCTCAATGTTCTCTGTGTCCGTCTCGTGTTCTGTCTCTATGCCGAGGATGCAGGAGTATTTGCCAAAGACCAGTTTGTAGAGTATCTGCAAAGTTTCAGACCTGAGAATATGCGAATGGCTTTGATAGACCTCTTCCGTGTGCTCGACACGCCACAGGAAGCACGAAGCCGATTCCTTGAAGACAAGCTAAAGGCATTCCCATATGTCAATGGCTCGCTCTTTCATCAGCAGCCGGGCGAGGATATTCCGCCTATAACCGAACAGGCTGCCGACTTGCTTATACATCACGCATCGCTTGACTTCGATTGGAGCGACATCTCGCCAACAATCTTCGGAGCGGTGTTTGAGTCAACCCTTAACCCAGAAACGCGCCGTGCCGGAGGAATGCACTACACGTCAATAGAGAACATCCATAAGGTCATTGACCCTCTCTTCATGGACGACCTCAACGAGCAGTTCTCTGCCATTACCGCCCTTCCGAAAGGCAAGCAACGCAAGCAGAAGTTAGAGGCATTCCAGACGCATTTGTCAGAACTCACATTCCTTGACCCTGCCTGTGGCTCAGGCAATTTCCTCACCGAGACCTATATCTCGCTCCGCCGATTGGAGAACAAGGTTATAAGTCAGTTGTTGGGCGGTCAGACAATGATGGGCTTTGAAGAAATTAGCCCTATAAAAGTGCATATTCACCAGTTCTACGGAATAGAAATCAACGATTTCGCTGCTACCGTAGCCAAGACCGCCTTGTGGATAGCCGAGGCTCAGATGATGAATGAGACAGAAAGCATCATCAAGTTCAACAACGACTATCTCCCTCTGAAATCCTACAATAACATCACAGAGGGCAATGCCTTGCGTGTCAACTGGGAAGATGTTGTGCCAAAGGACAAACTCAGTTATATCATTGGAAATCCACCGTTTGTGGGGTATTCTAACCAAGACAAAGAACAGAAAGCGGATATTCTGTCTGTTTATGTGGATGAAAAGGGCAAGCCTTACAATACTGCGGGCAAGATTGATTATGTAGCAGGTTGGTATTTCAAAGCCTCTCTGTTTATTCAAGGAACAAAGATACGATGTGCCTTTGTATCAACCAATTCTATATGCCAAGGTGAACAGGTTGCAGGCGTTTGGAAACCTCTTTATGACCGTTTCGGAATTCATATAGACTTTGCTTATCGTACATTCCGTTGGGATAGTGAGAGTAATTTAAAAGCTCATGTTCATTGCATCATTGTTGGGTTTTCTGCTTTCAATAATTCAAGTAAAAGATTTATTGTAGAAAGTAATATCAAAAAACAAGTCGAAAATATAAATGCATATCTTATTAACGGCTTAGATATATTTGTAGAGAGCAGAAGTAAACAAATAGCTGATGTCCCGAGTATGGTTTACGGAAACAAGCCTACCGATGGAGGTTTTCTTTTTCTATCTGAAGAAGAAAAGGATGAAGTTCTTATTAAAGAGCCAAACATCAAACCTTATATTAGGAAGATACTTGGAGCACAGGAATATATAAACAATAAAGAAAGATATTGTCTGTGGCTTGTTGGTGTTTCACCTTCAATTATTCGTTCTTCATCATTCATTAAAGAACGTGTTAATGCTGTTCGTGAATTTAGATTAGCAAGTCCTAAGAAAGCTACCCAAATAAGTGGTGATACACCAACATTATTTCAAGAAGTAAGACAGCCGTCTTCTGATTATATCATAGTTCCTCGTGTTTCTTCAGAGAATAGAAGATATATTCCTATGGGGTTCATGACGCCTGACATTATATGTAATGATTCTATTCAATTTATTCCAGAAGCTACTCTCTTTCATTTTGGAGTATTAACATCAAACGTTCACATGGCTTGGATGCGTGCGGTATGTGGGCGATTAAAGAGCGATTATCGCTATTCAAAGGATATTGTCTATAACAATTTCCCTTGGCCTTCTCCAACTCCCGAGCAGCAAGCGAAGATAGAGCAGACGGCACAGGCAATTCTTGATGCGCGTTCACTATATCCAGATAGTTCTTTGGCTGATTTATACGACCCTGTTCTTATGCCTCCCGAACTGCTGAAAGCGCACCGAGAGAATGACAAAGCCGTTATGCAAGCATACGGTTTCCCAATTAAAGATTTCACAGAAAGCGACTGCGTTGCCGAACTATTCAAGATGTACAAGGCAATGACAGAGGAAAAAAATAAAATATATGCCCAAAAAATAAAGTAATCCCTCGTAACCTTTGCAGTTACTTCACCTTCGTTGTGCCTTCGTTCTCCCTTCGTTCTCCCTTCGCTCTGGGTTCGCTTCCATCGATGGAGTATCTACGGACTTACAACGGACCTGAAACGGACCTACTGTGAAGGCAGAAAGAACGTAGGAAAGAGCGATGATTTGAAGGAGAAAATCAGGGCATGATGGATGTAATAAATTTGGTGTAATCCCCTTGCTTTGAAAAAATCAAGAGAGTTCAAAGAGGGGGGTGCACTTTTACCTATTTTAGCTATATAACGCTCTGATAATCAAAAGATAACGAAGCGTGCACCTCCCCCTAAAACTGGGAGATAGGGTGCACTTGTTTTAGGGGGGAGGTGCACTAAACGTAAATCATTGATAATCAATGTATATAAGTCGTTTTTTCATTAAAAGTGCACCCCCCTCTTTCAACTCTCTTGATTTTTTTCACTTGCACCTCTTAGCGTTCACTTTCTCTACTACGATTATTAAGCCTTTGATGCTCCTCCACTACACCCCCCCAATCTATCGCCCATTTATGAATGGGATTTGGAACGGACTTACAACGGACCTGGAACGGACTTGGAACGGACTTGCTTTATACAGGAATTAGTACATTAATCAAAAATGCCAAAGCGGAATGATGCCAATACTTGGATATTCTATGTCATCTTTTACAACATCACAAATATACTTCTACATAAAAAATACACCCTCGAAAGCTTTTTTTGAGCATTTTTCTTGGAGAATTGATAATTTTTTACTACATTTGCCAATCGAATGACTAAAATACTTATACAATTATGGAAAAAACCGACACTAACAAAAAAGATTTTAAAATGAGAGTGGTGGTAAGATTCATCTACCGTATGTCTGCCACTCCTTCGTGTGATATCATAGAAATGGACAAAGATACTTGGAACAAATTCCTGAATTTGGAGTCTACGACAAGTAGGATTAATATGATCATCAAGATTCTGGATAGAGAATATATGGCAGAAACTATTCGTGAACTTGCATGGATTCCTCTGGATGACAATATGGATTTGGTCGTACATACGGAATAACAGCTCTATGTTATTATACATTTTTGCTACCCGCCTGTTATGGGCGGGCTTTTTTTGTTTTTATAGAACGCAAAGACGCTGAGAAACGGAGTTATTTTATTATCCGCATTTAGCCGATAACGCCCCGAAGGGGCAATGAGCTATGAGCCCATGGCATCGCCATGGGAGAAATAGAGGGATGGCTAACGCCCTGTAAGTGCAAAAGCTCTAATAAAAATG
>JAEEGG010024433.1_pt1 | contig 11718 bp, 8 predicted proteins | sample 9134161 | NCBI WGS metagenome assembly JAEEGG01 (sample SAMN16246543, study PRJNA631951) | gut metagenome | biome: gut microbiome; feature: rumen; material: CR-attached | host: Bos | place: Iran: Karaj | collected 2018-10 | reverse complement strand
GCGCATAGCTTCTCAAAATCCACTTCCAGCAGTTCCTCCCAGGGGATCTCGGGAGGAGCCTCTTCGCCCCCCGTTTCGCCGTCTTTCGCCCCGGAGGAGGTTCCCCCGATCCCGTCGGATCCGCCTGCCAAAGGAGGACTGCCGCCTTCCTTCCCCGCATTTCCGGACCCGCCTTTCGCGCTCTCTCCTGCTCCCTGCGCGCTGCCGGGAGCGCTTATGGTATAAGCCTCCAGGGTCTGCGCATACAGCGCTTCCGTTTTGCTTTTTTGTACCAGCGTGATCACGATCATCACCAGCGACACCAGCATCAGAGCCATGCCGCCGATCGCGATCAGGCGCCACATCTTTTTATTCAAACCATTCACCTGTAAAAAAGCGCCGGGCAATCGCCCGACGCCTTTTCCTTTGATCCTTTACTTGCATCTGCGCAGCCGGATCACCGCAGCCGTCACGGCTGCCAGTCCGACGCCCAGGAGGCTGATCCAGAGACCCACATCGGGCAGGTCATCTCCTGTCTTGGGAAAGGAAGGACCGTTCGCCGTCCACTTCGCATACAGGGTCATGTTCATCGTCACGGGATCATCGAAATTATAAGCAACCGTGCAGGGTGCGTCAATATACCAGCCGCCGAAGGTGTAGCCTTCCGCGGTGGGAGGGATCGGGGTGACCGCCTTGCCGCCCTCGGGTACATTCTGTGCATCCGGTGCTACGCCGTGGCCGTTTGCATGAAATGCCACCCAGTAGATCGTTACAGGATCCGGATCCGGCCCCGGCCCCGGCGCATTTTCCGTCCACTTCGCATAGAGGGTGATATCTGCCGTTACGGCCGTGCCAAAATCATACGCATTCTTGCAGTCCGCTTCCTTGTACCAGCCGCCGAAGGTGTAGCCTTCCGCGGTCAGCGCTGCGGGCTCGGTCGCTTTGGACCCGCTTGCCACCGTCTGCGCGGCAGGCGCCGTGCCATGCCCGTTTGCATCAAAGGTCACCGTATAGTTTGTGGGCGGGATGGCCGTCCACTTTGCATACAGGGTCTTGGCCCCGAAATCCGTTGCGGTAAGACTCGTCACCGCCGTGGTAAAGGCCGCATCCAGGAACCAACCGCCGAAAGTATATCCCTCCTTCACAGGATCCGCAAAGGAGGCCACGCCGGTCGCGTAGGTATAATTGGCCGGATTGGCAGCGGCATTGGTACCGCCGTCCAGCTCGTAGGTGATCGCGTAGGTCTCCGGAGTGAACTTGGCATAGAGGGTCATATTCCCTTTGGAGTGCTTCGGGATGGAAGTAACCGCGGTCGCAAAGGTTGCCTCTTTGAACCATCCCCCAAAGGTATAGTGCGCTTTGGAAGCATCCGCCAGTGTAAAGTCCGGAGTAATGAACGTATAGCTGGCCGGGTTTGCTCCGTTGGTTCCCTCATCCAGCTGATAGGTGAGGGTAAAATCCTTATAGACAGGGGTCAGCGTGATATGTAGCTCATTATATGGGGCAACCCCCATGGCACTCGTCCATAAACTGGTTGCATTCCAACTGGAAATCGCATCTGCATCGAGATCCTCATATCCGGCGTAAATACTGGACAAATCATAAGTACGGGGGGGATAAGTGGAATCATATACAGGGGCATTCAGTATGGTAGCCGGATCCTCACTGTAATACACACGGCTGTTCCCCGATGCGTTCAAAGACCAGGTGAGGGTATCATTCACGCCGATATTACTCAGGCTCGGTCCGGGCATTTCCTGCGACCAGTCGCTTGTTTCAAGACCCGTTCCCAGCGACGCATTCGCCGCCATGGTCTGCATCCCCGGCATAAGACTCAGCATTGCGGCGAGACACAGCGCCCAAAATCCTCTCTTTCTTCTTTTCAAATCTGTCATTTCCTTTTCCGTCCTCTCTTTCTGCCTTAATATATGGTCTATTCAAAATCTGCTTTTGGGAAAGCCGCAGATAAAGCTTACATGTCGAATCCCGTCCCGCACCGCATGGAGCTTACTGGAGCGCTCGCACCTGCTCTGCCGCAGATGTGCCGGAACCTGTGCGATCCGAAGCCCCTTCCGGGACGCCTCCGCGATCAGCTCCGTGGCAAATTCCATACCGTCCGTCCGAAGCTCCAGCCGCGGCAGCGCGTCGGCCCGCAGTCCCCGGATCCCGCAGTGAAAATCCCGCACCTGCACGGAAAATCTTTTGCGGGCAAGCATGGACAGAAATCGCACGCCCCATTTATGGGACAGGGGCATCGCGCCGGGTTCCATCCCACCGGCAAAGCGGTCTCCGATCACCAGATCGGCCTCATTCGCGGCCAGGATCCGGACCATTTCCGCAAAATCCGCATAATCATACGTCGTATCACAGTCGGCCAGCAAAAGTATATCGCCGGTCCCTTCTGCCAGTCCCCTTCGAAGCGCGGCGCCGTACCCTCTCCGAGGTTCCGGGACAACCCGCGCCCCCTCGGAAAGCGCCCGTGCGGCGGAGTCATCCTCCGAACCGTTGTCCACCAGCAGCACTTCGCCATTCAGGCCGTGCTCCCGCAGAAATTCAAAGGCTTCCCGCACACATTGTCCGGCCGCCTCCCCTTCGTTCAGGCAGGGCAGGATGACCGATACCAGCATTTTATCTTCCATGCCGCTGCCCGCCCTTTCTCTTCCCCTGCAGGAAGCGAGCGTCCACCAGCTCTCCCAGGATCAGGCCGAGCGCCAGGATCGTGGCGATCTGGGCCCGATACGTGAAAAAGCAGTGCAGGTACGCATGATTGTGAAGCGCCAGATACCGCAGATACGGCACCAGACCGATCCCGAGATAAAGCAGGATCCGGTCCTTATGCACCTCTTTCCGTCGATACACATATCCGAAATAGGCACAGAGCAGAACGATCGCCACCGCAGCCAGCGCCCCTCCGATCCCGCATCCTGCGGGAAAAAGGCAGGCGATATTCCGGGTGAAGGCCCCGAGCAGAAGCTCCACGGGACCGACACCGACATCTCCGCCGATGCGCTCCGCCACATGCGAGGTGATATAGGGCAGCACATTCTCGCGTAGCACCAGAGCGGCCAGCCCCCACTTTAACGCCCACATACAGGCATATCCGGCTGCATAGGTCAGGCCGAGACGAAGCGACAGCTTCGCTGCTTCCTTCGCGGGAAGTTCCGGAGTCCCCCGGTACTCCGCCCACAGGATCAAAAGGAGCGGCACCAGACAGGGCATGGTCTCCACCGTGAGAAAATCCAAAAAACAGGCCAGTATTCCGGTCGTAAGAAACAAAAATGGATAAGCCTCCCGCTTCCTGCGCCCGCCGAAGAAAATCGCCAGAAGACACGCCGGGATCAGAAGCAGAAACAGCCAGGTATATTCCAGTGAGAGCGGCACATACCATACCGCCGTCCCGATGAGACCTGCTGCCAGCGCCGCCGCCGGACCGTACCATTTCTTCCGGAGCAGCACGAACAAAAGAAGGCCAAACCCGATCGCCAGCAACACGGCGTGGAGTCTGTAAATTTCCGGCAGATCCAGCTGCACGAGAAGCGGCCGGAGAAGTGCGATCGATCCGTGCCAGTAGCGCAGATATTGCTGCGTGGCGGCCTCGTCTCCCGTCACCGCGAGGTACAGGTTCTCATTTTCCTCGTGATAGATCGTAAAATAGTAAGCCGACTCCATCACGGAGGAAAGGGGCCTCTCCGCATCATAGTGCCATGCGATATTCAGCAGGATCGCATCCGCATACCGGTCGATCCGGCTGCCCTCATACCCTTCCGCAGCCTCGCCGAAGAGCTCTCCGTCCCGCAGATACTGCGCGGACGCAGTCATATGCTCACGGATCCGCTCCTTCGGAATCCCGGCGCTCAGCAGAAGACATCCCATGCACAAACCCGCTGTCAGGACAAAGCAGAGCAGAGATTGCAGGATTTTTTTCAAGCTTCTACCTCCGGGAATAAACAAAATCTCAACCCGTAAGTGTATCACTTTCCCCTCCGGATTTCTATTCCTTTTTTACTACAAAAAAAGGCGCCGCGGGAAAACCCGTGACGCCTCTAATGCGTTCGTAATTCTATATTTTCGGCAAAATCAAATGCCGCGATTAAAGGTAGTGCGTGCCCCGCCGGAGGAAGTGCTGATCCCGGTCAGGGTGACGGTGGTCTCCGCGTCGCCTGCGCGCACGGTATAGGTCGCATTTTCCTCGAGATCCGCGCTGCTGAAGATCACGGCACTGCCGCTGCGCGCTGCGGTGTGGGTAAAGAGGACATTCCCGTCGCTATCTAAGATCTCGATCACATCCCCGGCTTGATAGCCTTCTTCCGTCACCACCGCAAAGGAGTACTGCTCCGAGGTACCTGCGAAGGATTCCAGCATGCCGGAGCTTCCGATCGCCAGAATGGTCCCGCCGTTTACGATCAGCTCGCCGCCGCTCTCCGTACCGGAGTCCAGGGGGCCGTTGCCGCTGCTCGAAGGGCCGTCCACCACGATGGTGCCGCCGTCGATGATCAGGTCACCATTGGAGTCGAGACCGTCGCCCTCACTGTTTACATAGAGATTGCCGCCATAGATGTGCAGGCAGGGGATCTCCGTCTGCTCCTCCGCGTCGGACGCCGAGCCGGAAGCAGCCCCGGAGGCAAAACCTGACGCAGTCCCGGATTCCGGCCATGTCTGACCCTCTTCACCGGAAAGCTCCTTCTGGCCGCGCATGCCGCCACGTCCGCCCATGCCGCCTTCCGGCATCTCACCCGAGAAATCTTCCGTGCCTTCCGGCATCTCCGGCCGTTCGCCGGAAAAGTCTTCCATGCCTTCCGGCATCTCCGGCATCTCGCCGGAAAAGTCTTCCATGCCTTCCGGCATCTCCGGCATCTCGCCGGAAAAGTCTTCCATGCCTTCCGGCATCTCCGGCAGCTCGCCCGTGAAGTCTTCCATGCTCTCCGACTGCTCGCCTGAGAAGTCTTCCTTGTTTCCGAACTGTCCCGACCGTCCGCCGCCGGCGTTCATGCCGCTCATGCCGCCCATCATGCCGAATTCGGACGTACTTCCGCCGCCGGCATTGATCCCGTCATCGGACGCTGTGACATAGATGTCCCCGCCGCGGATATTGATAAAGTATCCTTCGATCCCTTCGTAGCTCTCCGTGACCCGGATCGTCCCGGAGCAGATATTCACCTCGTCGTCCGCGTGGATTCCGTCATCCTTCGCAGCGACTGTCACCTCTGCCTCCATGATCGAGAGAACCTCATTGGCATGCAGCCCGTCCGCGTCGCTTTCCACCTCGATCCGGCCGCCGGTGATCACGAGATCATCCTTGCTCTTGATGCCGTGTCCGCCCTCTGCGGTTACGGAAAGCGATCCGCTTCCGTTGATCGTCAGGTCGGATTTGGACCAGATGGCCGCATCCACATCCGCCTCTACGGCTGCCTCACCGTCCAGATTCCCGGACGAAACGCTATTTTCCGTGCCTTCCGCGAGCGTGATAAATACCTTATCCGCGTCCTGCACCCAGATCCCGGGGAGGGAGGAATGTGTGACGGATACGCCTTCCAGAACGATCTGCACCTTGGCTTCGGAAGCATTCACGATCACGCTGTGCTCCTCCAGGCTTCCGGAAAGTACATAGGTACCCCCCTGCACGATGTACAGGTCGCCGTCCAGCTCGTAGCTTCCGCCGCTCACCTCGCCCTCCAGATCATCCAGATCGATCCGGATGGCGGTGTCTTCGTCATAGGAAGGATCCTTATCCCGTCCGGTGAAGAGCCCTTCCTCATCCTCCGCCGCGTCCGCGCTGATCACGGTAATGCCCAGCGCTTCCCCGTTTATGAAGACCAGGGTCAGGACCAGCGTACAGATCAGTATGATCCCGCATAGGATATTCGTATGTTTGCTGAAGGACATAACTACCTCCTGTCTGCTTTTCGCTTTCCCTTACGTCGTTTATTGATACTCTCCGTTGTAGCTTACCAGCACGGCGCTCTCCACGTGCTCCAGATCCGACAGTGCCGTCACAAAAGCGGTGTCCTCGCTCTTCAGGCGGATCTCATAGGTGATCTCCACCAGACCCTTGCGCACGGTCTTGCTCTTTAAGACCAGCTTCTGGGCTTCGCTCTTAAGAAGCTGCATCACGGAGCTCTCCGCGGAGGCATCGCTCAGAGAAACCACGGCGATGTAGGGCTTTACATGGCCCTTGCGGTTAACGAAGAGCACCAGGATCAGGCCGATGATGATGCTGCCGAAGACCGCCAGCGGGATCATGCCTGCGGCCAGTACGATACCGACGGCGATCGACCAGAAGAGGAACGCGATGTCGAGCGGATCCTTGATCGCGGTACGGAAACGGACGATGGACAACGCACCGACCATACCTAAGGACAGGACCACGTTGGAGGTCACCGCGAGGATGACGAGCGTGGTGATCATGGTGAGCGCGATCAGTGTGGTTCCGAAGGCGGGCGAATACATCACGCCCTGGTAAGTCTTCTTGTAGATGAAGAAGATGAAGACGCCGATACCGAACGCCAGAAGCATGGCGATCACCATGTCGAGCATGCTGACCGAGGTTACATTTTCCAGAAAGCTGGATTTGAAAATATCACTGAATGTCATAATTTTTCTCCTTTACTCTTTGTTCTTACTCAAATGCCCTGCAGATTGCGTATTTGGAAAAGGCTTCCGCCCTTGTGTCCGGGACCTGCACGACCTCGCGCACGAGATCCGGCAGGTAATTGTCCCATTTTACTTCGAGGATGATCATATCCGGCGCGGCCGGGATCGTCACACAGTCCGGATCCAGGAAGTCCACCCCCTGCAGCCCCGTCCGGATGTGGTGATCCAGCGTCACCCGCACATTCCCGGCCTCATAGGTGAAGGGGTCCCTCGTATAGTCCACGATCGTCTTCGGCCTCATCCCGCCTCCGCGCATCGCGTCGCCCAGTTCCCGCACCAGCGCATGTTCGGAGCTTTCCATCCATTCGATGTCGCCCTGCAGGATCCGCCTGCATTCCTCCGCGGTAAGCGGCGCCGAGGTTTTAAACCCGATGTCCACCCGCTTGCTCTTTTTCTCCAGGTGGATGACGGATGTGTCATGATTGTAAAACCTTATCCGGTACTTGTCCCGGTCCCGCACCCCGTCCAGTTTCTCGTGCAGCGCCTTATCCTCCGCCGTGTCAAAGTACAGACTCCGGATCTCGTAGCTTCCCGATGGTCCCGCGTGTGCGTCCTGCTTCAGTACCGCCCGCAGCCTCTGCCGCAGCACGTAGTAATCTGCCAGCGAGATGCAATGTTTTATTTCGTGCCTTCCCTGCATGCCCGTCTCCTTTCTCCCGTTGCCTTCCGTTCGGTTCCTGAGCGGCGACCCCCGCCCGATGAGAAAAGGTTACCGGAAAAATATGTTCAAATCGCATAAAATCTGTGTTCAAATCGTGAACAGGCGGTGTAAATTCCGTTTCCGGATCCTGTCACTTTACCCTTGACACCACCCCGAAAAAGCCCGAAAATTTAGGGTAGGATTTTGTTGTCTGTTGGCCAAAATCCGCCGATTTGACATCCCGTTTTGCCGCAGACCGACCACGCAAAACAAAAGGAGGTTGACAAGATGGCTCTCGGACATTTACTCGAACGGATGGATGACGCATTCCACGATGTGAAGCGCTCCATCACCGGCGATACTTACGAACAGGACAAGGAATTTTACAATCAGGGCTATGATCCGCAGCCGCAGGGCGCGGAGCTCGGACTCACCCCCAATCTGATCCGCATGGAGCGTGGGATCTTCGGCCCGCGCATGATCGTCAATTCCCCGGGATATGAGCGGATCGCCCATAACCGGGACGTCAGGAGTCTGCTGAATGATACGTTCAGCTACGAAGCGCAGATGAAGTCCAAAAAGCTCCCGCCTGCTACGGACAACATGACCGATTTTCGCATGCAGCTTGCGACCGTGAACGGCGAAGTGATCACCCTGTTGCAGAATATGATCGACAAGCTGGTCGATTACAGCACATCCTTCGCCGATAAATCCTCCCGCTATCAGACCATCATGGGAATCTGTGCCAATGCGGCGACCCATATGCGGGACCAGATGGATTTCGTCAACCGCATTCAGGAGCTGGGGCTGAATGCCGCGGATCAGAATGATCTGGCCTCTTTTCCGGTCGGCGCGTCCTATGAATCGGTTCTCCTGGATCCGAACCGCTCCGGCCTGGCCAAGGTCGGCGAGGCCGCGGTACAGGGCGTCCTCGGTGGCGGACAGCTGAATACCGTGTACAAGATTTCCGACAGTGGCAAGACCAGGGCTCTGAAGACCGGAAGCGTCAGAATGGATAATATCGAAGGCGCCGGCGGAGAGGTTCTCGGAAGACTGCAGGTAAGAAAATTTGAGGATCTGGACAGAGATCAAGCGGTCAACACCTCCTACCGGGATGCCGCTGTATCTGTGGTCAACCGGCTCTTCGGTCTCCATGCCTCGGTTGGAACCTCCCTCGCCAGGAATGCCATGGCCGGAGGTTCCCAGGCTTCCATCATGGACCTGGCACAGGGACAGACCGCAGGTGCATCTACTGCCTATTTTGGAGAAGCAGATCGGGCGCTCGCCATGTTCAATGTCGCGATCAAGCGTAATGCTGTTCTATTTGCGAACGATGCCACTTCCCTGGATCAGCTTTCCGGGCCGGAAGCCGATAAAGCGAAAGACGACGTCAAAGCTCAGGCGGTCGATCTGAGTACGGATGAAATGATGGAAAGTTCCATGGAGATGGCAGCCCTGGACATGATCATCGGCCACGTGGACCGGCATGACGGGAATTACATGCTCCAGCAGGGGGGGCGCTTTACCGCGATCGACAACGATACTTCCTTCGGTCTCCGGCAAAATGCCGGAGTTCTGGGCAAGTCCATGTCAGAATATACGCAGGAAGATGCGTATCACAACGCCGAGTTTCACAGACCGGAAGGTGCGACACATTTTAGAGATATGATACAGATCCAGAATCAGAATCAGGCAGTACTTTTTTATGATACGGCCTTTCCCTTTATCTCCGATGAGCTCTACAAAAAGCTTACATCCGTGACGCCGGAAGTTCTGGACTCCGCACTCAAAGGACTCATCTCGGAACCGGAGCGCGCTGCCTGCACAGCCAGGCTCAAAGGCCTTCAGGATTATCTTCGTAGCCTGCCGGAGGACAAGATCCTCCGCCCGGGACAGTCCTTCTCCATGGAGCAGAAGCGTCAATACGCAGCAACTCAGAGCGGGGATCATAGAATTTACGGCAATTATCTGGCACAGGCGTATTCCTTCTTTGACATGAACAGAGAGACTCCTCTCGAGGAGACCGGGGATATCGTCAAAAAGATTCTGGCGATACCCGATATAGCGTTGATGTTCGAGGAACGGAAGGAAGTTCTCATGGAAAAATACCCGAGCGGCATCTGGCGTAAATTCCTGATCCCGGAATTCACCAAGCGGCTTTTAGCCAGATTCCAGGCCAATCCGGACTATGACCTGGCCGCCGGCCTCCGCGATAATTCCGTAAAAGGTGTTCCACAGATCATGCGGGAGATTCTGATGGATGTTGTCATTGATACAGGAGAGAAATCATGACCTTCTTGGAATACGCGCTTGAGGATGCCAAATTACGCGCATCCATCTATCTGAAGATGATCGGCCGAAGCGCCAGCGTGGCGGCCATGTCGGAGCTCCTTCCCATGGAGGCGGAGCCGGAAATGCTTGCGCCCTTGCATGAACAGTTCCGGGCGCAGCTGACGGAGGCTCTCCTCCGGGGCGATCTCCCGCGCTATCCGGGCCTCGTCCGCTCTTTTTCCCAGGTTGGTCTGATCGCATTCGAACTGGCCCTCGCGGATTACCTTTGGCCGGACGACTGGCGGGAAGTCTGGGAGGAGATGGATGAGAAAGGCCTGACCGTGGAGAATGCCGCCAGGCTCACCTTCTTTGTCCGGGATCCCCAGCTTGTATATTTCCGGGAGATGCAGGCAGCCTACGGGGAGCTTTCCCCCCTCTTCCACTTTGCAGTCACCTCCGCTACGGATCCCATGCGCACGATCCTTCGTATGGACCAGCGTCTCTGGGGGTATTTCAGCGGGGAGGACACTCTGACGGCCCCCTTCGATCAGCTCGGCGAGATCGTGCCCCTCGATACCTTTGAAGGGGAGATGGTGATCCGCGGGGAGCTCCTGGAGCGCCTGAAGGCAGACGCGCGGCAGGACTATTCCGACCTCACGGACGGTGCTCCGCCGCTCTACCATATGCATGGCCCCGCCGAATGCGGCAAATACCATCTCATCCGCTGCTATGAATGTGAGCAGCATGATCAGCTGATCGTGCTGAATTATGAACCGGTGGCCGAGATGGATGCTCCCTCTGTCCGCCGGATCCTCTGGTATTTCTACCGGGAATGCCGCCTCTACGAAGCACCGATCTGCATCCGAAAGGTACCGGATCAGCTTCTGCAGAAAAAAAAGGATCTGGAGCTCTTCCTGGATACGGTCATCCGCCCGTATCTCGGTCAGCCCTGGCGGATCTACCTGTGCACCACCGATTCCGCTTCCCTGGTTCCGCTGCTGCGCAGCGCCGTCCGGGACTATCCGATCGGTGAGCCGGACCGTGAGGAACGTTTCCTGCTCTGGCAGGCCATGCTGCGCGGGTACGGTCTCGAAACCTCTCTGGATCTCGACGCGATCAGCTCCAAATACCGCCTCTCCCCGGACCAGATCCGCAAGGCCGCGATGTATCTGGCCATGGAGCAGGAAGAGGGCCGGGAGCTGACGGAGCAGCTTCTGACCGAGGTCTGCGACCGTGTCATCCCGCCTCCGGAAGGCGGCTCCATCAAGCGGATCCGGACCACCTATACGCTGGACGACCTGAAGCTGGCCGAGTCCCAGAAGGACATCCTCCGGCATGTGGTCGCGCAGATGACGCAGCGCCACAAAGTCTTCGATACCTGGGGCACCAAATCCCGCTACGCCTACGGCACCGGCGTCTCCGTCCTCTTCTCCGGCCCTCCCGGCACGGGCAAGACGATGGCCTCCCAGGTTCTCTCACAGATGCTCGGTCTCCCGCTCTACCGGATCGACCTCTCGCAGGTGACGGACAAATACATCGGCGAGTCGGAGAAGAAGCTCGAGGAAGTCTTCCGTGTGGCGGAAAAGGGCAATATGATCCTCTTCTTCGATGAGGCGGACGCCGTCTTCGGCAAGCGAAGCGAGGTCACCGAGGCCAAGGACCGCTACGCGAACACGGAGGTTTCCTACATCCTGCAGCGGATCGAGGAATACGACGGCGTGTCGATCCTGGCCACCAACAACAAGAAAAACATGGACAATGCCTTCATGCGCCGCATACGTTTCGTGGTCGACTTCACCATGCCGGATGCCCGGACGCGCAAGGAGCTCTGGATGAGCTGCTTTGCGAAGGATGTCCCCGTGAAAAATATTGACTTTGACCATCTGGCGGAAAGCTATGAGCTGTCCGGCAGCAATATCAAGAACATCGCACTGAACGCAATCTTCCTCGCGGCTGAGGAGGGTGCGCCCGTGACCATGAACCATATTCAGCAGAGTCTGCAGCTCGAACGAACAAAGGTCTGGATTCAGGGATAAACAGGAGAAATGACCATGGCATCATTTAATTTACTCGAACGGGCCAGTGACCTGTTTCATGACGCAAAACGCACGCTGTTTGGGGATGACAAGGCCGAGGAAATCCGGCAGACCTACCGTACGGATGGCTTAACCAACGAG
>JAEEGG010024427.1_pt1 | contig 11719 bp, 6 predicted proteins | sample 9134161 | NCBI WGS metagenome assembly JAEEGG01 (sample SAMN16246543, study PRJNA631951) | gut metagenome | biome: gut microbiome; feature: rumen; material: CR-attached | host: Bos | place: Iran: Karaj | collected 2018-10 | reverse complement strand
GGAATTTGATCTTTCAGAATTTGATTCGATCGGCAGCAGCGTTCATGTCATCCGTACAAGCGGAAGCATGGCAAACGGTGAGAACTGGAAAAATGTCGGAGATATCGCAACAAATGGAAATGGCTTCAAGGCAGTTCTTGCACCGCTTTCGATAACAACATACATCGTTGACGGTGTAAAGATACAAGCATTTTAAAGGAAATAAGATAGAAGTCGATGCATTAATGTTTATACTGATCTTTTTGCCTTAACAATTCAACGGATTGTTTTGTCCAGCCTTCTGTGAAGATTGGATCAGGCCCATGTGGCGTGAATTGCGCAGAATTGAGATTGGCCGTGCCAGAGCCCTTGCGAACATTTCCATCAACATCGCGTCCAAGCCATTTGTTCTTCAATTGCGCTATTTTGCCGCGCCGTATCTCGCTCTCACGCGTCTGTGAATAGAGCCAGCGGAACGGTGTCTCAAGGCGGTAGCCATATTTCCATGTGGACATATGCGAACCGCGAGTAAATGCCACCCAAGAAATACCGCTTCCAGACGTGGTGGTGTCGTGATCAAGTAGCCGTGCCATCCTTTCCTCTTGTTCCGCTATTGGAGCAAATGGATCCCATTCTGCATATGGAATCTTCACGCCTGCGGTCTTGTAGTAATCCGCGAACGCACGCCACTCCCCCATCGCCATTGGATCGTCGATGCAAGTTTCGACGAGTATGTTGTCGTCTGAAACCATATAATACCAGTTACGGAAATTCTCACGGTCGAGTCCAAATCCGTTGAAGCTCGAAGGATCGTTGTCCGGTGTACGGTCGCCACCGTTCTGAAACGTTTTGTCATAGTTATTCGACCACTGTGCACCGACCGCCAAAATGCCTGCGAAGAAATTGTCACGTTGCGCTGCCATATTGAGAATGCACATCCCACCCATCGACTGGCCTGTGCCGTAGATGCGATTTTCGTCGATATAGTCTTTGTATTGTTCAAGGATGCTATCCACAAGTTGCCAGATGGCGGCATTGGCCTCGCTGGAGGCCACGAAATCGTTCGTAGTACGCCGCGATTCCTCAATCTGCGGAACGACCACGATAGTCGGCCGAATGGCCTGCACGTTGCTTCCCGCATGAAGCACAGCGGCACGCGACGATGTGATTGCGGCCATCGGATCTGGCGAATTCGCTCCCGCGTGCTCCATATGCAATGTGAGCGCGACATTTCCCTTATTCGCTTCCAAAATCTCTCGTTTCGGCACAAAAATCGCGTATGGCAACTCGAAATCTTCATACTTGCCTGTGTATTCACTGTAACAATGCCGTGCATGGAAAGCACCATCGCCAATGCGGTTGATTGTCCAGCCGCTTCCATTGCCGAACTCTGGAAGAATGATACTGTCTCTTGAAGCGATGGGCACCTGTCTCGTGCCACGACGGTCCCGCCGCTCTTCCATCGCATAATTACCGACTTTGACGGGACTTGGCGGAATCATTCCCTTGACACTTTCAATCGTCCCAATCTGCTTCACATCCGCAATCATGGACATCTGGTACATGAGATTCTGCGTAGCAAGCACATATGCCGTATTGACTTCAATGATGACGTAACAGCCCTGTTTCGTTCCACCCGCAGGGGATGGTTCAGGCTGAGTATTCACATAGACGCGCTCTATCCGCCCTTCATTGCCTTTGACAGCATCCAGATCGGTTTCAACGACCGCATCATATCCGTTAAGTTGCTCCTGCTGAATGACATAATCTGCAATCTCAAACTTGCTCGCATCCACACTCTCGCCTTTGATTTCATGAGAATATTCAACGATGATGGCCGAGACTTTGGCCCCTTCAAGATCAATGAATCCGTATGTTTTTACGCCGACAATCGCCGTCTGTTCAGCAGCATACGCAGCCACAGGAACGGCGGCAAGCAATAACTTGTGTAGCAATGTATTTATCTTGAGCATGTTTTCACTTTTTGTATCATCGAACCTAAACAAAACGAGCAGAACTGTCAACTGGGCTTACGTGAATGGTACTGCTCATTGCGGTAAATATCCTGATTAAGATTATAATATAGGATGCTCTTTCTTATTTTTCTAGTATGAAAGAAGCATTTCATCCAAATCAACTTTTGCATTGAGCAAACATGGGACACAATGGAACATAATTTATTGCAATGATCTACACAACTTTCTCCTGTATTCTTCAAATATACAGTTCGAAGTAAGTCAATAAATAGACTAACTTTGAACTATATTGATATAAACCAGTTCTTTTTCAGTAATTTATAATCTTGAAATAGAATTGATTTCCATCGATGTTTTCCACAAACTACCCACTAACCACTAACCACTAATAATATTGCCATGTCCATTTGTAAAGATAAACAAACCATATATAATAGTACGTTCTATGCTCTCATTTCAAGGTGGATCTGAAACACGATCATACTCAATACCCGATGACGGGATTTAATCAACGATTTTGATAAAGCCAGCAAAAGGAGTTTCTGGTATGAAGTCGCTTTGTTACATGTTATGGTTTGTCTGTCTCAGTTGCATTTTTGCCGCCGAACTTGATTTCCAATATCAAAGCTCCCTTCTTGAGGAAACGACAAACTACCGCGTCTTCCAAGTCACATACGACTCGCCAGAAGCTCCATTCTGGAAGGAGGCACAACAAGTCAAGGCCTTCTACTATGAACCTAAAGTGCTTCCCAAAGAAGGTGCTCCCGCCGTTCTGTGCATGCATGTTCTCGGCGGAAATGGACAAATCACAAAATCCATCGCGTCCTTCTTCGCAGACCATGGCCTTCCCGCGCTGATGCCGCAAATGGCCCTCTTTTTGGATCGCCGCCCTGCAGGTAGCCTCAAAAACCATATCATGGGGCCAGATGGCCCGCGATATATTTCTGATGCATTCCGTGCCGTGCCCGGTGACGTGAAACGCAGCGTGGACTTTCTAGCCTCACGCCCGGGCGTGGATCCTAAACGGCTCAATCTCATCGGCACCAGTCTTGGAGGAATTCTCGGTATTTCTACATTCGCCAATGACAATCGCTTAGACAAGGCGGTCTTCCTGCTTGCTGGCGGTGGCATCAAGGAGATTCTTCAGCAAAACAATCCCGAAGTCACACCTATTCGAACCGCCTTCCAGAACGCCACGCCAGAACAAGCCGCCACGCTGAACAAAATCTGTGACTATCTCGAGCCCATGAATTACTGCCAGGCACTAGCAGAACGAGTCCGTGCAGGACGCATCAAGATGTACAATGCAGAATTGGACACTCTGGTGCCACCTGCCCGCTCGAATGCCCTGGCCACTGGCCTAGGGCTTACAACAGGCGTGAATCACTTCATCCTCCCGCAGCTTGACCACTACACCGCCATTGCAGCGATGCCAAAGGTACTTGATGAAGTATTGCCTTTCTTCACATCTGCACAACCAACTGCACAGGATACCACTACAAAAGTCGATGACGCAACGGCCCCACTCCGCGGATTAGCAAACACCATTCAGCAGTTGATTGTTGGACCACCAGCAAATGGACGTGTATCGCGGCTTGCCGTGCGTTTCAGTATCAGCGAAAACGAAAAGGTTAAACAGGCTGGAGCCGTAAAAATCGCCTTCGCACAGGAGAAATTCCTGCTCTCCATCTCAGAAGGCAAAGGACTGGAAGGCCTTCAGGATTTTACGATCGCAACGGGTGACGTTCCATGGTGCATTTCGCCCAATGGGGCTACATTTACAGGCGAAAACAAGCCTAACATATCAATTTCCAGTCTGATGCCCGAAAAGTTCCATCTCTATCGCAGGATGGGGACGGCAATGCTTGCACACACAGCGGCAACAGGTTCGTTGGATATGTTGGCAAAACTGTTGAAGATGAAATGGTCATTCGAAGGGCCCAATCGTCGTACATTCGTGGCGTCTGGCAATTCATGGAACATTTCCATCCAACTTGAAGAGTCTCGTGACGTGCCAGTCGCCATCCGCTATGCATCCAAAAACACGCAGGTCTCCATTGACTTCAGCCAATGGGAGATTGCCTCTGAGCCGCAGGCCAATGACTTCGCCGCGCCTCAAAATCAAACAGTCCACCATGTGGATTCCACAACGTTACTTCTAGCACTGAGGCAGGTTTTGCATTTTGCCTGGAGCCGACTAGTCGAGCCAATCCCCTCGCAAAATCCCCTATGCGACACCGAACGGGACGTATGGTTTGAGAAAGGTCTCCGAATCGAGCGTCCGAACCAATTTCCAGTACTCATATTTGCAGGAACTCCGGAGGAAATGGGGCGTCAGCACGGCAATCTCTGCCGTAAGGAAATCGCCCGCAGTTATGACTGCCTGAGGCTTGTGGCAGGTGGCTATCTTCTCATGAAAAACGAGTGGTTCTATGACACCATTCTAGAAGCCCAGCGTCGTTCCGAGAAAAACACACCAGAGCGTTTTCTGATTGAACTGGATGCCATGAGCATAGCGGCAGGCTTGACAACCGCACAAGGACGTGAAATAGGCTTCTTCCCCGAACTCTTCCACTGTTCAGGAATTGCCGCACGTGGCAAGGCTACGGTTGGCGGCCAAGTCGTCCACGCGCGTGTATTGGACTACATGCGCGACATCGGGCTGCAAACCGCCGCACAAGTGCAAGTCTTCATTCCAGATGGCTACCAGCCATGGATTTCCGTAGGCTTCGCTGGTTTCAACGGCACGGTCACCGCGATGAATGCGGCAGGACTCGCCATGGGCGAGATGGGCGGCCGCGGCGAAGGCAATTGGGACGGTCTTCCCATGAGTTATCTGATGCGACGCATCATGGAGGAATGCCGTACGGTGGCCGAAGCCAAGCAGATGATTGCACAAACACCTTTGACGTGTGAATACTACTATGTTCTGTCGGATAAAACAGGAGACATGATGGCTGTCGAAACACGAGCAGGTGAAACTCCGACTTTCCTGTCTGCTGGCGAAAAACACCCGTTGCTCAAGGAGGCGTTCGAGGACATCGCCTGGATCACAGCCCCCAGCCGCCAACCTGCCCTCTGCGAACGACTCCACCAATACTATGGTAAAATCGATGCCGAGACCATGAAGGAAATCATCAAACGCCCCGTCGCAATGGCTTCCAATCTACACGACGCTATCTTCCTCCCGCAATCTCTAGACCTCCATTTTGCCTACGCAGACGCCAAGCAACCTGCCTGCAACTGCACATATTACCATTTGAACTTGAATGATTTACTGAAATACTATCAAGAACATCTCCCAAATCCATGAAGCGCTGTTTACACTTTTCCATGCACTTTTCTTGAAAAGTGAATAAATGAACACAGTAAGGGTGGCTGATTTTCCTCCCCCAAATGTCCAGTCCATCATTCACGGGATTGTCCCGTTCGGCCAAGCTTTCTGGCCTCCAGAAGGTAAGGACCAGGGCCTGCAGGCGAAGAGGCCTGTGGTTCGAGTTCCTTTAAGACCTCCTCCGTGCTCTTTCGTCGAAGTGCTGTTAAATCGCCTCCATGGATGCGATAGATTGCACTTCCAAGTTCCTCAAACGTGAACGTCCCAATGGACAAATCAGCCGTCACGCCATCCGCGAACAGCTTCTCAAAAGATGCATTTTCTAGCGGCGTGCCTTTCAACTGGCAGGTTGCTTTGATCGTATGTAGCATCGGATTCACAGCAATGAGAAAAGCCTGATCTCGTTCTGGCGTCACGGCGATGCGGAACCGCGCCTCGCTTTCGGCCTTCCATGGAAGATGGACTTCCGGCCCTGCCAGAGCCTTCTTCATGGTATCCAACAGTCCAACCAGACGTTTGAACTGCGCCCAGCCCTTCGGGGCGTATTCGACAATGGTCTTGCGATTTTCACCATGTAAATCACGGTAGTTGAAGAAATATAGCCCACGCACACCGCGAGCGACGGGAAGCCACGTCATGCATGCCAGTTCACGATCCGTCGGGAAACCACCCGGACAAGACTTGCCAGCCTCGTAAGGAAGAAAACGCTGCCAGTCAAATGTCTGCACAACAAAAATGCATGGGGCGTTGCCGGAAGCCCAACGCATTCTGTCCACTTCCCATTCGATGCATTGGATGCTCCACCAATCTTCTTTCCGTCCGATTGGATAAAAGTCGTATCCAGCCATGTCCGACGTGCGGAAAGCCTCCGGCGGATTCGCATGCAGGCAATCGACATAGAGGGTAAGCTTACTGGGCATGACCGCCTTCACGAGTTCATGCATCCGTCGTTGGCATACGACATCCATCTGCAAATCAGGCTCATCCGCCAGATAAATGATGGCTGTTGATGAGGCATTCCGTTCGCCGTTGGCATGTTCAAAAAGCTCCTGATAGCAGCGTTCCTTCCCCAAGAAGTACCTCTGGCAGAGCTTAGGGCAAGGAATGTCGCCTGACGTCGGAGCATCGCACATGACATTCAGCGGCACGTCGTCCAGATCATGGTCTCCAGGCCAGGCATGGTAAATCATCATGGGAAACCACGGCTTGCCATTCAGAAGCGGAGCACCGTCCTCATTGACGACAGCCGTGGGTTCGCCGGGCGTAACACCCGTGAGTTTCGCAACTTCCAAAGCATACTCCTGAAGCGGCATCAGCGGATTCATCTCGAAGAGCCTGTCCGCCCGTTCCGTTCGTGGTTTGCGTACAGGAAGAGCCGCCAAGGCATTCGCATCCAGACTGGCTGGTTGGAAATCGCCATTGTCTGTAAGAATGGCTTGGTCGATTTCAACATCCGCACTTTCTGTCGTCAATTCGAAGCGATATTCCAGACGATTGGCCGCCACGGGCATACTGAACCACGACCATTCTTCTGTCATGGCAAACGTCTTCTCATCTGGAACAGTGGAAACGGCCTGATTGGCGCGTTCAGGCCCAATCGGACAAAATACACGATTATAAACCGCATGGACATTGCTTCCCCCCGGGCCCTTCATGCGCAACCAAAGCGTGCTCCAACCAGCCCATTCGTCTTTTGCACGATGAAGCCCCCATGCAAACGGCAGTTTTACATGACCTGAAGCATTTTCAGAGTGCCTTGCAAAAGCCGCCAAATCCAGCCGCACTTCCCTCGCAACAGCAACAGGACCAGTCATATACAGCGCAAGACAAGCTAAAGCTGTCATCATTATAAATGGTGCATGATATCGTCCCATGGGATAATTCCTTTTTTGGATATTGTTAAAAAAAAACAGTTCTCATAGTCACTTGTAACTATGAACTAATATAATCCACCATCTAAGAATTTTAATTGAAAGCCTCAGTTTTGAAAGCGCTCACTTTATTCCATGCAGTAAATCAAACCAGCATAAATGGCTGGGTAAAGAGTTTTTCACCACTTGCTTGATCCAGCGCCGTCACACGCAGAAAAACATCTTTGCTACGGTCGGAATCAGGAACGGTATATATCAATTCCCTACCCGTCCAAAGTTCAACTAATACTCCGCGATGGCTGAGTAAAAGTATAATTGCCTCTTTATCACAACGCACACGCAGGGTACGTCCGTCAAATTCCACCGATTCAAAATCCAACCCTTTACCTTTGAGAGCTCCATAGAAACGCCCTTGACGATAAGCTCGCAAGCATGATTCCGCTGTACGTTCTTCTGGCAACAGAATACTGCGGCCTTGGATTTTTCCACCACTCAAATGATCTTGAACACAGAAACCATAGCATTGGCGGCCAGTGCCAAGCACTTCATCCCATTGGCTTTCAGCCGCGGCCGTCCCTTCATTGCCACAATTCGCATTGATGACTTCCAGACCCAATACTCGTGGGTCATAATCCAGCAATTCGCAAAGGAATTGATGGGGCAGATGCGACCAATGCGGATGATTGATGACGATGCCGCCGCCATCTGGAATCATCAATGCCTCGATCATGGCGTCAAAGGCTTTTCGCCAAGGCATTTGCGTTCCGACACGAATACCATGCTGTGCCAATACGGAGCGTCGGTTTCGATCATAGTTACCGCTGGCGAAAAAACTTCCCGGACACGTTATATGCAGATAAACATTGTAATCCGAAAAGAAATGATGTTCCGCATTCGGGGCTTCCATGAAGCCATCGGGAGCAGGTGGAAACAGCAATTCGCCTTCGGATGTCGGTAATTGAGATGGATCTACGCCCCATTCCGCATAGAGTTTACGGATGTCAAGACGTTCGTGAATGACTTCTCCATTTAGAATATAAGAGGACTGCCCCAATTTGAATGTATTTTCGCGGATAGAACTTGCAGGATAATAAGGCGCAGATGGGTAATAATTGGCAAAAGTCGCAAATTCAAGACCATTTTCCATTGCATGGATAAACTCTTGCCGTGTAGAGCAATGCAGATGTGTACAACCTGTTACTCTGATCTGTTTTTTCCAATCAATATTTTGATAAGGATTGCGATTCCGTTCCTGCATGTTCATCATTGTTTCCTTTATATTAGATAATTGCTAATAGGTGGTGTGTCTAAAATCCGTTTCTGACTTTCAAGGTATTTTTTAGAGATTTTGGAGCAAATATGACCCAACATGATTGATATAAAGGAGACATTTACACCAAAAACTTCCTAAGGACATAACATGTAATGGATTTAAGATACACCATATTAGATCAGTTGGCAATCATGAATATGCAGGTGTTCGGTTCGGTAACCGTGAAAGTGAGTTCAGTCTGCTTTTTCGGATAAGTGTGTTTCTCCGGATAGACCATGGTCCATTTTACGGGCGATTTTGCTTTCAGAGTATAGGTTCCGGGCGTTGCAGTGTGGAACGAAACCATGGAGTTGTTGGCGTAAACGACTCCCTTGTCGCTATCGCAGTAGATATGCACGCCTGCTTCCTTGGCGATACGGCGCAATTCTGCTGTCGTGAAAAACGGAGCGCCGTTAATATAGATTGTCGGGCCATTCTTGAACACTTTTTTTGCGTATGTCTCCACGGTCGTGGAGCCCGACTTGACGGTACCCCAAATGACCGTCTGTGGATCCGTAACCTTCAGCGCGGGAGTGTAATCCGCGCTTTTGTCACCATATTCTTCTGCATCCATGATGGTACCATTCTTGAGAGTCACCGTGCTCTTGAATGGTTGCTTCAAGATATCCGCACGAATGCTGGTGGTTTTGTAAATGGAATCGGCATCTGGTCCCTTCGGAGTAAGCCATCCGGCCTGATTCATGAAAATTAACGTCTTGCCTGCTTTCTTGAGCGTGTTCAGTTTGGCGAGTTTCTCAGGCGTCATGTAGAAGAGCTGCGGGAAGATGTAAATCTTGTATTTATCCAAAGCCTCATTTCCGATGTCCGCGAAGGAATAGGAGTCGAACACCAATCCAGCCTTGGTCAATTCACTCGCCACGTAGTTGATAGCTGAATAGACCTGTCGCCCTGCATAGTAAGGATATAACTTTAATACCGGATCGTTTTTGATATATTGTGCGGCATGGTAATAGACGCTTTCCCAGTCTGCGATGAAAGCGACTTCCGCACTGGAGGAAAAGTCCGTGATGGAATTGTACACAGGGACAATTTTCTTGAAGAAATCCAGAATTTCAGGGCAATTGTACCATTCTCTTGCAAGATCATAGTACCAATAGACGCTCCCTCTGCTGATGGCCTGCGCCATGTCACGTGCGAGCAATGCAACGCTTTCCTGTGCATTTGTGGCATATCTGCTGCCGTCTTTTGACTTCTTGGTGCCTTGAAGATGCGTGCGTGTATCCGCCTCGATGATGCAGAACTTCTTGTGGAGAGGATAGGAGGCCACCAGACTTCGCGCAAGCTGTGATTGTCCCACTTTTCGGAAGTTGCCGGAATAACACGTGGGGGAAATCAGAAAATCCACATATGGGGAATCCAGAAGTTCGTCCGTTACAAGTTGCCATCCGTTTGGGGTATAGCTCTGCCCGAAGAAGTAGCCGCAATAGTTGCCGACCAGTTTGCGTCCGTTACAACCTTCCTTGGCCGCTTTGTTCATGGACAATAGCAAATCACGGATGGAGCGCTGCATACATTCAAGAAAATCGATTTCCCATGTATTGCGCGGGTCGCGCAGTACGGTGCCGTCGATATATTGCATTCGGACTTCCACCGGCGGCGGAGTGGCGTTCTTGAATGTGACTTTGGGCTGGTTCCAAGCTTTACGAAGCTTTGACACATCGTCTTTATACTTTTTACGCAAATAGTTACGGAAGAAGGCCGTCATGGCTGGGCCAACGTCTGGCATGGCATACTTCATTCCGAAATGGACCCATTCTGAATAGACGCCATCGCCGATTCTGTATCCGAAAATGTGTTTAGCGTAGGGGGTGCTTTCAATATATTCGACTAGTTTTCGGACGGTTTCACTGGCTTCTTTTCGCCAGCGTTTGGAGCCAAAGGAATGGCAGACGTAGTTGCCAATACAATCTCCTGAAGGGGTATTCTTGTCTTCCACGGCATATTGGATTTGCTCTTCAGGATACAGCTTATGCCACCAAGCGGGACCATGGCAAAAGGTGATAGCAAAAATAAAACGTGCTTCAGGCGCGAGGGTAAACGCCTTGTTCAGAGCATTTTCCAATGCATCATAATCATATTGGTCGGGCCCTTTCCAAAAATCCACCGCCTCGATGCCGAAAGACATCAGTTTTATGTCTGCATCCACAAAACCGCGAACCGCGGCCGTGAAATCTTCATGGTCGTAGTGTCCGTCGGTACTATAGTTATAGAGAACCGGCGGGTAAAGTGTTTTGCCGATTTTGAAAAAAGGCGCCCCTCTATGATAGACGATTTTGACCGATTCATCTGGCATTTTGGCGAGTTCTTCGCGGATGCCCGCAAAAAGACTAAAAGCAGCACAGCATAGAGGCAACAGGACGTTACGCATAATTGTCTCCTTCGACGGGAAGATAAAAGAGTGTTTTTGCACGTTTAAAAGCCATTTTGTTCATGTTTTATCACACTTGAATATATTAAAAGTGATTATTAAAAAAAACAACTACTGTGGAACATTTTCTTGGATGGCTTCGGCTTCTAGACGGAATGTTTCACAGTTTTCTGGAATGTAGCTGTGTTCAGAGCCTTGATGCCAGACGATGAACTTCTTGCATTTCAGATTGTTATACATGATTGCAACGCCAGATGGTGGGCAAGCGTAGTCGCCAAGACCAGCACGCATGATTTCGACAGGACAGCGGACACGTTTTGCCATGTTCATGCAGTCGTAGTAGTCCAATGCGCGGGTATAGGCGGGACGGAACGTGCTGTTAAGACGTTTGTAGTTGTCATACCCGCCAATATCGCAGCACCACGGAATATCCGCAATCACCAACGATACATCGTGATCCAGCGCGGCCGCCCAGATTGCCTGAAGACCGCCTTGACTTCCCCCTTGCGCATGCAGGTCTTTGCCATTCCATTCCTTGAGCGTCTTCAGGTACTGTAACGCGCGCATAAGGCGCAGAGCCATTCCATTGAAATAGGTGATTTCGGGATCTTCATTGACCTCCTTGTTGAAAGCGTATTTTTCACCATTCTCCTTGATCATGGCATTGAATGCGATGTAGTATTTTTCATCACGCTGGTATTCCACGCCATGCGAGTTCAGGCTGAAGGTGATTTTGTCCGAAGCCCCTCTGCCAACAATCTTATTAGGATTGTATTTGGGAGGCCCATAGCCATGCAACGTAATGAGAATAGGATATTTCCGCCCCTCTTGCGCTCCACGGGGAATTGTCAGGATTCC
>JAEEGG010024426.1_pt1 | contig 11720 bp, 14 predicted proteins | sample 9134161 | NCBI WGS metagenome assembly JAEEGG01 (sample SAMN16246543, study PRJNA631951) | gut metagenome | biome: gut microbiome; feature: rumen; material: CR-attached | host: Bos | place: Iran: Karaj | collected 2018-10 | reverse complement strand
GCTGCTCTCCTATATTCCACCTCTACTCTATGAAGTCGTACTTGAAGTTCAGGGTCTGAATCTCCATGTCAAGCAGCCGGTACTGCTGTGACAGTTCATCCACCTGTTTGCGTAATTTCTTCACATCGATGGTGGCAACATTTTTAATCTCGCTACGACTGTATCTATTGTTGCGTGTAGCAGAGGCACTATCGATTGCTGACCGCAAGATGTTTATGTGCCTGCCCAAAGCATCGCGTTTGGCCAGTAATTTGGTCAACGGAGTTCCATTATCAGATGCGACCTTCATATTAGTCACATTTATCTGGAAGATATAATACTCTAGCTGCTCCACGCATCTATTTAGTTCAGCGAACAGCTCTTCCGGTTTTTCTGCAGGTTCATCACCTTCCTGCACTGTCACGTTGTTCTGCAACCGTGACTCTAACTGACTGATTCGGGTCAGCAGGTCTTTACGCAGACTTAAAGCTTCTGATAGTTTCATATTCTAACGGGTTTATCTCTATTTGAGTGCAAAGATAATTATCAAGTGCGCAGTTTTTATGCGTAGCTATATAAAAAATTACGGTTGACTCTGTTTTTTGTAGTTTTCAATGCTATTTGTCAGCCTTTCCTGTAGTCTTTTCACTAAAGAAGTAGGAGATAGGACTGTGATTCTCTCACCAAAGCCAAGTAGGTCACGCTCTAACTCGTAGTTTACAATTACGTCTATGCTGAAAACAATGCTACCACCTTCCCGTCGTTCGACCTCCTTTTGGCTTTCATGAAGAGGTTTTGTGATGATGTAAGGAGCCTGAGCTGGTATTGCTTCAAAAACAACATGTTCTACAGGAGAATCGAAATCCCTAGTCACTCCTATCATATTTTTGAAATATGTCTGAGGTTGAAAGGCCTTTTCTGTCTTGTACTTCTCTTTTTGTGGTGCATCAGCAATATGCTCGATACGATCCAAAGCAAGATTGAGTATCAATTTGTCGGGTGAATCGTGCCGCTTTCCAAACACGAACCATCTGTTACGGAATTCCTTCAGTAAATATGGTGAGAAACAGAATGTTTGAGACTCTTCAGAGATGAAAGACTTATAGGTTATCTTAATGACTTCCTTTAGCAAGATGGCATCATGGAGGGGCGTAATATATTCAAGTCCTTTCAGTCGCTCATTGTTTTCTAACTGGATAACAGGTTCTACCTTATATCTTATGGATGCCACATGATCCTCCAATCTGTTAACAACATCAGCCACACCGTCAAAGCCTTGGAAAGAACTCATCTGTTTCAGAAGACCTACAGCCTCTGATAGTTGAATGAGGTCATCTTTGGAGATGGGCATTTGCATGATGGAATAGCTTCTGTCTTTATAAGTATAGTACTTACGATCTACAACCTTAATAGGAGCGTAATAACCTAGAGCCTGAGAATTACGCATCTCTTGAATGTCGTTTTGAATTGTTCGCTTACCAACATCACCGTAACCGTTGTAATCGTAAAGTGCGTCGCTGCATGCGTCTATCAATTCATCTAACGTGGCCTGACGACCGCCTCTTAGCATGCGGTCAATGGTCTTATATCTTAGCAGGGCATTTCTGTTAATTGGCATAATTAGCTGTTTAAAGATAAGGATTACATGCTTTCTCATGTCCCATAGTCGATTTTTTTCCATGACCTGGGTATATTATAGTATCGTCAGATAGCCTGTGAGTTATTAGTTCTAGACTTTCTGCCATTTGTTCTTTGTCACCTCCTGGAAAATCAGTCCGCCCAATGCTCATAGAAAAGATGGTGTCACCTGTAAAAGCAATTTTCTCCTCCCAGCAATGAAAGACAACTGAGCCAGGAGAATGGCCTGGAGTGTGTAGAACTTTCAATTCATGATTGCCAAAACTAATAATCTCACCACTATTGAGATAGCTTTGAGGCATTGGTATTGAATAGGGATAATTATCACCATATATTTCCTTGATACGCAAAGGCAACATATGCAGCATGAGATCTTTATCTGCTTCATGAATCTCTGGATAGAGTCCAAAATGCTCCAATATCAAATCATTGCCGTAGAGATGATCATGGTGGGCATGCGTAAGGAGCAGTCGCACAGGGTGCAACTGTTCCTTGGCAATGTAATCCAGCAAGCGCTTTCTTTCTCCTGGCTTATATACACCGCAGTCGATGATTACGGCCTCGCCAGTCTCATCAGAAATTACGTGAGTGCATTCTTGACAAGGGTTTACTACCCATTTTTGAATCTTCAGCATACTCAAAGTGCTTCTATTTTTTCCCTTAAAATATCAACGCCTTCTACAGCAGTTGTTTTTATGTGCTCAAAGTCTAACAAATTGCTCAAATCGATATCATACGGATCTATGATATATCGAGGGATTCTTCTTAGTCGTAAATAATTTTGTCTGTCTCGTCTGTAGGGTCGCGACTTACGAAAATCAATTGTTTTGGAAAAGTATTCATCAACTAAACCTGCTGCAGGATAAACTTGAAGTGACGTACCAATCACAGCGAACATATCAGCTTTTTCAATAATTCTATAAGCATATTCCATATTAGGAACATCCTCTCTAAAGAACACGACAAATGGTCTCATTTGGGAACCATCTGCAGCTTTTTCTCCTATCAAAATTGGTTCATCAAGAGGCTTTTCTACAATACATTTAGGATTTTGAGGATTCATTGTCCCAGTAACTTTTCTCAATTCTCCATGAAGGTGCAACACATTGGTTGAACCTGCTCGTTCGTGAAGATCATCAACATTCTGGGTGATAATAGAAACTTGATATTCCTTCTCTAATTCAGCAAGCACTTTATGTGCATGGTTAGGTTCTACTGTCAGCAGATTCTTCCTTCTATCATTATAAAAATCTAGCATATCTTGGCGCTTACGTTTGTTGTTCCAAGTTTCTTTGTAGGCCATTTCCTTAATGGAGTCATTCTGCCAAAGTCCATCTTTGTCACGAAAGGTAGACAATCCGCTCTCTTTACTGATGCCAGCGCCTGTTAATACTACTAAGTGCTTCATAATTCCTATATTTTTATAAAAATCACAATGCTTTTAATTTTTCCTTCAATATATCAATGCCTTCTACAGCAGTGGTCTTAATATGGTCAAATTCAGAGATTACATGGAATATAGGGTCAAATTCAGAGAAATTACTCCTATCGATATCGGACGGATCTATGATATAGCGAGGAATTTTCAGATATGGGTTAATTAGCATATTAGCAGGATAAACTGTTAAAGATGTGCCGATTATTACAAAAATATCCGCAGTATCGATAATCCTTTCTGCCTGTGTTATATTAGGAACATTTTCGCCGAAGGTAACGATGAATGGTCTAAGTTGAGATCCATCAGCAGCTTTTTCACCAACAAAGATTGGCTCTTCAAGGGGCTTTTCTGTAATACATTTTGGATCATTGGGATTTTTCGATCCGGTAACTTTCCTCATCTCACCGTGAAGATGCAACACATTAGTTGAGCCAGCACGCTCATGAAGATCATCTACATTCTGAGTAATAATAGAAACCCTGTACTCCTTTTCCAATTCAGCAAGAACCCCATGGGCATGATTAGGCTCCACCTCGGAAAGCCGCTTCCTCCTATAATTATAGAAGTCCAGACTCCTTTGAGTATCATTATAGAGTGCTTCATGACTTGCCAGATATTCCCATTCTTTATTATTCCACATCCCATCCTTACCACGGAACGTACTCAGTCCACTCTCTGCACTGATACCAGCTCCGGTTAATACTACTAAATGTTTCTTTAAGTATGGATTGTTTTCTTTCTCGAAACCAATTGTTGACTCTAAATCATGGCCTGGGTATATTATACAATCGTTAGGCAATTTGCTCGTGATATACTCCAGACTACTCATCAAGGCCTCGTCATGTCCGAACAACAAATTACTTCTTCCAATACTCTGGCGGAACAACGTATCGCCAGTGAATGCTATGTATTCTTTTTCGCAATAGAAAACTACGCTGCCAGGAGAATGTCCGGGAGTATGAAGAGTAATAAGATAGTGTGAACCAAATGTGATAACCTCATAATCCTGTAAGAAATGCTCTGGTTTGACAATATCATATTTGAAACCACCTTCACCAAATACTTCTTCAATTCTCATTTCAATGCGATCCATCCAAAGTTTGTCTCTATGATGAACTTCTGGAAGTAGTCCGAATTCATCACGAACTTGGTCACATGACAACAGATGGTCATAATGCCCATGAGTCAACAAGCACCTCACAGGCTTCAATCCTTCATCATGGATATACTGGATGAACTTCTCTCTCTCGTAAGTCTCTTCTGCACAAGGGTCAATGATGACACATTCCTTTGTTTCATCACTTACAACGTAGCAGTTCGCTCTTGTTGTATTGAATTCGAATCTCTTAACTTTAATCATATCCTTCTTTGTTTAATCTGTACCTGTTATTTGTTTTTGGTGCAAAGGTATGAATTATGCCGTTCTTAAATTCTTAAACGTATGAATACATAGTCTATATGTATATAATAATTATCTTGAACTACTTTTTCCCGAAGGCTTTTATTATTTTACCCCAAAGGGATTGTGGTGCTTCATTTCCATTATTACACGAGGAACTATGTATTTCTTCATATTCTGCTCCATTGTCTAAATCAGTACATTTGTTTTGAGGATCTTTTAACTCAGGAATCCAGGGTGTGGCATCCCAAGCAAAATAATGCTTGCATTTAGGGCACCTTTTTACGATAGCTTCTGCCGGAATATCCTTTTTTATGGTGTAACCACAGCAAGGACAAATAATTTCCGCAGTTGTTACCTTATTCAATTCTTCTATATTAGTACTCAAATGAGGCATTAGTTTTCCTAATAGGTTCTCCATTTGGCGGTTACATTCATCAATATCCTTATTTTCCATAGAATTATTGAGAATCAATTCTGGTTTCATCAAAATATAAAATGGATATTTTTCCTCATTGTCACGATAAATACTATTCCTAAGCGTCTTGTCTTGACCATCATGACGTTCTTTAATACCTTTGATGTTCTTAAGTACGAATTCTAGGAGCTTAATATTCCGTCTGAAACGAGAATCTCCTTTTTGGCTAGTAAGCACTGCCTGTTTTATTGAAATGTTTTCATTAGAAAGAGCTTGGCTCATATTGGGGCGACACCGTTGAGGTGTAATACCAATGATGTCATTATCAGACATCCCTCGTGTTTTGTAAACTAAAGAAAAAGCTAAGCAAAAATCATCAAGATTGACATAACCGGCTTCTTCTTTGTAGCCATTCAATGTTACTATACCAAATCCTGAATATATAGTACATAGTTCGGCTCTGGCTTCATCTTCAAATTCCACAAAACCAGTATAAAGGCCATATATCTGTAGATATTTATGACAAACTTCATGAGCCAACACTCGTAAGGCATGGGCATTATTATACAAAGTATTATAATCAACATTTATGTCGATTTTCTTTAATACAGTAGAATTCTCCATGCTGACATTTGCGGCTACCGACTTTGGTAGATTCTCAAAATGAATCTCCGGCATATAATCTGTTAAGCCCAAGAAATGAACCATCCTGCGTGCTTCGACATTGATACTAAGAATGTCGTGAGGATTAAAATTCTCACTTGGTTCGAACATCTTTGTCCCCATATTTGGCAGTTTTTCTTCGAACTTTGCCAAAATGTCAAGAATCTGAAATTTCGTCAATTTACCAAACAATGCCATAGTTGTAAAATTGTTGTTATCTTTTGATGTTACTTACCTAATACTTTAACAAACTCGTATGGTAATACGATATTATCTAAGCATAATGCCTTTTTAAAAAGAGGGGCGATTTCTTCATCTTTAAAACCCGCAATACCACAACCTATGCGGGTAACCAGGAATCTTAGTTCTTGGTGTTCGTGAGCAAAAGTAATGAAATCATCCACATAAGGCTTAATGGTTTCAACTCCCCCCTGCATGGTAGGAATAGCATAGGATTGTCCTTGAAGTCCTACCCCCTGTCCCCAAATAGCGCCGAAATAACGTTGAGCATGTTTGGCAGCCCCTCCTTGATGCCAGCCACGAAGGTTACTTCCAAACACAAACACTTCGTTATCCGCTAGTGAGTTGACAACATCTGGTGTGTACATCATCTGCTCGTCATCAGAGGAGGTCACCCTCTCAGATGATTTTATTTCTTTTTTGAAGAAGTCAAGAATACCCATGACATACATTCTTTTAGGTCACAAAGATACGAAAAAAAGACAATTTGATGCAATTTCTTTCATTTTTCTTTCAATTGTAAGCAGGATGTGCCTCCACAGGTAGTTTTCAATCAGAAAACACCTCATCAACGTGACGTAAATGAAGATATTGCTTTATCATGTATTCAATAATGTTCCCAGCTATTTTTGAAGCAATATTCCTGCCAGCAGGTTTGTCATGCTTGTTGACGAAAACACCAATTGTATAACGAGGTTTCTCATACGGAAAGAAGGCCGCAGCAAAACACCCTCTACAGTTTATGACATCTGGAGGACTTACATTTACTATTCCTGCAACACGAATATATGAAGACTTCATTTTAAGCCCTGTTCCATATTCTACGGTTTCAAACATTGCCGAAGCCAAAGAGTCTAATCCTGCTTTGTTCTTAACCTCACAAATCGGAGTAGTGGAATCATTCTCATTAAACCTCATCAAAAGCTTTCCTTGATTGGCCACCATATTCACCCATGCAGTTTGCTGATAAAGGGAGAATGGAGATCTGTAACCAATAATATCGCATGGTGACCAGTAACCCCAAGAGTCTATCTCTTGATAATTGTCTGCTTCGTCATCAAAATTATCAAAAAAGATACCAGTCTTTCTTACGGCAGCACCATATTGCCCCATGTTTCTTTTAAAGGCTTTTTCTACTGCTTTGTAGATACCAACATCAGAAAGGTCAAGAGCTCTTTTCAATGTCAGTGTTCCAAACCCTCCTCTCTTATGACTTAAGTCTTCTATTACACATCCTGTGATACTATCTTTGTATAATCCATCGCCCGTTTCTACTAAGTAATCAGGACTGAGATGCCCCATCATGCTGAGATAGAGAACAGCCCGATTAATTCCTGCAGGCACCGCCTCCCTGTTACCATCTGGAATATCTTTCACTTCACCTCGAAATTGCCCAATAGAAACATTTGCTATTACATTGGCGCTATTAACTTCCATAATGACAACACCAGCTTGATTAACGTCATCACCAAAGTCTTTAATGCCATCAATCAAAGCCTGTCGTGCATATTGCTGCAAGTTAGGATCAATTAATGTCTGTGCTTTCACTCCTAATCCAAGGAGTATGAAAACTAAAGTTACTATCTGTTTCATCTTTATATGATATTCTTAATCTTAATTGAACCTCCCACACCATGTGAAGGTGCAGGAGGTCGAAAATCTAACACCTAGGCCAACTTGAAACAGGCTCCGTAGGCCATGATGGGTATTTGGGTTCACCTGGACATTTGGAGAACTTAGCAATTCCATCGGTGGGGAACTTGGCTATGCCCTCTGTGGGCCAGCTGGGATATTTCCCAGTTTCAGTTGTAGCGGGCCAACTGTTGCTTGCTGCGGCAGAGATGGAAACCATCATCATTGCCAGAATCATCATTTTCTTCATAACCTTAGAACTTGATTATAATTAATAATGTCATTTGTTCAACCTATCGTTAGGTTTCCGATGCAAAGGTACGAAGAAATCCTTGCTTTCTCCTTTAAACGTTTGCACACTACCCTTCATACGTTTTGTTAATCATTAAAGAATCTATGATGTTTGTCTTTGTTTTCCTCACTTACGGGACTAAAAGGAATCAGATGCGGTATTGCTGCAACCCGAAATTTGATGGAGGTACAATTCAGAAACTCTGGAGACTTTCCCATTTGGAAAATAAGCCGTTCCAGACTAAAATAGTTATGATAAGATATTTCAATCTCTCCTTCTGTTTCTTTTCCTATTACATAGATACCATACAATGGTTCATCATCGGAAACATCCCGGTCATGTCTCATGACAGCTTCCACAACATAGACAATCTCATTCTTATCATTCGTTAAAATCACATGATCAACTCCATTGCTGACAGCATATGGACTTTCGTTAGTTTTGATATAAAGCATCTTCAATCCGGTAGTTTCATCAAATCCAAAGGGATATCTCTGAATAGCACAATGGAAACGACGCTCCATTGATTCCAAGTTTGCCACCTCTCTCTTATATTCGACATATGCCGAGTCATTCTTCATTGATTCTTGGTATTCTAAGGGAAGATATTTTCCTTTTAGTTTTACAAACTCCTTCCGAGCTGCTGCCATTTGGCGGAGGAAACGTTCACTTGTATGTAATATCATATATGCTACTGAAGCAGCTTGAATGCCGGCTTCGATATCGCTCTGCCAGTGCGCACCTACAATGACGCGGCTTTCTGCATACATCTGGCCACGGGCCAATAGCGTGTCTGCTGCTTCTGGATTTATTTCTGACATAAGCAATGCAGCACTCCACCCCAGGATTGAGTGTCCAGAAGGATAGGAGCCGTTCAATCTTAAACTTGGTTCATCTTTTGGAACGAGAGTCTTCTCGTTGAATACGACGAATGGCCTTGGTCTCATATACTTGGCCTTGGGAAGCTTGCAGATAGAATCAGTAGTAGCCAAGGCATCCTGAAGTAATTTATATATCTCAGGTGTGTTTTGTCTTGAGATTTGCAGTCCTAAGGGAACTGAAAACTCTCTGATGATTGTACCCAGCCCATAATGAGCATCTCGTACTGCAATAGCTGCACGTTCAGGGTTAAGTCTTTGAGATTTGCCCCAATAATACCTTTTCACGTCCCTAATGAACTCTTCTGAGTCCTCTTTTGGAGGTGCCTTATACCAGTTAAGCATATCCGGCATTTCTTTAGAAGTAAAATACGGTTCAACCTTATTCGGTTGTGCATTTGCGTTATAGAGAGCAGCAATACAAGCAAATGCAATAAGAATGATTTTTGAACTTTTCATTTTGACTATTGATTTATTAGACATTACTTTTTTTATTTAATCCTGACTTAACTTAATCGTTGTAGGGTTGGGTTTCAAGTGTCCATTCCAGGCTTGTTTTATGTCTTCCCCATGAACTACCACAATTCGCACAATGAAGTCTGAAATCGATGACCTTAACAGAATCCTTCAGTCGGGCGCTAAAATATTCTTTGCAATTTGCGTTACAAAAGCGTGTCGTATCAGAATACTCTATTGCTTCAATCCTTTGTATTTTGTTAATGCGTGGATCCTTAAAATCTTCTTCACATAAATCTATACAGGAGTAGAAATAACAAGCAATTATTGCAACAACAAAAAGTGCTCCAAAAATTTGTTTAACGATGTTCATATTTCTTTTCACAATTGTTCGTTTAATTACTTTTTTATTCTGCTGGTCCATATTGGTTGTTCTCTTTCTCTCCTGGAGCAAATAGCATCCAGATGAAATACAATGGAATGAACTGCCACCATCCACGATGACCAAGATCATGACATCGTTTTACACCGATGAAAAGAATTACACCAATGAAAAAGATTGCAATAACACCTTGTAATTCTCGAACTGGATTCACTGTCGTCATTATTAGGTAGGGGAGATAGGATAAGAAATAGCCTAATCGTCCAACTCTGCCTTCAGCTGTAAAACACTCTCTCAGATTATTGCCTTTATTGGCACTCTGCTTCTTCATATCATTTGTCTTTTTATTCATATCACTTATTATTTGTTACTGTGGTGTTATTCATTTTATATTCTAACAAGTATACCACCACCATTAGCGAGAACGATACCGTAGGGGGAGTCGTTAGATATGGCCTTTGAATATCCGGCAAGTTCACCATGATTCTTTTCATCACTGCGAATCTTCCTATAGATTGCAATTATTCCCCAACAGATGAGAAATATTGCTCCGCTAACAAAGATGACCAATGTCCAATTGACACCATTCTTTGGCTCGCTTTTGTTTACTTTATAGTCCTCCAGTAATGTAACAGGTTTGCTTGTCTCTACTGGAATGATTTCCAGGAAATTGGTATTTTCAGGAAGGCTCATAGACTTATTTGACACCGAGACAACTGGAGCCACTCTAATCTGGGAGGTAGAAAGTTGCCTTTGCACTGCAACAGTGCTATAGGTGCTATAGGTGAACCGTGGGTAATTTTGAGCAGCCCTGACAGTCGGATATACCATTGTTCGCGGAGAAAGGATCTGCTTTCTTACTGCATGAGCAGCAGTCCTTACTTGTGCTGATGCTGTGAAGGTAATCAGGCTTACCAATAATACAACTATTGTCTTCATAATCGTCACTATTTTAAATTAATACTTTTGTTTCTTGAACCCGTCTTAAGGATTTCTGATGCAAAGGTACGAATATTCTCATTCGGATTTTTCCAAACGTTTGAAACAACACATAATACTTTCCATATGATCGTTAATATAATCATTGTTACCAACACATGGCAGAACATAGAATTGTGAAAGATAATCCAATAATGAAAAAGGCTGCAGTTTTATACTATTTTACTTCTATGAATCCATTAATCTACACCTTTTGGAAGCGGCCGCTTTTTATGGTTTGTTTTAGGCTTTTCTTTGAGGCCAAGTCTATTTAGAGCAATCCAGTCCACAATTTTCTTTGCAATACTCAAAGGGGCAATACGTATTAACGAACCAGACATAACAAGGTTTACCGTAATTGTATATTCTGGTATGTAGCCACTAAACATACTACAACGATCCTTTTCCCCGTTCTCTATTGAAACATTTGTAGTTCCATAAACAGGAACGTACTCAGAAGAAACCTTTTTTGACATTCCGTATAGGACGGCCTCTCGTAGTGCCATTTGTAAAGAATCAATATTCTCTTTTTTTGCCATTTGCTCATATATAATCTTTACTGAATCAGTCTCATAAAAACGAGGCTGAATCATTTTACCATCATTTGCAACTCCTTGCATCCACATTGTCATTTCTAGTGGAGTAATCTTGTCTCGATATCCTAATATGGTTGCAGGATCCCAAACTGTTCGTTCGTAAGCATGGCTATAATACTCATAAGTGTCTTCGGGAACTTTGTTTCCGAGATCAATCCCTGTCTTGCTCATGTAGAAAGCATAGTCACCTACAGAATGGAAGAAATGTTGATCACATGCCTCAATAATAGATACGTCAGATCGATCCATGGCAATGCTTAATGGTATGTTACCCAGTCCTCCCCATGACCAATGCCAATCTCTGATAGTATAACCAGTAGAAGGATCGGTGTATATACCAGAGGTATAAAACATTTCATTTGGGGAAGCTCCACTTTCAAGTAAAGCAAGAAATAAAGCCGCCCTCCTGTTCCCTGCTGCCAAATAGTGCTTAACATCATCATCTTCTATCCATCCCCAACCGGTGCGTTTGAGATTTACAATTGACTTTACTATGCCACTATTCGTTTCCATGATAACGACAGAAGCGAATGAAACATCAAGTTCAATTGGTTCAATAACCTCCATGACAATACTTTTGGACATGTTCTGCATGGTGGTATCTCGTAGGGATTGTGCCTGAACAGTGAGTCCTATGGCTACTAAAAACATCGTTACTACTTTCTTCATGTTTTTGTTGTTTAATATTAATACTCTTTTATCTATTTTGTAATTTTCTGATGCAAAGGTAC
>JAEEGG010024425.1_pt1 | contig 11721 bp, 10 predicted proteins | sample 9134161 | NCBI WGS metagenome assembly JAEEGG01 (sample SAMN16246543, study PRJNA631951) | gut metagenome | biome: gut microbiome; feature: rumen; material: CR-attached | host: Bos | place: Iran: Karaj | collected 2018-10 | reverse complement strand
AAAGTGTCAACTACCTCAGTGAAGGTCGTCAAGCTTTCCTAGGTAAGCGAGTCAACCTTTTCCGTATGGATAGGCAATTGTTAAAAAAGAGAGCCTAAAAAGAGTCAACCTTATTCAGGAAAAGACAATATTTACAATCTAAGTGTTCAAATGTTCAAATGTTCAAAAAGTGTTTTCCATTGGTACTAAATACTTTCAAAATTAATTTATAATATTATAATATATATATTATAATATTATAATATTAAAAATTTATGCTTTTTTGAATTTTAAAAAAGCATTTTGAACATTTGAACATTTGAACACCTTCTTAAGAAACTGACTGAAAAAGTTGACGAATCACCCTAAAAAAGTAGACTGTAAAACACTGTATACCCTTATTTTAGGTACAAAATAAATAAGCGCCACTTATCAGTGTGACAAATGACGCTTAACCAGAAATAAGATTCTCTAAAATTTTGATACTACATTGCGGCTATGGCTCGCCCAGGACGTCGTAGATAAGCTGTACCTCCGCTGGCGTGTACGTGCGACGCGTGAGAGAAAGGAGGGGTCGTAGGCGGGCACTGGTATCCAACCAGTCCTTGAATTTCTCCCATGCAGACATAGGTTTGAGATCAGGAAAGTAGCACTGGGCCAGTTCCGAACGTTTGAAAGTAGAATGATTGTTAGGCATAATAAGTAATATTTAATGGGTTAATGGATTAATTCACTGCAAAGATACAAAGAATTTTTGAGATTTCTTCGCGAAAAGTGCGTTTTGGGCTGAAAAAACGGCAAAAACTCGGTAAAACTCGGAAAAACTCGGAAACGCCTTATTTATTGTCGTAACTTTGTACTCGCAAACAAGAAGTTGCGAGTACGAGTGAAGGCTGCGGCTCAGCATAACAAGCGAGCTTGATTCTGCATTCGCCTTGCACTTCCCTTGCACCGTCAAAAGGATCCAAAGACAAACTAACAACAATTTATTAACCATTAAAATTTTAACAAACAAATGATTGAACTTTATCTTTCAAAAAACATGGTTGAGGGATCTGCCGCCTACGGCAAGTATTACCCTCGCGTCAGCTACAAGCAGACGATGAACATCCACGACATGGCTAAGCACATGGCTGAGCACAACACCCCGTTCTCGGAGGGAACGATTGAGGGTATCCTGCGAGACTTCGTAAGATGTACCCGCGAGCAGACCCTGATGGGTAACACGGTGAAGGTCGACGATCTGGCCATCTTCAAGGTAAGCTGTATCGGCAATGGCAGCACCCTGCTGTACGATCCCGACACTGACAAGACCATCTCTGCCAGCATCGGCTCTATCGGCAGGAACGACAAGACTGGTCCCGCAGTGCAGTCGCTGAAGCTTCTGGCTCAGGCTACGGGCGAGTACACTCGCGACGAGCTGAACAAGGTAGCTAAGCTGGCATGGACTGACAAGGCCGCTGCTGAGATCGCTGCCGCAAAGGCTGCTGCCATCGGAGGCGGGTCTAACGGTGGAGGTTCTAACTCGGGGTCGCAGAACAGCGGAAACGGTGGATCACAGGCTGAGACCGTAGCAGCTCCTACCATCAGCGGTGAGACTCCGTTCGACAACACGACTCAGGTAACACTGAGCGGTCCCGAGGGCGCAGAGATCCGCTACACAGTAGACGGCAGTGCACCAACGGCAGAGAGCCAGCTCTATTCTGAGGCATTCACCCTGACCGACACTGTACTCGTGAAGGCAATCGCCATCAAGAATGGTGTATCCTCTGAGGTCGCAAGCAAGACGTTCACCAAGAACGGTAGTGGCGATAACGGCGGTGGATTCGATACTGGTAGCTAATCAGGAAGGAGGTAGCGTATGACGAAAAAGGAAACGCTCAAATGGACGCTGCAGATCCTCGCATCGATTATCTCAGCGGTACTGACTGCAATGGGAACGACTTCGTGTATGGGATATTAGTCCCATGAATCAAAAGGATTCTCTCGCTCGATTTTGAGCGGGAGAATTTTACTTGTATTTATAATCCACTCCGTATGAATGAAAGATCTCTTCTTTCAGCTTCTGAATCTTCGTATTACTTATGTTCACATAAGGGGTTTCCTCCAACAGATTTATGATGTCATGCAAGTTTTTCTCACTACGTTCTTCTGATACATAGCGAATCATAGCAAGATTGTAGCAAGCCATAGCTTTCAATTCTAGAAGTCTGGTTTCTGTATCATCAGACAGTTTTGTGTCATCTTTCAATGCCAAAGACATCATGAGTTGATACATCTTTTTTGCTTTTTGAATATCTTTTTTTCTTCCAATATAGCCGAAATGATAGGCAATTGCATAATTCCACATCCCTGAGGCATCGCCCATAGCAGCCAATTTCTCAACGCATTCCATCATCTTTTCAAAATCGTTAATAGAGCCATAGTACCCCATCATATTACTCAGACCTGTAGCAAGACCAGCTTCAGCTGCTCGTTGTAGATAAGGTATCGCTTTTTCGAGCCTTTCCGTCATCACATAGAAAACACCTAAATTATTATAGGCTTCTACGACGCCCTCTTTAGCCGCCAGTCTGTAACAATCCATCACCAAATCCACGACTAAAGGATACTCTTCATTATTCGCCGAGAGGGTATAAATATCGAAATCGAGCGCACATTTCCTAGCTTCTTGATATGATAGTAGTTCATGGCTGAATGGTGTCAATTCTTTGCCACACAAAAGAACGTTTTCTATTGGCTGAAGATGAGAAGGCTTTAGTGGCTTCTCGTACGTCAACATACTCATATCGCTATAGACTAGATATGAATAAAAATGTTCTTTATTGTAAACTTCTTCCATAAACTAACAGGTTTCTAAAAAGGTAACTGGCCATCATCAGCCATACGGAAAGGATCTTCTCCATCCGATGTTGGAGCATCAAATGGCAGATCGCTAATCGGCTGCATTTGACCAGGCTGTACAGGCTGAGGAATCTGCTGACTTCGAATCACGTTATAAGCCCTGAAATCATTAAACCATTTACCATTATACTCTCTGGCATCAATATCAAATTGGACTGTCAGATCCTCCCCTATCTGGATATTCATTTGCTTGATTCTATCCTCGCCAAATACAGTAAACGCACAACGCCGAGGGTATTGCCCAGGTACCTCAATCACATACCCCTGCATCATCCATGGGTTGCCAGTCTTAGATGATGTTCCACTCTTTGCCTCTTGTACAACGATTATTTTTCCTGTTAATTCCATAATTTTTTATTGACTAAATAAAATTAATCATTCAAACAAAGTAATCCTTCATTCTTTAATTCGCCTCCACATCTTGGGCAAAAACCTCGTTCTGGATCCCAAGTTTCTAGATTCTCACATCCACATATTGGACAAACATGTTTACTTAAACTATTTGGTTCTCTGTAAAAATCAAGGGAACATTCTACGATATCACGACATTCTGGGCAATAGAAACAAGCACTTCCACCCCCGTTCATCAACACATCAACTCCTCCTGGAGCAGCGCCGATTTCCCAACCACATTCTTTACAAATGTAACTATCTATTTCTCCCATACACTTCTACTATTTTATGATAATAATTTAAGTTTACTGGTTGAATCTCTCTATTAACGTCAACTATACATAAGTCATTAAACCAAATCCCGTTGCATTCTATGGCATTAACAACGAATCGCACAGCAAGTTCTTCATCTTGCTGAATATTAAGATCGTTGATTAAGTTTTCATCTTTAATTCGGAACGACAAGAAACGAGGTTGGATACCATTTGTCATCATGATATATTCCTGAGACACCCATGGCTTGAAAGTCAAGGCTGATATTCCTCTTTTAATATCTTTCTTTTCTATTATTCTACCCACTTCTTCAAAAAAGCATAATTCCAAACTCTTCTCCGGGTATGGTGGTGGAGGAGTCGGTGAAGGAGGAAGTTTCGTTGAAGAATTAACATACTCAGATTCACGAACAAGCCAATTATGCTCTTCTTTATATCTTTCTATCATCTTTGTGTCAACAACAGAATATGCACGGAAATGATTAATCCATGTATTTCGGTGTAATTGAGCGGCGATATCAAATTTCACTTTATAATGGCCCCCTGATATTATATTATAGTCCTTTATTCTATCCTCACCATAGACATTAAACATACAGCGATATGGGCGACTTCCTGACACTTCCATGACATAATCTTGCGACACCCAAGGATAGCCTGTCTTGGGTGACCTGCCAGTCTTTTTATTTAGAACTGTTGTTATTCTGCCTTCAATTTCCATAATGATTTGCTTATTACTCTGTAAAAACAATAAAATTAGAGATTTTACTACCAAGTACCATATCCTTGTTTAATCTATTTATGTCATTATAACTTTTCTGCAATTTTTCAATTAATGAGTTTACATAAAGATATGTGTCATATTTCGCTAAACTATCGATATCTAACGAGCCACCATTAGTTATTTTTTCTCCCTTGGTATTGAAATAGATAAAAGAGTCGCCCGACCTGATAAGTCGATAATTTGTTATAACGAACCTATCATGTGGTAGTTTTGAATTGTCATTGCTAGTAACAAATGTAATATTTGGTTTTATACCTGTTATGTTTTCTATCGTTTTCTTAATTATTCTGACTGCATTATTATATTCAAATTTAACTAATGCATCGTTCTTTGTAAATACTACAATATTGAGCTTATTTTTCGCTCCATGTGCTAAAGCGGTTAGTAAGTGACTCAAATTGTATTCCACTAAAGCAAAATCTTCTTTGAAAAGATATCGATCATTAATAACAATATCGGTACATGGTAACATTTGGTTATCATCTATTAGCTGTTCCCACGAATTGAAATTCTTTAGAAGATCATAAAGATGGTGATACTCGTAATCACTTCCACAAAAAAGTTTCAATAAAACATGCAATTCTTCACCTATTTCACCGAGAAGTACGCACCCTTTGTTTTTTAACTTAATCACATCCAAGTCATCTATTAAGAACACAGAAGATAATTCTCTTCTGCTCCAGTCAATATATGCGTTTGATTTTATGGGACGAATGGGGAAAACATCTGATTTAAATGTATCGCTTTCTTCTGAGTTGCCTCTGCCTTCACCCATCCTTAATAGCCACTGCGACAATTCTGGGTCTTCTCTAAATATAGATTTCTCCATATTGTAAATAACATGGAGCTGACGCTTTATCATTCTTAGACAATCTCCGAAATCTTCTTTTTCTTTAGATAGAATGAATGATTTCAGGTTCTCTTTATCAATATATAAATCCATATTACAATATTTCAAATGCTAAGTTTGAAGCCTCGTCGTAAAAACCGGATCCAAAAGATTCTTTAAATTTACCATCTTTCCGGTATCCCAGAGAATAGGGAACTCCACCAACAGGTACATAATATGTCTGGAAGGGACAATCCTTTTCCACATCCAAATTAGACGCATACTCCTGATTAGAAACAATAACTTGTGTTCTTCTTATAAGATATTCGCTATGTGTCTCAATAATAAAATGCACATTATAGTTTGTATATGCATCAAAAAATAAATCAGCAAGCATCGATTGGAACTTTGGATGCTGATGAACCTCTGGTTCTTCAATAGCAAGAGTAGAAGGAGTGCGGAATGTCTCTAATTTGGACTCTTCCAAGTTTGAAGGACTGGCCAAATAACGTTTGTTTTTAGCCCAAGTATATGATTGGGATTCTAATATAGCTGTCTCAATTCTTAAAAGAATAACAAACAGTTGAGTAATCCCATATCCCTGTTCTGATAAAAGAGTACCTTTAGTGTCATCAGGGTTCTCATACAGACGAATCTTCACTCCTGTACCGTCTTCATCAATACTCATGTCTATGGAATGGCCGACGCCAAACTTCCTTATCCATTTATTAATAAAATCACCTGGTTCGAATGTATCTCTTTCTCTTTTCCTCTTTTCGAATTCTCTTTTCGCATTGAAATAGTTCTTCAGAAGGATTGAGAAAGAGTCTGAGCTTTCTAAAGAATACATACGTTTCACGCTTACTAAAGACGAACTTACATATGAGAGGTTTTGAGGCATAGCAGTGGTAACAACTTCGGTAATTACCTGTGCAATGTAATCTTTAAACATCTCAAACATTCTGTGTCGATACGTAATATAACCTGCAAAATTCTCGTTACAGGTATAAAAAACATTGTTCTTACTGATCGCATAATCTATAGTTGCCAGAGTCTCATAGATTATGTTGAAGTCCACAACTTTTTCTTTTGGCATGTTATTGAAAACATTATTGCCATCATCGAACAAAACAAAATCCGAACTTACTTCATAAAAACTATCTTGTCTAACATGCCATAACCTTGGAGAAAACAATCTAGGAGAACGTTTTCCCCAATTAAATGAATAGCTTAAAAAGTCATGTTCTTTCTGATGATAGTATTCTCCAAAAGTCTTAAAACCACTATAATAAAAGTCATCCAGAATCTTACTGATATTTCTCTCAAGCATGTCAGAGACAGTAATTCCTTCTATATTTTTTGCCATACCATCCTTAATGGTGTCCTTTACCATTGGGGATAAAACATCTAATAAAGGCATATAAAAAATAGAGCCTTTATCATGAGAAGCGTCTATGATCTCAGGGTTCTCATTTGCAAACTTACTCACAAACGATTGAGATGACTCAAATGTTAGATCCTCCGTCACTTTCTCATGTAGATTTTCCCACATAACAATATCCTCTATTGAACTTTTCCCATATTCATCCGAGAATTGTTTTTTGAAATCATCCAAAACTTTTTTGAAGTCAGCAAGATCCTGTTCTGTCATCTCGCCAATTATTTTCTCTGCCTGATAATTCCTTACTTTGACGATCAAGTATTGGCCATATACGAATCGATAAAAATTACCGAGTACAATATTAAAGTCGCCTACGGTATTTTCGCCAACACATGACTTATAAAGAACATCACCTTCGAGTGTTTCTATGGTTAATCCATTAATAAAACCATTGCCAAGTTCGTCATTCTCTTCAGGGCCAAATGTAAGCGTCACTTTTACATCATCTCCTAGCAAGAGAGAGTGAACTGTATAAGAAAAATCTATTTCAGAAGAATCCGATCCTCGATGTAGAACTCGAGAAAAATTACCTAATACAGAATTTTCCTTATTAGAAAAATCCAACATATACTTCTTTAAGTCTATCTTATTTGTAGACTTATAATCTTCTTGAATCTTTTCTAAATAGGTATCAAGAAGAACCATTGACTTTACAATTGAACTTTTACCAGAGCTGTTACACCCAGTTAAAATTGTTATTGGCTTGATGGGAATTGTTACTCCATCTTTGTCAAACACCCTAAAATTTTTAATCGTATAATTATTGTTCATATCGCGTAGTTTTTGATTTCTGCTGCAAAGTTACTATCAATCAGCGAACACTATGTTCGTTTGACGGAAAAACAATTATTCTCTTAATATTTCGACTGTATCTCCACAAGATTTTGCAATTTCAAGTAATTCTTTTGAAAATTCACTATCAGTATTCCTCAATGTTATATATAATGTATCCATTGGTCTAGTGAAGGCCATAAAACACCACGTGATGGCATAATGAGACTGAAATAATGATTTGTCCTCAGCAATAAACCCAACGGACTCTGAAGCATATTGTTTGGCATCTGGACTTTCTCGCTTCTCATAGTAAAAATCGTCAATATTAATACACATAACATTCCAGCTCTCCAATCCTCTACAAGAGTCATAATAAAGAAAACGAGTATCAGACTGGCCTGGATTCAAATCTCCCTTTGAACTTATAGTACAATCACAAATTCTAAGATCCTCTGTACCTTCAAAATCCTTATGACCGAAATCTTTCAAACACCTTTCTATCTTTGTCGAAAAAGAAATAGTATCAGTCACATCAATAGATGCTTGCAGTAACCTGGTTTGACTATTTAAATCATTTTGTATAGAATGTGTATATCCTTTACGAGGTAATAGGACCATTAGATTCTCATAATCAGAACAACCATAAGCTTTCCCCTGATTCCTTAGGCTCGCAATTTTATCTAACGCTAATTTCCCCTCTCCTATTTGTCTTAGATCTATAATTACGTGTCCATAACCCTCTGTTTCTTTTGGGATAGTTAAACCTTTCGATTCTAAATTATGATGTTTAGCAAAAGCATTTAGGAATGTAATAATATTGGCTTTTTGTCGCCAATTCGTTCCTCTTAAATTAAAATTTTCCACTAACAATTTATGGCCAAAATATTGCGACCAATCTGTTCCTTTAGCTTGACGAATTAGCTGATCTTTACCTCCATGCGCAATAACTACATTCTCTGAGCCTCGAGTTTCATATAATAATGCTTTCTCAAATATAGAACAATCTTGTGCTTCGTCTACTAGTATTGCATGTGACCATTTCACTTTTCTTTTAATAACCTCATCAGGATTATTTATATAATCATCAATTGTTTCTGTTTGAATGTCAGTGGTAAAAATAAATTCAAAGAAATCGCGCTTTGAATTGAGCTTATGGTCTTCTTTAAATTTTACGGGATCCTTGAATAGGAAATACATATCTTTAAGAATTGCCTCATAATCAGAAGTGAACGCATTGTGTAAGAAGGCTTCTATAGCATTTTTTTTCTTCTCTAAAACATAATTCTCTTTCATCTTGTCCAAATCATTCGGTAGAGATAGAGTCTCCCATCTTCTATTTAACTTTAAGAATTGAAAGTACATATCAGCTTCTTTCCTATCCGAATATGCAATAACATATTGATAATCTTCTCTTCCTTTTCCCGCATTTTGTTTATTTTCGTACGTCTCTATTTGAAGATATGGAGAAGTCTCCTTTTTATTTAAATTATAATATGATTCAATTAATTTTGCATTTATAACCTCAATTCTTTCATTGCAAGTATCCAACAAGTCATTGATTCTTTCAATCATGTTACCAGAATATTTCTCCCATACAGCTGGTGTCTTTTTGAACATATCAAAGAAAAACTTGTGTAGTGTTTGCACGGAGAGATTCGTAGGTGAAAATGCCCCCATTGACTTTAAGGTGTTTTTTATATCATATACCAACATATTATTATATGTTAGGATTCTAACATTATGAGATCTGTTTTCCCCTTCTTTATCATATTCCTTGCAAACTGTCTTATAAGCAATTCTCATCAATGCTAATGTTTTTCCTGCCCCGGGATTCCCTTTGATAATACATAATCTTGACCCCATCACATTAAGAATGCGATTAATTATAGCTGAATCTTTAACAATTGCATTCATTTTCTTCTTTGTAAGAATGCCCTGTCTTGTTTTTGCCTCAGCCTCTTCAATGAAAGTATTTATTAATCGATGCATATCATAGCCTTGTGTTAATAACATAGACCAAGCACCATTATATTTTTTTGTCTGACATCTTCTACATGCAGATGCAAGCAATGCGGACATCCTCATTGGGCTATTGAATAATACAAATTCATTGGTGAATGACTTTGAACAATGAGGAGCATTTACATAATAAAAAATAGCAGATTTGAAATATTTAATATCAGGATGTATTTTGTAAAAGAAACTATCTAAAGCCCTACCTTCTGCCTCTATCTCATCAGAATAACTCCATGAGCCCTCTTCATTAAAGAAATAATTATTATCAGCATCAATTACATCATCAAACTCATATTTTTTGATGCCAATAACTAAATTGTGCAAATACATCCTATCCGTAGTTAGATAGAAATTTTTATCACGTCTTTCAATATTGATAAACAATAGGATATCTATCTTACCTAATGTAGGTGTTGGAGATACAACATTAAATACAACATCAGTTTCACCATATTGAACATTATTAAAAACGTCACCTAAGGCCTTTTCAAAAATAGCCTTCCATCTAGCTGTGTCGTTGGAATCGTTGATAAAACTTATTGTCATTTGATTATCTCTTATTTAGAAAAACCGTAAACTTTTAAACAATTAGCCATTCTCATAATAACAGCTTGCTTTATTTTATTTGGAGAAAGAATGATTAGATCACAGCCAAAAGAACATAATTCACGAATAAGTTCATAGTTCTCAATGCAATCTATTGAAAAGAATGCTCCACCATGAAGATCTGTATATTGATTTTTAAGTCTGTCTTCTTTTGAGCCTTGATACTGGATCTGGGATTCATGGATAGGCTTTGTTGCGACATAGTCCTTGGATGCATCGCTCACCCAGAAAAGAATATGTTCCACGGGGCGGTCTTCAAAAAAGGTCACACCTACGATTTCCTCAAAGCGCTCATAGAGATCTTCTGGGCATTCTGCATAGTTCTTATCTGGAAGGGGCTCCACCTTGTCTATTCTGTCAAGGGCGAAATTGAGAATCTTCTTATCTCTATCTGCAGCTCCTATGAGAAACCATCTGTCATTATATTGTTTCAACAGATAAGGATGGAAGTCGATACTCCGGATAGTGGCATCAGAAAAAGTGTGATAAGATAAGCGGATAACCACTTCGTTGGATATATTATCAAATAATGTACCAAGCAGGTTTGAATTCTGCAGATAGGGGTTATTGCTGAAACTAATAATAGGCCTACGATCTTCAAGCCCCAGTCCAATCTTGAAAGCATCTAGCCATTGGAAATTATCAATTCCTCCAAATTGGCCTAATGTGCTCAAAACCTCACGGAGCAGACTACGTTCTTCGAGACTCATCTCCTCTTTAAATATAGAGAATCCGTATTTGCTGTATCTGATACTATTCTTGCCATTCCAATTAAAATGGTCTATTGATGCAGAGAAAAGACCTTCCATATCCACAAGGTCTTTCTCTATACACCGCGAGTCACCGTCTTAAATCCATCAAGATCCAGTTTCTCATTTACTTTCTCTGTCAGTTCGTGAATGTTATAACAATGGTGGTGGTCAGAGAGCAGTCTGTCCAGGATTCTATATCTTACGAGTGCATTCTTGTTTGTAGGCATAACTATCTTTTTTTGCTGCAAATATAGATTGGTTTTGCGAACACTATGTTCGTTCCCTTTAAATACTTATAATAATTAGGTTTTGCAAATATATGAAGATTTTTTGAACTTTGCAAGTTTTTTGGGAAAAATAGTATTATACTAGACTTGTGGAGGGCATAATAATGAAAACAGTAATTGAATTAAATAACTACTTTTGCAGCCATCAGAAGTTAATAATTTGTTTTTAGAAGAGTTGAAGGGATATGGAGAAGAAAGTTTCTTTGTTAAATCCAGATATGACGTGTTACAAGACAGTTTCTTTCTCACGCTTCCAATCATCAAGGCTCTCCTCATTAAGGATACCGACCATTTGGCGAATCTTAGCCTTTAGTTCCGCCCTTTTCTCATGCAATGCATCATCAATTGCTGTCATCTTACCATTTTTAATAATCCGTTGCAAATATAGGAAGATTTTCTGAAAGTTCCAAGAAAAATAAAAAAAAATAGCAACAATAAAACACCCGCCCAAGATGGTGAGCGGGTGTTCATTAAAAGACAATCGTTAAGTTTGGCTATTTGACGGCGCGGATGCAACGGCCGCTGAAGCGGTTGCTGGAGAGCTTGCCGGTGGTGATGTTGACATTCTGGAAATCGAACTCCAGACACCATGCTTTGTTGGGTGTGCCTGTGTCGAGGGTTGATGACCAGTAGATGCCGTTGATGGCCCGGAACTGTACCGCCTCGTAGAAACGGAATCCGGTG
>JAEEGG010024421.1_pt1 | contig 11724 bp, 10 predicted proteins | sample 9134161 | NCBI WGS metagenome assembly JAEEGG01 (sample SAMN16246543, study PRJNA631951) | gut metagenome | biome: gut microbiome; feature: rumen; material: CR-attached | host: Bos | place: Iran: Karaj | collected 2018-10 | reverse complement strand
GGGCCGCCATGGCGTGGATGTCGGAATAGGCCTTCACCCCGTTGGGAAAAGGCCGGCAGGCAAACAGCATGACTTCCGCCGCCGCCGGGGTCGGCTGCGCGTCCACGCGCTCCGGGGTGCGCAGGGCGATTTCAAAGCCCAGCACCTGGCCCACGGTGACGCCCTCCAAATGCGCAAACTGCGGGGCGTACCGGGTCACGGGCGCGTCCAGATCCAGCTTGCCCGCCGCCCGAAGCCGAAGGGCCGTGAACCCGGTGAACAGCTTGGACAGGGAGGCCAGATCGAACACGCTGTCCGCCGCGACGGGTTTTCCGTCCGGGGAAGCGACGCCGCCCAGGGCGGCATGCGCCTTGTCCCGGTCGCCGCAGACCACCGACATGCAGGCAAGGGAGCGGGCTTCCTGCGTGAAATAGCGTACTGCCTGGGAGAGCATGCGTCCTCCTTCATTTGCAAGCTTACGGTATCAGAATAAATCCAGGGCGCTGTCCAGGTAGATTTCTTCCCGGACGTTCAGCTGGTATTCCGGTTTCGTCATGTAATACAGCAAAAATTCCAGAATCATGGCGCTGCCCAGGCTTCTTCCTTCGATTTTAAAATGGGAAAAGCCGCTGGGCATATACACCTTTTGAATGTCCTCCAGGCCGATGAAGCCCGGATTTTTCATGGCGTCGGAAAACCGGTAGCCCCTTGCGGCCCGGGGCGAAACGCAGACGTGCTCCGGGCAGCTCTCCCCCAAGTTTTTCCGGCTGACGTTTTCATAGCACGCTTTCCTGTCGGGGCAGGCATACCAGCAGCATTCGTTGCACAGAAATTCCACTTTCCGCTTCTGGTTTTCAGTCAATCCGTTCAGTTGGCCGTGCGCTTTATTCAGCCGGAAATCCGGCACCACATAGCGGAATTCCGGGCGGTTCAATTCGCGCTCAAACCGGCTGAATTCCGTCAGCACCTTTGTGGTGGACGAAACGAAATAGAAGCCGGGGTATTGCTTTTGGATATAATCCAGCAGCAGGTCCGAGCAGAGGATCACGCCGTTCTGCGCCGCCCCGTTCTTTTCAAACAGGGTGCACAGGGCGTTGCATTTTTTGTCTGAGAGGTGTTCTTCCCTGAGCAAAGAATTGCTGAAGGTGAGCCGGGCGGAAACGCCGTACGCCCGCGTAAGCTTTGCCGCGTCCTCCGCCCGCGCTTCCCCGAATCCGACGCGCCCGCCGCCCCAAAGGCAGTCGGCGGGCGCGCCGTAAATGGAACCGATATCGCACCAGTCGTAAAAGTACTCCCGGTGTTCCCGGAACAGGGGCAGAAAAACGCGGTATAATTCGTAGAATTCAAACAGACCGGGCAGGTGATACCAGGCTTTCATGGCCTTACGCTCCAAAAAGCTCCGGATGCTCGTACACGAAAGCGGCGTAGAGCGTGGCCGTCCAGCCGTAATCGCGGATGGTCTGGGTGATCCTTCTGGAACAGATATAGGGGCTCACCGGCGCGCCTTTCCGGTACAGCCGGGGGGACGCGACCCCGCACCGGCTGTCGTAATACTCATAAAACACGCCGTCGTTCATATAGGCATTGGCGATGCCCTCCACCGTGTTGCGCACGATGGCGTCCGCCAGTTCCTTTTCCCCGTAGCGGTACAAGCCTTCCGCGATGAGATACACATAGTTGATCCATACGGGGCCGCACCACATATCCGTGCCGAAGGTGGGATCGGCCGCCGAAATCGACGGGATGGAAAAGGGCGCCTTGAACGTGCGGGGATCGTTCAGGGACGCAACCAGCGCTTTCTTCTGCCGTTCGGAGCAGACGCCCGCGAACAGGGGCATGAAGGAGCAGATGGATTGGAAACGGTGCAGCTTCTGCGTCTTTAATTCAAAGTCGTAGTAGGTTTGGTCGGCTTCGTCCCACAGGCGTTCGTTGATCAGATCGGAAAGCGTCCGGGCGTATGCGGCCCATTTTCCGGCCTCGTCGGCTTTCCCGAGCACGCTGGCCAGGGAATGCATGGCGTCCGCTTCCCTTTTCATGAAGCAGGAAAAATCAATGCACTCCATTTCCTCCACGTTGTCAAAGCGGGAGCAGTTGTCCATGCCCGATTCGTCGCACCGGTTGGTTGCCTGATCCCTGTTGATATGCCAGAAGAAAAGGCCGGCTTCCGTTCTGCGGTGATCCATATCCCATTGCAGGTACTTGCTCAGGGCGTCGTAGCATTGGGCGGCAAAGGCCGTATCGCCCGTGCGCCGCACGATTTTTTCCACGGCCCAGGCGATCACGGGGGGCTGGGTGATTGCGCTGTGCCCTTTGGGGTCCGCGGCGTGGGGAATCATGCCGTCCGGCAGCTGGGTATCCAGCAGGGAAAGAAGGCTGTCCTTGGCCAACTGCTGGCTGATCACCTGATTGCCCAAGCTGTGAAAGCAGGAATCCCACAGCCAGAGCTTTTTGTGCGGATACCGTTCGGGCGTCGTCCAGAGGCGCTGAAAAATCCCCTCCGGCGAATAAACCTGGGATTTCATAACGGATACGGCGTGGAGATACGTTTTCGCCACGGCTTCGTCCATGTCCTTCGGCTGGAAGCGGTCAAAAAACGCCCTGCGCGCCTCCAGGATCGCGTCGATTTCCTTCGCGTCGCAGGCCGTATCCCCCTCCAGGGACAGGCAGAACCGGCAGCCGTCCTCCGCATCCACCGTATGCAGGGATACGTTCGGGTCCTTTTCCCCGGAATCGAATACCAGCCGCAGCCGCCCCGCCGGGCAGACGCCCACCACCGTGGCGTTTGATTTGAAGGCGACGCAGAAGCGCTTCCATTCGTTCTGGATGCACACCTTCCCTAAAATCACGTCGGAAGCGAGGGTTTCCCACACAAGGTTGGAAACGCCGGTGGTATCCAGATAGAGCTCGAAGGGCTGGGCCGTCAGGAAATGAATGCCCGCGTGATCCCCCAGCAGCGTCCCCACCAGCTGCGAATCAAAGCCCGTTTTTCCTTCCAGTCCGGAAAAAGCAAACAGCGCGCCCTGTCCCCATACGTCCATTTTCACCATCTTTTTTTCCTCCTTTATGCCGCCGCCAGCGCTTTCAGCCCGCGGTTGCTTTTCGCCCGCCGTTCCCTTCTGCCAGCGTCCGTCCAAACGCGGACATAAGAAAACCCCTGAAGCCTTATGGCTTCAAGGTTTGAAGGGAAAAATCGCAGATTCCCGGCAAATACCATTCGCGTTTCCATTCAAAAAACCGTTTCCGGCGCTTCCAGGGAAGCCCTCGTGCGTGCGGCAGTATGCCAAATTTCTTTTTTGGCGGTCACCCAAATCATACTCCAAGCATCCCCGCCCGTCAAGGATTTCTTTCATCAAAATCGTTGATTCAGTCACGCTTTCACGGAGCCTTCCGCCAAGCCGGAAACCACGAACCGTTTTTGGAAAACGGCGAACAAAAGGATCATAGGAAGCTGCGCCAGAATAGAGGCCGCAAAAATCCACTCCCAGCGGGTGGCGTGGGCCCCTTTCAGCGATTGGATCAGCACCGGCAGGGTGATATTGCTCTGCACGCCGCCCAAAATGACTTTCGCGGAGAAAAATTCCTCCCAGGTGCCCTGCAGGCAGAAAATCGCCAGGGTGCTGATGGAGGGAAGCGCCAATGGCAGCATCACCCGAAAGAAGGTGGTGAAATGCCCGCCGCCGTCGATCAGCACCGCTTCCTCCAGCTCCTTGGGCAGCGCCGCCATGTGTCCCCGCAGAAAGAAGGTGTTCCCGCACACGCCTGTGCCCACATACAGCAGGATCAGCCCCGCCTTCGTTCCGATCAGGCCGCTTGCGCCGGGGCCGATCCATTGAAGCACCAGAAACTGCGGAATGATGCCCAGGAAGCCGGGCAGCATCAGGGTGGCCAGATAGATCCTGAACAGCGCTTCCCGGCCAAAGAAATCGATCCTTGCGAAGCCGTAGGCGGAAAGCGAGGAAACAAGCACGGTAAAGAAGGCCGTACAAAGCGTGATCAGCACGCTGTTCCAGGCGGCCTGAGGCAGGTTGGACTGCGTCAGCGCATGCTCATAGGCCGAAAAATTGATCCGGCTGGGCAGAATGCGGGGCGGGGTGGGCAGCACATAGCTGAATTCCTCAAAGGAATTGCTGACCATGAACAGGAAGGGAAGAATGAACACGGCCACGGTGACCAAAAGAACGATCCAGAAAATACCGCGTTTGACCGCTTTCACGTTTCGTTCCCCCCTTTCGTTTTGAACACGCTGTTCATGACCACCGTGGTAACCAGGATCAGCAGCGCCGTAATCATGCCGATGGCCGCGCCCTGGCCGAATTCAAACAGATTGAAGGCTTTGTCGTACAGCAGGTATTGCAGCACGCCGGTGGTGCCGCGCGGATTGCCGCCGGTGAGCATCATGACCTGGATGAACACGCCGAACGCGCCGATCACCATGTTCACAAGCACATAGAAAGTGGTGCTTTTCAGCAAAGGCACCGTGATATACCAGAATTGCTGCGCCTTGCTGGCGCCTTCGATGCTGCTGGCTTCGTACAGATCGTTGGAAATGCCCTGCAGGCCAGCCAGATAAATAATCATGGCCCAGCCGATATTCTTCCAGATGCCCAGCAGCCAGATCACCAGATTGGCCGTCCACGTTCGCTGCAGCCAGGGCACATAGGCGTCCAGGACGCCGAACACGTCCTTGAGCAGATAGTTCATCAGCCCGGCCTGTCCCGCGTTGAACATGTAGGCAAACACATTGCCGACGACCACCCAGCTGGTGATGACCGGCAGATAAAAGCAGGTGCGGAAGAATACGCCCGCCCGTTTCAGCGAATTGACCATCACCGCGAAGATCAGGCCAAAGAGGATGATGAAGGGCGTGGTCACAAAGGCGTATAGAAAATTGTTGCGGATTGCCAGCAGCAACCGGTCGCCCCGTTCCGTGAACAGGGCGATATAGTTTTGCAGCCCCACAAACGACATGCTGCGCTGAACGATCTGATAATTGGAAAAGCTGATCCGGATATTGAAATACATGGGATACAGCACGAATACGCACGCCAAAACGAGCCCGGGAAGCACGAAGAAGGCTGCCGGGCGCAGATTTCTGATTCGCTTTTTTCGCAGGGCGTTTTTTTCCCGATGAAGAACGGCGGCTGTATGCGCGCTCATGTGTATCCCTCCCAAACGTCGATAAGGCCGGGGATGATCGCTCATCCCCGGCGCCGGGCAGATTTTACTTTGCCAGTTCCGCGTCAATTTCCGCAGCGGTGTAGGTCAGGGTTTCCTGCACGTCCGCGCCTTCCAGGAAGATCATGTTCATGGCGTCGCTCCACAGCTGCTCCACGGTGGAAGCCTGCGGGGTGGGGATGCGGCTCTGGGCGGATTCCAGCTGCTTCATGTACACGCTCCACTTGGCGTCCTTGGTCACCACTTCGTTTTCAACCAGGCTCTTGAGGGTCGGGATCACGCCCACCTTCAAAAGCTCCAGCTGCGCCTCTTCGCTGAGCATGAACTGCACGAAGCGGAAAGCGGCCTCCTGCTGCTGGCTGCCGGAGAAGATCACGATGTTTTCACCGCCCACTACGGAAGCGGAGGCTCCATTATAGGTGGGGATCAGGGCCGGAACGATGTTTTCGGAGAAGGGGTACCAGGGGCCCTCAAAGAACATGGCGTACCGGGAATTGATGCCGTCCCAGGCGTCGGGGGTTCCGTCCACGTCGCGGATGGTGAACACGCCGTCGTCATGGAGCTGCATCAGGGTCTTGATGGCCTGAACGCTGCTTTCGCTGTCCAGGTAACCGCTGGCCTTTGTAAAGCCTTCGTCCGTCAGCACGCCGCCGAACAGCCAGAAGTAAGGATACAGATCCCAGTCGCCCACGCCGGATACGTTCAGCTTATATTCGCCGGCAGCCTTTTCCTTGCAGGCGGCAATGAATTCTTCCATGGTGGCGGGCGCGCCGTCAAAGCCCAGGGCTTTCATCTGTTCCAGGTTCACCACCGCCGCCTTGCAGTTGGTATTCAGCGGCAGGCCGTAGTAATGGCCGTTCCAGATATTCGTAGACAGAGGGCCGTCCAGCACGGCGGCCTTCAGGGCGTCAAAGCCCTCGATTTCGTCCATGGCCACGATGCCGCCCAGGTTGGCATAGGCGCTGGTCTTGGTGATATCCACACGGGCCACGTCCGGCACCACGCCGGTGCCCAGGGCGGTGACCACCATCTGATTGAAATCGCCGCTTTGCCGAATGGCATTCACTTTGATATCAGGGTTCGCGTTTTCAAACAGGGGAATCAGCACTTCATCCAGGATGGGGGTTTCCGCATCGCCATAGGTATGCCAGAACGTGATGGTTACGGGTTCTTCAGCGCTTGCCGCAGCGCACAGGCCCGCGAGCATCGAGAGCGCCAGCAGCAGAGAGAACAGTCTTTTCATGGTTTTCTCCTCCGTTTCTTTTTATTTTCATGCGCATCAGCGCAGAAAAATCATATCCCAATAGTCCAGACGCGGCAGCGTGAAGGAGATATATGCGCCCTCCTTGCCGCAGCCTTGTTCAAACGGTATGCTGTGCGCCGTCAGATCGTCGGTGTCCGGCGAGGCCAGACAAACCTCTTTTACAGGAAAATCAGTGAAAACCGTAACGGACAAATCCGCTTGCCGAACCGGCGCTTTCTTGGTTTGCTCCGTGTCCCGCCACCCGCTGTCGGTGCCCATGAGATTGATGAAGTGGTAAATCTCACGCTCCGCGTCCGCTTTGGCGAAACACCATACGGTGTCGGCCCGTCCGTCGGCGCTGACAGGCGCCCGGCCGATCCGCACTTCCCGCTGAATCACACGCTGCCCGTCCCTGAGCAGGTTTTCATAGGCGACGATAAAATCGTACATGCGCTGCACGGCCTGCCGCAGCGCGCCGTCCATTTTCTTGTGCCGGTCATCGGGGAAGTATTCGTTGCTCAGCATCCCGTCCCCATTTCCCAGCTCGATGCGGGCCCCGCCGGAAGCGAAGGCCACGCTGTCCATCAGGCGTACCGCAGGGGCGTTGAAGGTTTCCGCCGGGTGCTTATAGTTGATATAGCCCGCCACGATCAGGGATTTTCCGCCGCTTTGTTCGCAGGCCCGCAGGATGGCCCGATGGATGCTGTAATAATCATCATAGGGCATCCCCCGGTCGTCCCGATCCCAGGGCCAGAATTCCGTGTACAGCACGTCCACCCGGCTTCTGTTCACGTTTTCGACGCCCTGCGCGCCCACCGGATTGAAAGCCAGGTACTTGCCGCCCAAAGCCGCCTTCGCCGCGTTCAGGAATTGCGTATAGGTGTCCTTCACCCGGGTGATCGGGGTTCCCTTTTCATCATAGCCCAGCGGGCCGCCCTCCGCCGTCCGCATGGGGCCCATTTCGCCGATGGTGTCTCCGTGCCAGCCGTCAAAGGGAAAGGCCGAGAACACCTCCCGTTCCTTGGCGAAAATGTATTGCTGCCACGCGGGATTCAGCGGATTGAAGTATTGCAGCACGCCCACAGGGCCCCGGGACGCGTCCATATCGCAGGTGAAATCCTCTCCGTCTTCCCTGACCAGCCGCCAGGAAGCGTCCACGCCGCTGCTATCCATCCTGTAGGATTGATTCGCGGCGTATATCATATTGTAATTCATGCCCACCATGCCCATCTTATGGGCGGCTTCCAGATACCCGCGCACGGCGCTGCCGCTGATTTCCCTGCCGGACCAGTCCCGCCATTTTTCCGTATCGGGCGATACGGGGATATGATGCCGGTACTGCCAGTCGTAAAACTGCACGCCGTTGATATGAAAGCGCGCCAGCTGGGCGATCTTCTCCCGCGCGTCGACGGTTTCGCCATAGTCCCACAGATAGCCGTACCGGGGAAACTTTGTCCATACGCTGGAGCAATCCACCCCCGTCATGGCCGTGCCCAGCTCACGTCCCGCGGCGTCCGCCGCCCGGGCAATCAGCAGATAGCCGGTAAAATCGCGCTCCGGCAAAACCAATGAAACGGTTTTTTCGTCGGCCGCCGTGGTTTTTTCAAGCACGATTTCGTCAAAATGGCATAATTGAAATTTGATTTCCGACGCGTCGGCGGGAAGCTGCCCGACTATGATCACCGCCCGGCCGCCGGGATGATACACCGCCCGATCCAAGGCTATCCACATATCCGCCGCCTCCTCTGCCGCGCATGATGAAAGGAATGAAACGATGCTCCAGCACAATAAGGAAAATGCCATCCATTTCTGCTTCATCGGTTTTCCCTCATTTCACAGAAAGGATAGCATTTCGCATGAATTATATCAATAAGTTATGCGCATAACCAACAAAATACTGCGTTTTTCCGGTGCGTTTTTATACGGATTCAACAAATTTCAGGTTCCTGACGCTTTTCCCTTTGACGATGCGGGTGGGCAGGCGAACGTCCACGGCTTCCTCCAGATCCCCCATCAGCAGGTCGGCAATTCCTTTGACGGCCATTTCCGCCTTTTGGGCAATGTCCTGATGAACCGTGGTCAGCCTGGGCCGCACCACATGGGAAAGGATGTTATCGTCAAAGCCCGTGACGGACACGTCCCGCGGGATATGATACCCGTGATCCTTGAAATAATTGATGGCCTCCGCCGCGTAATAATCGGAGATGAACATAAACGCGGAAGCCGTGCCGATGCGGCGGGCAAGCCGCCCAAAATCCTGATCCCGCCGTTTCCGATCCTTGGCGATATAGAAATACCGGTTCTCCTCCCAGGCGATCCCCGCTTCTTTCAGCGCTTCCTGATGGCCCCGCAGCCGCCGTGCATCCACGCCCCACAATTCCGGCTGATCGCCCACGAACACGATCTCCCTGTGACCCAGGGAAAGCAGATATTGGGTCAGCGCGTACATGCCGCCCTGATCGTCCAGCCCGATATTGTTATACTGCTCGCCCGGATCAAAATAACAGTCCACAAACACCAGCGGCTTATTGGTGGCTTCCTGCAATTCCCGGCATTGGTTGGCCTGCAGGCCCATGACGATCAGGCCGTCGGCATTCCAGGTCTGGGCGATCTGGTGGATTTCCGGCGCGTTCTGCGCGGCGCGCAGCATCATATAATATCCGCGGGAACGGATGGCGTTTTCCAGGCCGCCGATCATTTCGCTGACGAACGGATCCTGCAAAGCGTACTTCTCTTCCCGATTGGGATAATTGGTAATGACGCCGATGATCTGGCTGGCTCCCTTTGCCAGCATCCGCGCGCCCATGTTCGGGATGTACTGGTACTGTTCGATTTTCTCCCGGATCAGCTGCGCCGTTTCCGGCGACATCTTTTCCAGATGCCCGTGGATCACATTGGATACCGTCGCGGTGGATACATTCAACGCCCGGGCGATTTCCTTGATGGTCATTCCGTCAGCCCCTTGCTTCCCGTTTCACACGTGGCATTGCCTGATTCAAATCAGAATCCCGTCGCAGTGGTCGATTTCGTGCTGGATGATCTGCGCCGTGAAGCCCTCGAAAGCGCCTGTCCGGGCGCGGAACAGCCGATCCTGATACTGCACGGTGATTCTTTGGAAACGCTTCGTTTTCCTGCTTCCGGCCAGGGAAAGGCAGCCTTCCTCCGTTTCGTATGGCCCGGAGGCGGCGGTGATTTGGGGATTGACCATCACCATCTGCATGGGGCCGCTGCAGAACACGATGATCCGCTTCTTTTCGCCGATCATATTGGCAGCCATGCCCACACAGCGGTCCAGGTTGGCCCGCAGGGTGTCCAGCAAATCCGTGATGATCTGCCGGTCGGTTTCCCGGGCAGGTTCCGATTTCTGCGCTAAAAACAGGGGATCGTGCATGATGGGACGGATCATAAAGCGCCTCCCGGGTCAATCGTTCGGTTGCGGGTTTTTCCTGCAAATATACAAAAGGTGATTCGTATGGCCCAGCAGCTCCCGTTTTTCGGCAAATTGCAGGTGCCAGGCGGCAAAGGCCGCAAAATCCGCATCCGGGATGGAGAAATCAGGCCGCTTTTCGATGGGCTCCAGCAGGCCGTCCACCCCGGCGGTGGTGATCCAGGTGACCGGCTTTTCATCAAACAGCCGCTCGAACTCGACCACGTCATAGCCGGTGAACAGCTGTTCCTGAAAATGCCGCACCCGATAATCCGCCGTAAAATTTTCTTCCTGCCCCTCCGCCCAGTTGCCGGAAAGGTAATTGGCGTACATGATGGCGAACACGGAAATAAAAGCGAACAGGATCACGCCGCCCGGCTTCGTCACCCGAATGGCCTCGTCGATGGCCCGGTTCACTTCCTCCGCTTCAAACAAATGATACATGGGGCCCAGCAGCAGGGTTACGTCGAAGGAATCGTCGGCGAACCGGCCAAGATCCGTGGCGTCACCCTGATAGGCGTCAAGATTGCCGATCCCCTTGCCGTTTTCCCGCAGCAGGGCAAGGTTGCTTTCCACCAGCTCCACCGCAGTCACCCGCATGCCCTCTTTGGCCAGGGCAATGGAATATCGGCCCGTTCCCGCGCCCACCTCCAGCACCTTGGCGCCGCTGTCTGCGAAACGGTGGATATAGGCCATGGTGGTTGCGTATTCCAATTGTCCGTGGCGGGAACGCTTCAGCCTTCCGTCCTCGTCTGTTTGGCCGTAAAAACTGCTCAGGATTTCTTTTCTGGTGCGCATCGGTCGTATTCCTCCGTCCTTGGTCGGCTTCATTATAGTCTTCCTGAAACGGCTCTGTCAATTGGTTCTCATGGCAAATCGGGGCCATCGCCCGCGAAATGGCGCGCCTCGTGGGTTGGTTACAATTTTGTATATTGACATTTTTCAACATGTTATGGTAATATATGGCTGTCATATAATGTATGTATTGGCAGAATAATCGCCGCATTTCAAATTGTTCCGCAGCAAGCGCCCATCATTGCACACAAAAATCCCATATTACACGGTGAGGAGGAAAAAAGCATGGAAAACAGCGCAATTTCCGATATGATCCTGCAAAACGCCATGGTGCTGCAAGGACAGCCCAAATGGACGTTCGGAAAAAACACCTGCAACACCTATGAAGTATTCGTATCCCACTTCCGCAATCAGGAGGGGAATCTTCTGCCCTCCTGGCCCATTCTGCAAATCGTGGAAAAGGACGACGCGCTGACCCAGCTTTTCTCCATCACCCTGCTGTGGGAGGCCGCGCGACAGACGGTGCGGATCAGCAACGAAGCGGACAGCAACATGACGCTGTCGCTGAACCTGCTGCCCAAATTCGCGGAATCCGACTGTTTTGTGGAGCAGGTGCGCAGCTGTCTGGAACAAACGGGCCTGCAAAGCAAGCATCTCCAGTTCGAGGTCAGCGAATTGCAGGACTTGAATCCCCAGGGCTGCGCCAACCTGAATTACATTCACGACGAGCTGGGCGTACTGCTGGCCATGGGCAACTTCGGCACCAAAAACACGAACATGCCCCTGCTGTACCAGGTGCACTTCGATCTGCTGGAGCTGGACAAGAGCTACGCCGGCAACATCCTGAAAAGCGATCAGGCCTACAAAACCATCGTGGCCATCCAGCATCTGGCGGAAGCCCTGGATATGCACGTCTGCGCCAAGGGCATCGATTCCCAGGAGCAGTTCGAGCTCTTTGAGGAAATCGCCATTTTCAAAGGGCAGGGTTCGCTGATCGGCCCCGTCATGTCCCTGGAAGAATTGGCGGACTATGTGAAACGCTATGGCCTGAAAAAAGGCCATGCATAAAAAACGCATGACGAACGGGGCCGCCGCACGGACAAAG
>JAEEGG010024417.1_pt1 | contig 11725 bp, 12 predicted proteins | sample 9134161 | NCBI WGS metagenome assembly JAEEGG01 (sample SAMN16246543, study PRJNA631951) | gut metagenome | biome: gut microbiome; feature: rumen; material: CR-attached | host: Bos | place: Iran: Karaj | collected 2018-10 | reverse complement strand
CACGGGCACCATCAGCACCTCATTATCTAATAATACGCGCACGCGCGGGGGCACTGTCAGCAGCAGGTCGCTTTGCTTGAAGGCCTCGCGCAGGTTGGCGGCCATGCTGATGCCGCTCTTCACCACATAGGGCTCGAAGGTCAGGGCGTCGGTAGCGTCTTGTGCCAGAATCATCAAGCTGTTGCGCCCAATGCGGAGGGTGAGGCGGCGTGAGGGATTAGCTATCTCGTTCATCATTCTGTTCGTTTGGTTGTTCGCTTTTCTGCTGTTCGTGCATCACGCTGCGCACGCAAAGGGCGAGCAGCACGGCTGCCAGCAGCGCCAGCAAGGCGGTGGTCCACTTCTCAGTATGCTTCATTTCGCTTGCAAAGTTACAAAATAACGAGAGAAATGCAAAAGAAAAGTTCGCTTTTCTTTTGCTTTTCGCTTGCTTATTCGTACCTTTGCATGCAAATTATTAATTGATTAAGTCATGGCATTGAAATGTGGTATCGTGGGCTTGCCCAATGTGGGCAAGAGCACGCTGTTCAATTGTCTGTCGAGTGCGAAGGCGCAGGCAGCCAATTTCCCCTTTTGTACAATAGAACCCAACGTGGGCGTAATCACCGTGCCCGACGAGCGGCTGACAAAGTTGGCCGAGCTGGTGCACCCAGGACGCATCGTCCCGGCAACGTGCGAGATAGTGGACATCGCCGGCTTGGTGAAGGGCGCTTCGAAAGGCGAGGGACTGGGCAACAAGTTCTTGGGAAACATCCGTGAGACTGATGCCATCATACATGTGCTACGCTGCTTCGACGACGACAACATCACCCACGTTGACGGCACCATCGACCCCATCCGCGACAAGGAGATCATCGACACCGAGCTGCAGCTGAAAGACCTGGAGACCATCGAGGGTCGTCTGGCAAAGACCGAGAAGGCTGCCGCTGCAGGCAACAAGGACGCAAAATTGGAAGTAGGGGTGCTGAAAGCCTACAAGGAGGCGCTCGACCAAGGCAAGAACGCCCGCGTGGTGGAGTTCGACACCAAGGACGAGCAGGACTGCGCCCGCAATCTCTTCCTGCTGACGAGCAAGCCCGTGCTTTATGTTTGCAACGTGGCCGAAGCTGATGCCAAGAGTGGCAATGCTTGGACCCAGAAAGTGGAGGCACTGGCACGCGAGGAGGGCGCCGAGATGATGGTCATCGCCGCCAAGACCGAGGAGGACATCGCCGAGCTGGAGAACTACGACGACAAGCAGCTGTTCTTGGAGGAGCTGGGACTGGAGGAGAGCGGCGTGAACCGTCTTATAAAGAAGGCCTACGCCCTGCTGAACCTCGAGACCTTCATCACCGCCGGTCCCATGGAGGTGAAGGCCTGGACCTACAAGCGGGGCTGGAAGGCGCCGCAGTGCGCTGGCGTTATCCACACCGACTTCGAGAAGGGCTTCATCCGTGCCGAGGTCATCAAGTACGACGACTACATCAAGTATGGCAGCGAGGCCGCCGTGCGCGAGGCCGGCAAGATGGGTGTCGAGGGCAAGGACTACATCGTCCAGGACGGCGACATCATGCACTTTCGCTTCAACGTGTGAATCGTATCAAGTCGTTTGTCATCAAATAATCAGCCGAAAGTTTTGCGCTTTCGGCTTTTTTGCTTAATTTTGCGCCAAATATTTTGAGGTAATATATGAAAGAAAGAACTTTTGTCAGTTTCGACTGGGCATTGAAGCGTATCCTGCGCGACAAGGCCAATTTTGGCGTGCTTGAGGGCTTCCTCACAACGTTGCTGAAGTTCAACGTGAAGATACACCGCCTTTTGGAGAGTGAAAGCAACAAGGAACGCAATGAGGCCAAGTATAACCGTGTAGACCTTTTGGCTGAAGACGGGCAGGGGGAACTGGTACTGATTGAAGTGCAAGGCGAGCCAGAGTTTGCCTATTTCCAGCGAATGCTCTTCGGGGCCTCGAAGCTTGTCACCGACTATATCAACGGAGGGCAGAACTATGAGAATGTCAAAAAGATATACTCTGTTAATATTGTGTACTTCGACCTTGGCCAAGGCGACGACGTGGTGTACCAAGGCAAGACGGAGTTTCGAGGAATACACAATGGCGACCTGCTGCGCCTCAGTCCTTATCAGCGACAGAAATTCAACGTCAGCGATGTCTATCAACTCTATCCTGAATACTATATCCTGAAGGTGAACGATTTCAACAAATGGTCGCGTGTGCCGTTGGACCAGTGGCTTTATTTCCTCTGCACGAGCGACATCCCTGAAGACGCGGACGCTCCTGGACTAAAAGAGGCTCGTGAGAAACTGGCAATCATGAAGATGACCCGAGAAGAGCAGCGAGCCTACGACAACTATAGGATGAGTCTCCATATTCTTGAGAACACCATGGAAACTGCTCGCGGCGAAGCGATGCTTGAAGGCCATGCAAAAGGCTTGGAGGAAGGCCGGGCTAAAGGCTTGGAAGAAGGCCGGGTGAAAGGCTTGGAAGAAGGCCGAGTGAAAGGCTTGGAAGAGGGCCGAGTGAAAGGCTTGGAAGAAGGCCGAGTGAAAGGCCTGGAAGAAGGCCGAGTGAAAGGCCTGGAAGAGGGCCGAGTGAAAGGCCTGGAAGAGGGCCGGGCAAAGGGCTTGGAAGAAGGCCGGGTGAAAGGCATGGAAGAAGGCCGGGTGAAAGGCTTGGAAGAGGGCCGGGCAAAGGGCATGGAAGAGGGCCGGGCAAAGGGCATGGAAGAAGGCCGGGTGAAAGGCCTGGAAGAAGGCCGGGCACAAGGCTTGGAAGAAGGTGCTCAAGACAAGGCCGCAGATATTGCCCGAAAAATGAAATCCAAAGGAATGGCAGTCAGCGAAATCGCGGAATTGACGGGACTGACTGTTGATGAGATAATCCAATTGTTGTCTTGATGTTTGCTAAACCATCATAGCTATGACCAATTTCTTGCTTTACATCACGTGGAATCCTTCTATTGATGCCTTCCACATTGGCTCGCTCACCTTCCGCTGGTATTCGCTGTGCTGGCTCATCGGCCTGGCAGTGGCCTACTTTGTGGTGAAGAAGTTGTATAAGGACCAGAAGATTCCCGACGAGAAGTTCGACCCGCTGTTCATCTACTGTTTCCTGGGCATCCTCATCGGTGCCCGCTTGGGCCATTGCATCTTCTATCAGCCCGAATACTATCTCACCAGCGTGAACGGCTTCATCGAGATGCTCCTGCCCATACAGCATACGGCCGAAGGCTGGAAGATGACGGGCTACGAGGGGCTGGCATCGCACGGCGGCACGCTGGGCATCATCTTGGCGCTGCTGCTCTACGTGAAGCACAAGAAGGTGCCGCTGTGGCAGGTGCTCGACAACATCGCCATCGCCACCGGCATCACCGCTTGCTTCATCCGCTTGGGCAACCTGATGAACAGTGAAATCATCGGCAACGTCACCACCATGCCTTGGGCTTTCGAGTTTGTGCAGCGCGACGGTCTGCCACGCCATCCCGCGCAGCTCTACGAGGCCATTGCCTACTTGCTGCTCTTCTTCATCATGCTGTGGCTCTATCGGCGCCAGCAGAAACGGGTGGGCACGGGCTTCTATTTTGGACTCTGCCTCACCTATATCTTCACCTTCCGCTTCTTCGTGGAGTTCGTGAAGAAAGAGCAGGTGGCCTTCGAGCAGGGCATGCCGCTCGACATGGGCCAGCTGCTCAGCATCCCCTTCATCATCGTGGGAGGCTACTATATGTGGCGGGCGATGAAGTGCAAAAACGTATAGACACTTTTGCTCATCTGCGTGAACAAAGATTATTTGTGTCTGGTAAAGACGGCCTGAAGAGCCAACAAACTCACGGCCCAGGGCATTGCTCTGGGCCGTGAGTTTTGTTCTTATGCCTACCTACTTAAAGGACTGTTAGGACTTCTGCTCATGATTTTACGTCTTCGGCCTCAAAGGGCTTTTGTGGACTTGTTCTACGCCCAGCTGGAGGAATGGTGATAATTGTAGAAATGACTGCCAACAAAAAAATGTGACCAAAAAGACAACGAACTGTTGCTTCCTGCTTCCATTCAAGAGCTCATTTCAACCGTAGGCCGAAATAAGCGGATTGAAGCGCAACTCTGCCAAGAGCTACCTCGTCAGCCTTTGCGAGGGCGATATCCCGCGTCTGTGGAAAGTACTTGCAAGCCGCCGCTGGCTCTACTTTCCCCAAAAGACTCCTCAAAGGAATAAAAATCAGTTTCGGCCGACCGCTCCAGCATATAAGGGCGGGCGCTCCAAATTATTAGGCCGCCCGCCCTAATAATTGCGGGCGGCTCACGGCGACAAAATACCCCACACCTTATTCCTTTTTAAAGATGCACCTCTCCAGCTTGCACGTACCTTTCTCCCTTTTCCCAACATATCTTCTCTTCCAGTATCAGCACGAACTTCTGACTTCTGACTTCCTTCTCTGCCTGAAAATGACTCGTACTGCGGTCGAAAAGACGGTGGCATATTTTGAAGATTCCAGACGCTGAAGGCGTCTCCGCTCAGTAGTCGAGGGCACGCAGTACCCCCAAACAGACGGATGTGAGTGACATCGACCCTGAAGAACTCCTGCGTCCAAAGGTCCCAGAAGTCCGTAGACGAAGCAAGCATCAGAGGACAAAAAAAGCTGGCTGAAGGAAAAAAGGGAACAAAAACTTGCAGACTTTGTGAAGATTGCGTAACTTTGCAGAAATTTTCAGAATCATCTATGGATACCATCAAGAAAATCTTTGCCCAGCAGCTGCTCGAGGTGAAAGCCGTGAAGCTGCAACCCACCGAGCCGTTCACATGGGCCAGTGGCTGGAAGTCGCCCATCTATACCGACAACCGCAAGACGCTGTCGTTCCCCCGTCTGCGCTCGTTTGTGAAACTGGAGCTGTGCCACCTCATCCAGGAGCACTTCGCCGATGCCGAGGCGGTGGCTGGCGTGGCCACGGGAGCCATCGCACAGGGTGTGCTGGTGGCCGAAGAGCTGGGGCTGCCCTTCTGCTATGTGCGCCCCAAGCCGAAGGACCATGGCATGGGCAACCAGATTGAGGGCGAGGTGCCACAGGGGGCCAAGGTGGTGGTGGTGGAAGACCTCATCAGCACCGGCGGCAGCAGCCTGAAGGCCGTGGAAGCCCTGCGCCAGGCCGGGTTGCAGGTGGTGGGCATGGTGGCATCGTTCACCTACGGATTTCCCGTGGCCACCGAGGCGTTCAGTCAGGCTGGCGTCGTGCTCCACACCCTGAGCGACTATGAGCACGTGGTGGCCGAAGCCGCCAAGACTGGTTATATCACCGAAGAGCAGATGCCCGTGCTGGCCGCCTGGAGGCAGAACCCCGCAGAGTGGGCTTAGCCCCCCTCGATAAGGAATTGTTGCACATCTATCTATACAATAATCATTTTAATAAAATCAGGGAAAAACAAGTAAAACCGAAAATAAAACAATCCGAAGGTTTTCTATCTGTTTTTCCTGTTTTAATCTGTTTTATAAAAACACATAAAAAGCTATGGCCCAATTTGAAAGCAGCGTGAAGCACGTTCCTTATCCACAGGAAAATGTATATCGCAACATCAGCGACCTGAGCAACTTGGAGCGCATCCGCGACCGGGTGCCCACCGACAAGATTGACGACTTCAGCTTCGACAGCGATGCCGTCAGCGTGAGCATGCCTCCCGTAGGCAAAGTCACCCTGCGCATCGTTGAACGCGAAGAGCCGAAATGCGTGAAGTTCGAGTCGGTGCAAAGCCCCATACCCTTCAACCTGTGGATTCAGGTGCTGCCCGTAGATGCCGAGAACTCGAAGATGAAGGTGACGGTGAAGGCCGACATCCCCTTGGTGCTGCGTGCCATGCTGAGCAGCCCGTTGCAGGATGGCGTAGAAAAGGTTGCTGAAGCCCTGTCGCTCATTCAATACGTTTAAGAAGCGAGCATGAAAAGTGAGAAGAACCAAGACTCCCTCGCTGCCGACAAAGAGGCTGGGGGCAGTTTCCTGTGGTCGAAGGGCTACGACATCAACGCCGAGATAGAGCGGTTCACCGTGGGGCGCGACCGCGAACTCGACCTGTTGCTGGCTCCCTACGACGTGATGGGCTCCATGGCCCACATCATCATGCTCAACAGCATTGGCCTCATCGGCGACGACGAGCTACCCCTGTTGCTGAGCGAGTTGCGAGCCATACACCAGGTGGCCATGGATGGCAAGTTCGTCATCGAAGAGGGCATCGAGGATGTGCACTCGCAGGTGGAGCTGATGCTTACCCGCCGTCTGGGCGACATGGGCAAGAAAATCCATTCTGGTCGCTCGCGCAACGACCAGGTGCTGCTCGACCTGAAGCTCTTCACCCGTCACGAGCTGCGCTTGGTGGCCGAGGCCGTGGCCGACCTCTTCCATCAGCTCATCCAGAAGAGCAACCAGCACAGCCAGGTGCTCATGCCTGGCTACACCCATCTGCAGGTGGCCATGCCCAGCTCGTTCGGACTGTGGTTTGGCGCCCACGCCGAGAGCCTCTGCGACGACATGCCCTTCCTCGAAGCCGCCTGGCGCACCGTGAACCGCAACCCGCTGGGGTCGGCCGCCGGCTATGGCAGCAGCTTCCCGCTGAACCGCCAGATGACCACCCGTCTGCTGGGCTTCGACTCGATGGACTACAACGTGGTATATGCCCAGATGGGGCGCGGCAAGATGGAGCTGGGCGTCGGCTTTGCCGTGGCTTCCATTGCCGCCACACTGGCCAAGCTGGCCTTCGATGCCTGCCTGTTCAACTCGCAGAATTTCGGATTCATCCGTCTGCCACGCGAGTGCACCACGGGCAGCAGCATCATGCCCCACAAGAAGAACCCCGACGTGTTTGAGCTGATACGCGCCAAGTGCAACAAGCTACAGGCGCTGCCCACGCAGGTGACGCTCATCAAGAACAACCTGCCCACCGGCTACTTCCGCGACTTGCAAATCATCAAGGAGGTGTTCCTGCCCGCTTTCGACGAGCTGCTCGACTGTCTGCGCATGACCACCTACATCATCAACAAGATTGAGGTGAACGAGCACATCCTCGACGACGAGCGCTATGACCCCATGTTCTCCGTGGAAGAGGTGAACCGCTTAGCTGCCGAGGGCATGCCCTTCCGCGATGCCTACAAGAAGGTGGGCCTCGACATCGAGGCCGGTCGCTTCAAGCCCTGCAAGGACATCCACCACACCCACGAGGGCAGCATCGGCAACCTCTGCAACGACCGCATCGAGCAGCTGATGGCTCAGGCCATGAGCCGCTTTGGCTTTGAGCGCGTAGCCGAAGCCGAGCAAGCACTGGTGCGGCCATCGGCCGATCGGCCGATGGCCTAAATGATAAATGATAAATGAAAAATGAGAGGATGAGACCTTGGTGTGCGTGTCGGCCTTTAAAGGGGCTGGCAGCTCTATCATTTATCATTTGTCATTTATCATATTGGCCGAAGGCCGCCCTTTTTTCATTTATCATTTGTCATTTGTCATTTAGCGTAGCGCTCACTTCCTGCACCGAGGCCGACAATATGTACTCGTCGGCCTATTGCCGTTTCACTTTCAACTGTAGCCTCTACCCCTCGTCGGCCCTCACGCGAGCCGTGGGCAGCACGGGGGGTGACTTTTGTATTGTGAAAACGGCCATGCGCAATGGCATCACCCACCTGCTGCTGCAGCCCAACCGAGGGAAGTATGCCGCCACCGACCTCGACCTCGCGATGAACACGGCCATCACCGGCGAGCGCATCAGCTATGCAGCGATGGGCTATCGGCAGGGCCTCGTCATCGGTCGCTCGCTATCTGGTGCTCTGCGCTGCTACGACCTGATGTGCCCCAACTGCGACAACAACCACGAGCTGGCATGGAGCAGCGAGCAGGCGATGGAGATGGTGTGCGGCAAGTGCCACCGCGTCTACAACATCGACGGCGAATACGGCTACGTGAAGTCGGGCGAGAAAGGACGGGCGCTGACGCTCTATCGCAACGTCAACTACTCGCCAGCCAACGGCATACTCATCGTCAGCAACCCGTAGGAGTTGAAGGGGGGGATAGTCTAAATAGTTTTTAATAGTCTAAATAGTCTTTATAGATCTATAGAGCCTATAGAGTCTATAACTAAAAAGTTCAAAAGATAATTATGAATAGTTTCAAAGACCTGGTGCAGCAACGACGCTCGCACCGCAAATTCACCAGCGAAGAGATAGACCCTGAAGCCGTGAAGCTCATCATGCGGGCCGCACTGATGGCTCCCACCAGCAAGAGCATGCGTGCCTGGCAGTTCGTGCTGGTCGACGACAAGCTGGACCTGCAGAAGCTCGCCGATGCCAAGGACATGGGTGGACAGTTTGTGAAGGACGCCCCACTGGCCATCGTGGTGCTGGGCGACCCTCTGCAGAACGACTGCTGGGTGGAGGACGGTGCCATCGCCGCCATCAGCATGCAGTATCAGGCTGAGGATCTGGGACTGGGGTCGTGCTGGGTGCAGCTGCGCGGACGCGGACTCAGCGACGGCACCACCGCCGACACCGTGGTGCGCGGCATCCTCGACATCCCCGAGAACCTGTGCGCGCTCTGCATCATCGCCGTGGGACACAAAGCCGACGAGCGCAAGCCACAGAACGAAGACCGCCTGAAATGGGAGAACGTTCATGTGGGCAAGTTCAACACTCAGCAGTAGTTTCCACGGATGGAAATAGTGTTTGTAGGAGCGGGGCGCTTGGCCACCCAACTGGCTAAGGCGCTGTACGCCAAGGGTCATGCCATACGCGCGGTGTATAGTCGCACGCTGGCATCGGCGCAGACGCTGGCCGATGCCGTGGGGGGCGATGCCACCAACAGCATCAGCGGCCTGCCCCGTCAAGCCGACGTGTTCATCGTGACCGTTGCCGATGCTGCATTGACGCAGGTGGCCGACGCGCTGTTGCAGGGGCGCAGCCAAGCCACCGTGCTCCACACCGCTGGCTCCATGCCCATGCAGGTGCTGCAAGGCTTCGCCCACCACGGCGTGCTCTACCCCATGCAGACGTTCTCCAAGGAGCGCCCTGTGGACTTCGCCCAAGTGCCGTTCTTCATCGAGGGCAATGGCCAGCACGCCCTGCAGGTGGCGCGACAGCTGTCCTCGTCGTTGAGCGAAAGCATCTACGAACTCAGTTCTGAGGAGCGCCGCTACCTGCATCTGGCTGCCGTCTTCGCTTGCAACTTCTCCAACCACTGCTATACCTTGGCAGCCCACATACTGCAGCAGCACGGGTTGCCCTTCAGCGTGATGCTCCCCCTCATCGACGAGACCACCCAGAAGGTGCATGAGCTGGAGCCACGTCAGGCACAGACTGGCCCCGCCGTGCGCTACGACGAGAACGTCATGGCCGCCCACATGCAGCTGCTCAGCCAGGAGCCGCGCATGCAGCAGGTCTATGCCCTGATGAGCCAGAGCATCCATGAGATTTCGACATAACGGGATTTTTCGATTGAACGGGATTTCGTTATAACGTTATAACGGCATTTCGACATAACGAGATAACGACATAACGATATTTCGACAAAAACAGCATAACAACAGCATGATCAACTACGATTTGCGCAAGATTCGGGCCATCATCTTCGACGTTGACGGCGTGCTCTCGGCCGAGACCATCCCCCTCGCACCCGACGGGCTGCCCATGCGCACGGTGAACATCAAGGATGGCTATGCCCTGCAGCTGGCCGTGAAGCTGGGGCTGCGCATGGCCATCATCACGGGTGCCAACGTGCCGTCGGTGCGGGTGCGCTACGAAGGGTTGGGGCTTACCGATGTCTACACGGGCTGCTCTGTCAAGATTCGCACCTACGAGGAGTTTGTCCAGAAATATGGACTGGCCGACGAAGAGGTGATGTATATGGGCGACGACGTGCCCGATCTGGAGGTGATGCGCCGCGTGGGTTGTCCCGTCTGCCCCGCCGATGCCTGCACCGAGGTAAAGGAGGCCAGCATCTACATCAGCCAGCGCAGGGGTGGGCAGGGGTGCGCCCGCGACGTCATCGAACAAGTGCTCCGTGCCCAAGGACTGTGGCAGATGAATGCCACCGCCTTCGGATGGTAGTTTGGGTAAGTGATAAGTAAAAAGATGTACGAAAAACTAAAGAACTATCATATCATCCTCGCCAGCAACTCGCCACGCCGCCGTGAGCTGCTGGCCGGACTGGGCATCGACTACGAGGTGCGCGTGCTGCCCCACATCGCCGAGAGCTATCCTGCAGACCTGCCTGTGGAGAAGATTGCCGAATACATTGCCTGCGAGAAGGCCGATGCCTACCGCCCGCTGATGGCACCCAACGACCTCATCATCACCGCCGACACCATCGTGGTGGTCGACGGCCAGGTGCTGGGCAAGCCTTCCGATGCCGACGATGCACGTCGCATGCTGCACTGCCTGAGCAACAAGACCCACCAAGTCATCACGGGCGTCTGTCTGCTCACTGCCAATCGGCAGCGCCATTTCTCGGTGCTCACCGACGTCACCTTTAAACGGCTCACCAACGAAGAAATCGACTTCTACATCGAGCATTACCGCCCCTTCGACAAGGCTGGAGCCTACGGCATTCAGGAGTGGATAGGCTTCGTAGGTGTCACCGCCATCAAGGGCAGTTATTTCAACGTGATGGGGCTGCCCGTGCAACGCATCTACGACGAGCTACAGCGGCTATAAACCTGCCTGATGTTCGTTCATTTTGCATAGGCGCATTGCCCGTCGAATAATTGGAGCGCTCCAAATATTCCTCCTGAGCGTTTCCTCCAAAACACGGGTGATGCGTTCTGACTTTTCGGCCTGTATTCCCAAGCTGTAGGGTAGCCTTCTCTTTGCCACGGCGCTCCATTTCAACCCTACGCCCCACATATTTTCTGGTGCCACACAATAATTAGGGCGGGAGGTCGTTATAAATAAGACGTGCTATGCCCCAAACGGGACATGGGATAAAGAAGAAAAAGGCACCTTGAAACGGTTTGCATACATATTGCTATTGCTGTTGAGCATCACTGCACTTGCCGTGACGCCCAGCGGCTTTTCGCTCTCGCCAAATGGTGAGGCGTCCATGCTGCTGCCAGCTCCCCCCATTGTGGGAAGCAGTGAGGAGCTTCCTCCACCACCCAAGGACACCATCCGCATCAAGCGCTGGCGCGTGCAGCCCACGGCTCCCGTGGAGGTGGCCGACCTGGACAGCAGCGCCCTCGACCTGCGCATGCCCGAGAACGTGAAGCAGCAGGTGGAGTACGACGACTCCTTGGGCGTATATTTCATCGGCTCAAAGATGGGCAGCGGCTACCTCAACACGCCCATCATGATGACGCCCGAGGAGTATCTGAAATGGAGCGAGCGGCGTGCCCGTCAGCAGTTCTTCCGACAGAAGGACGCAGAGAACGTGAAGCAGAAGGGCGAGGACAAGTTCTCGTTCAGCGACATGCACTTCGACCTGGGACCTGCCGAGAAGATTTTCGGCCCCGGCGGCGTGCGCGTGAAGACGCAGGGAACGGCCGAAATCAAGATGGGCTTCACCAAGAAGGACATCGACAACCCCTCGCTGCCCATACGCAACCGAAAGACCACCAGCTTTGATTTCGACGAGAAAATCAACCTCTCGGCCAATGCCAAGGTGGGCGACAAGGTGAACTTCAACTTCAACTACAACACCGAGGCCACCATGGACTTCGACACGAAGAACCTGAAGCTGAAATATGATGGCAAGGAGGACGAAATCATCAAGA
>JAEEGG010024416.1_pt1 | contig 11726 bp, 8 predicted proteins | sample 9134161 | NCBI WGS metagenome assembly JAEEGG01 (sample SAMN16246543, study PRJNA631951) | gut metagenome | biome: gut microbiome; feature: rumen; material: CR-attached | host: Bos | place: Iran: Karaj | collected 2018-10 | reverse complement strand
AAAGGACGCAAGAAAGGTGGAACGCCGACTAAAAGAATTGAGAATTATGATTAGACTCATCGTCATGGTCTTATTTGGAGTCTTGGCAATTACTGTCAAGGCACAGACTCATGTGCAAGATCTTCGCTCGGCAGCGTCAATTCTCAATTCTCAATTCTCAATTCTCAATTCAAACAAGCGTCTTTTCGACACATATTTCCTCGAAGCCATGCTGCAACGGCAGAAGGGCAATGCAGATGCTGCCTTCGACCTGCTCAACCGCTGTCTGGAGATTGACAGCACTGCCTCGGAAGCCTATTTCTTCTTGGGTATGTACTATACCGACATGAAGCAGCAAGAGCGAGCCCTCCAGTACTTTCAGAAAGCATCGAGACTCAGCCCAGACATGCCCATCTATTTAGAGACGCTGGCACAGTCGTATATCAGTCAAAATCAGTATGCACAGGCTATCGACGTTGTAGAACGGCTCTATCAGATCGACAAAAGCCGTCAGGATCTGCTGGAAACGCTCTCCCGCTTGTATATCAGGGAGAACCAGTTCGATAAGGCCATCACCACGCTCGAACGCATGGAGGCCATCGACGGCAAAAACGAGAAGTTGTCACTGGCCAAGAGCAGTCTCTATCTCCAGTCGGGCAACCATGAGGCCGCCATCAAAGAGGTGAAAGACTTGGCAGAGCAGTATCCCAACGACCTGAACTACCGTACTCTCTATGCCAACACGCTACTCATGGACGAACAGCGGGAGGAAGCCCACAAGATACTGCTGGATGTGTTGCGTGAGGAACCTAACAACTACCGTGCCCAGCTGACCATGCGCACCTATTATCTAGGACTGCAAGACACGCTACGCGCCGACTCTCTGACCCACAGCATTTTGCTCAACCCTCATTCTTCAATGGAAGACAAAATCAGCCTGCTACGTCAGGAGATTGACCATAACGAGAATACTGGCGGCGATAGCACACAAGTGCTGAAGCTGTTTCACGAAATGCTTGCGCAGCCCGACCCCAGTGCCGAGATTGCTGAGTTCTGCGCTGCCTACATGTCCATGAAGAAGATGCCTCGCGACAGTATCGAGCACATGCTGGAATATGTGCTTCAACTGGCACCCGACAATGCCTCTGCCCGTTTGCAACTTGTGCAGTATGCTTGGGAAGCCGAAGACGACGAGCGCATCATCAGCCTCTGCAAGGCCGCTCGACAGTACAATCCCGATGAAATGGCCTTTTATTATTTCCAGGGCATGGCCTACTATCGACAGGAAGACCACGACAACGCACTCGATGCCTTCCAAAACGGCATCAGCGTCATCACCGACGAGAGCGACCCAGCCATTGTCTCCGACTTCTACGCTGTGCTGGGCGACCTGCTCCATCAGAAAGGCGAACAGAAAAGGGCTTTTGAGGCCTACGACTCCTGTCTGCAATGGAAGCCCGACAACATCGGCTGCCTGAACAACTACGCTTATTACCTGAGCGAGCTGGGTCAGCAACTCGACCGTGCTGAGCACATGAGTCAGATGACCATCAAGGCCGAGCCGAAGAACCCCACTTATCTCGACACCTACGCATGGATTCTGTTCATGCAGAAAAGATATGCCGAGGCCCGCATCTATATCGACCAGGCCATCCAGCACGACGAGACTAAGAGTGCCGTGCTCTTAGAGCATGCCGGCGACATCTACTCTTTCTGCAACGAACCTGCCACAGCATTGGACTACTGGCAGCGGGCGTTAGAGGGTGACCCTGACAACAAGGTACTCAGGAAGAAAGTGAAAAAGAAAAAATACATTAACAAATAAGAACCACATGAAACTTTCCAACTACGTAAAATTAGCAGCACTTCTCCTTCCACTGACGATGGCGTCGTGCGGAACCAAGAAGAAAGCCGTTGCCAACCAGCAGTCCACCTCGACTGAAGTGAGCAGCAAGATGGAGCAGTCAGCATTCATCCAGAAGGTCAGCGAGACAGCTGCCGACCTCGACTTCGTGTCCTCTAAGGTGAAGTTCACTGTGGAGGTAGGTGCCCAGAATCTTACGCTGACAGGCAACCTCCGCATGAAGCGCGACGATGTGATACGTCTCCAGCTCATGGCCTTCGGTTTCGTAGAGGCCGGTCGTATGGAGTTCACCAAAGACTACGTGCTAATCATGGACCGCATCAACAAGCAATACATGAAGGTGCCCTACAAATATGTCGATTTCCTGCGCAATAGCGGCATCAACTTCTTCACCCTGCAGGCTCTGTTCTGGAACGAGTTGTTTGTGCCGGGCAGTGAAGAGAATGCGAAAGAGGCTGGTCTTGACAACTTTACTGCCGATATGGGTGGCGACGAAGTGGTCATCAGCCTTGACAAGCAGGAAGGCAAGATCAACTACAGCTGGCTGGCCAACAGCCAGACTGGCCGCATCAAGATGACCAACATCATGTATCGCGATCCCATCAACGGCAGTTCGCAGCTGAACTGGGACTACCGCGAATACAGCCCGCTCAACAACAAGTTCTTCCCCAGCGAAATGCTCGCCACGCTCACCACTCCCAAGAAGGAGGTGAAGGTTGGTCTGAAGCTTACCTACCTGGGCAATGATAAGGATTGGGATACCCGCACCACTGTGTCAGAGAAATATCGTCAGGTCACTATCGATGAGATCCTGATGCGATTCATGGCCCTGTAAAGTACATACGCTCTTCGCCGAATGAAAAAAGCCATCCTTCTGATTCTCAGTTGCATGCTCTGTCTGTTCCTGCCTGCCCAAAACAGCAAGAACGGTCAGCGCAAGCCTGCCACTACCCAACAGCGTAAGACGACCACCACTACACAAAAGAAAAAGCCTGCCACACAGCAGAAAAAAGCCTCCACCACATCGAAAACCACAACGACGAAGAAGGCTTCCACCACTTCGAAGACGACCACCTCAAAGAGGCAGCAGAAGAAAAAGAGCACGACCAAGTCCACAGGAAAGGACGCAACCATCGTGACCTCGCCCTCCGCAGAGCGCCTGCAGGCTGAGAAAGAACGCAGGCGCATCGAAGAGGAGCGTCACAAGAGCGAAGCGCGTCGCGACGAAATAAAGGTGGGTGTGAAGAAGGGGCTGGAGCAACTGATGGTCATCGACAATGAGATTGAGCATCAGCGCATGATTATCGACACCATCCGCAACGATATCAGCAACCTCAACACACACATCAACTTGCTCGACAGTCAGCTGGTCATCCTCCAGCAGGAGCTTGACGACCGCAAGGGACGCTACATGAAGTCCATGCGCTATCAGCACCGCAACCGTTCTGTACAAAGTCAGCTGGCTTTTGTGTTCAGTGCCGACAACTTCAATCAGATGTACCGCCGCCTGCGGTTCAACCGCGAATATGCAGCCTTCCAGAAAGCGCAGGGCGAGGCCGTCATGGCTAAGCAGGAGCAGGTGAACCAGAAGAAAGAGGAGATAGCCGAAGCCCGCAAGCACAAAGGACACCTGCTGGCTCGCGGCGAACAGGTGGAGAAAAACCTGAAGGGCAAGCAGAACGAGCAGAAGGTGCAGGTAGATAAGTTGAAGAAAGAGCAGAAGACCGTGCAGAACCTCATCGAACAGCAGCAGAAGCAGGAGGCAGAGCTTAACGCCCGCATCGACAAGCTCATCGAAGAGGAGATAGCACGTGAGAAAGCCCGCATCGAGGCAGAAGAGCGCAAACGCGCTGCCGAAGAGGCCGAGCGCAAGCGTCAGGCAGAGATTGCACGACAGAAGGCCGAGGCAGCCCGTCGCGAGAATGAGCGCCGCATCGCTGAGGCCAAGGCCAGAGAAGAGGCCGCCCGCCGTAAGGCGCAAGCCGCTGCCCAGAAGAGTGCTGAGGAGCGTGCCGAGGCTGAGCGCCAAATGAGAGAGGCCAAGCAAGAGCTGGAGCGAGCACAGGAGAAAGCCCGTTCCGACCAGCAGCTGATGGCTGAGCGCGAACGTGTTGAGCGAGCCAGAGCCCAAGCCACCTATCATCGGCCCAGTACCAACGTGAAGCTGAGCGACAATTTCGTGGCCAACCAAGGACGCCTGCCCATGCCCATCACAGGAGCCTACCAGCTTGTGCGAGCATTCGGCCCCTACAGTCCCGCAGGTCTCTCGCGCGTACATCTTCAAAGTAATGGATGGACGCTGAAAGGCATGCCTGGTGCCAAGGCGCAGAGTATCTTCAATGGTGTGGTGAGTGGTGTCTTCGTCAAAGACGGCAACCATATCGTCACCGTCCGTCACGGCAAATACATCTCAGTCTATATCAACCTGAGCTCTGTCAGCGTAAAGCCCAACCAGCATGTCACCGCCCAGCAGGCCATTGGCACCGTTGGCCCAGACAATACGATGAGTTTCCAGCTCCGCAACTGGAACACTCCCCTCAACCCCGCTGCTTGGATCAGACGGTAATTTACCGTTGTCACTACGCACGTTTTTGCACTTCTTCACCCAACAATGCAGTTCTCCGAATTGCTAATTGTTTGGTGAAGAATTGTTTATTTATTCGCTAAAATTTGGGGATTTCCGAAAAAGTTCGTACTTTTGCACGCACAAAAGTCCTGTTGTCAGGACAAATCAAACTACGAGATCAAAAAATTAATTACTAAAACTACAACAAAATGAAAAAACTTTTTACTTTAACAATGCTCTTACTATGTGCTGTAGTGGGGGCGTGGGCTGAGGTCAATACGACTTTGATTGATGGCATTACCTTACCAAGCCTTCCAAATGGAACTTACACAGGTGGAACAAATGTCACACACAAAAATTCGAACAAAGCCGTTGTTGCTGATTCAGAAGGAAACAGCGTTATGCAGGCATGCGCACCAGGCTACGGTAGTCCAACAGGTGATTTTTCATGGGCTAATGCAGCAGATCCCGCCGATGGAACATGGTCAACGACGGGTACAACTTGGGAGGCTCCATCAGGAAGTCTTTTTGTTGGAAGTGACAATTACAATAATAGTAGTAGTGCACATAACGTTGCTTTTGCTCGCAGATGTAATCTGCGTAACAACCGCACATTTGCATATCGGTTTACCCAGTGTGGCGGTGTCTCTGTCCTTGTTAAATCTCAGGGGACTACAGATGCTGCAGCAGCTTGTCTCGCAGTCTACGAGGTCGGTTCTGGTAATTCTTTAACTCACGTAAATACAGTTTCAAGTAAAAAGAAGGCCGTCGACATTATTACTGTTGACGAACTATCCGCTTCTAAGAATTACGTGGCCTACATTTATGGAATGAACGTAAGTAATGGCGAATTATATGAAGTGGCATTCCTCGCTCCTTCGGAGGATGCCCCCAAGATTTCAGCAACGCCTTCGAACATAACGCTTACCGCCATAGAATCTGGAACAGCTGTAAATAGCAGTTTTACTATTACTGGCTCCAATCTTACTGCTGGCACTTACAATCTGAACGTTCCCTCAATAGCAGGTCTTTCAATTTCACCAACTTCGTTCACGGTAGCTTCTGACGGTACAGTTAATCAGACTGTTAGTGTTTCATATAGCTCTACTAAGAATGTTTCCGAAAATACGGCAAATATTACTGCTACTATAGGAGAACTTCAGATAAGTGTTGCAGTTACTTATTCAGCATCCGTTAATTTGTGGACGCTTCAGACAATCAATTCTGAAAAAGTTTGGGACTTTAGCAAAGTCTCAGGTGGCGTTCAGTATACTGGCGATGATAGAAATACTGAGCATGTCTATGCTAATATTTCTGAGCTTACGTTTGATGAAAGCTTCGATGCAACAGCACTTGCATTTATGGGAGAATATCCCTTGCGCCCCACTAAAACTTTTGCTCAAAACGGAACGCTTCATTTTAAATCGTCTGTGCCTGGAACAATTGTTGTCAAGTTCTCAGATACGGGTTCAAGTGCCTCTTCAACTGCGGTTAAACGCTATCTGATTGTAAATGGTGAACAAACCGAATATTGGGCTTCACGCCAGAATAATGGCACAGAGAATCCCTATGAGGCACAGTTAAATGTAACAACGGACGCTATTTTTGTCCCTGCAGGAGATGTGACTATTGCTGGTTCTTCTGCTCTTATATATACTTATTTGTCCTTTACTCCAGTAACTACAACCACTGTCAAGATTGATAATGGAAAAGGCTATCGTACATTTGCTAGCAAGTATCCTCTTGATTTCACCACTTCCGTGGATGGTCTGACTGCATATATAGCGTCGGTTGCAACAGTTGAAGGCAAAAAGGTGGTAAAATTCACTAAGGTTGAAGGAACCACTATTCCTGCTGGCGAAGGCCTGTTGCTGAAAGGTAATGATAATACATATACTATCCCTGTCGCTTCTTCGGCTGCAACTATTGAGAACGCTCTCATTGGCGTAACAAAGGAGGCTGTGGTTAATGAGTCTGGTATTTTCGTCCTGATGGCTCCTGAAAGTAGCCCCGTCGGCTTTTACAAGACCAATGCTACCTCGTTCACTGTCGGAGCTAACACTGCTTATCTTCCCGCCTCTGTAGCTGAAGGCCGTGCCTTCATCGGCTTCGCAGATGAACCAGAGGTGACTGGCATCAACGAGGTGAAGACCATGAAGGCCAGCAACGACATCTACAACCTGAAGGGGTTGAAGGTGAAGAATGCTCAGAAGGGTCTCTACATCATTGGTGGAAAGAAGGTCGTGATGAAGTAAGAATTAATTCTAATTCGTGAATAAAATTCGTTTTAATTAACTGAATTCGTTTCAAAAATAAAAAAGAACAACGTATGAAAAAGATATATATGACGCCTGCCACCAAATGGATGGAGGCAGCAACAGAAGAGATGATGGCAGGCAGCGACCTGTTAACCCCAGATTCTAGTGGTAATCCACAGCAGAATTTAGGTGATGCTCCCACTACTAGCAGTACCTCTGGCAACCTCTCTCGCGAGAGCCTCTGGGACTTTGAGGACTAATCAGACTACAGATGTCTGACTCGACAGACATCCTCTAACATCGAAAACAGCTGCATGCTTCACTCTTAAAGCATGCAGCTGTTGTTTCATGGAAGATCACAGGGTCGGTTCTAGTGATCATTTATGAGAATAAAAATTTGGTAGTTTAAGAAGATGTTAGTATCTCTGCCCTTTGTTAAGCAATTATGGTTGAAATAATATGGCCCGACAAATACGGAAGAAGAGTGGAACTGGCATCTATCATGTGATCAAAGAGCGCTCGGCTCTGCCGCTTGCCCCAGCAAGAACCGACCCCGTGATTGTTTGAAGCGTAAATTTTGTAAATTGTCAATTCAGGGACGTTGGGGGCTCATAATATATAGGGGGATAATTATTAATTAATTTAAAATACCTATTTATATTTTAATACCTATTTATATATAGCCGACCTGTGTCATGAATGCCCCGCAATTTACAATTTACATAATTGACATTTTAGTCCTACCCCCTCTCGGCTGCCCACCAACACCTAACACCCCGCTCGGCCTTGGTCGCATTCTTTGCAAGCAAAGCGTCGCAAGCGCCGAGCGGCTACCAACGGGACGCAAGAACACCCAACACCCCGCTCGGCCGAAGGACGCTTGCTACCAACGGGACGCAAGAACACCCATCACCTAACACCCAACACCCATCACCCATCACCCAACACCTACCACCCACCTCCGACCTGCCTCCGACTCAATTCCGAGGTATTTCCCTATTCATTATAAATAATGAAAGTTTTCACAAAATGGAAGGAAATCAGATAGTTGTGAAAAAGTTGAGCAATGCGGTTTTCTCTTCGTAACTTTGCAAGTGAATTCAATTGGGAGGATGAAGGCACGCGCTGAAGTCCGACGTTGATTTTCAAAAACACTATGTTCCACTTTTAAAACTCAAACAACTATGGCAAAATCAGGTTTTTGGTTGCGTGGTTCACGCGGAAAGCTGGCAGGCTCAGCCCTCCAGAGAGGTAGCAATGGTGGCACCATCATCCGTGAGGTGGTGAAACCTAAGAACCCCAAGACCGCAAAGCAGTCGGCACAGCGAGTGTTCATGAACACCTGCTCGCAGGCCTACTCGGCTTTGAAAGCAATCACGAGTCATTCATTCCAAGGCGTAGAGGCTGGACAGGCCAGCATGTCGCGATTCATGTCGCAGAACCTCGGCTATCTGCGCCGTCGCGCAGCAGAGGTGGGCAACGACCTCGGCAACTACGTGAACTTCTCACCCATCGGCGACAAGGGCATCCGTCCCGCACGCTTCATCATCGCCGAAGGCACGCTCCCCACCGTGCCCGTGACCATCACCGCCGACGCCTTCCTGGCAAAGGTGGCACTCACGGCCAACACCTATCAGGCCTTCATCGATGCCTACGACCTGAAGCGCGGCGACCAGATCACGCTGGTGACCATCGAGAAGCACACCGTGGATCAGCGCAACTACGCCCACTTCGCACGTATCATCCTTGACCCGCGCGATGCCGACGGAGATGCTGCATCACTCAGCTCAGCACTCATCAGCGAAGGAGCGGTCAACATGGCCAACAGCCGCAACGAGGGCACCTTCAAGGCGCTGGCCTTCGCCTCCAATGGCATCACCTTCCGCATGAGCGACGGCTTCGTGTGCTGCGCAGGTGTCATCGTGAGCCGACAGGAGGGCGAGGAATGGAAGCGCTCCTACTGTCAGATGGTGCTGAGCGAAGAGGCCATCGCTGCCGACGCCATCTCCCTGCCCGAGGCCATCTCGCTGAGCCGTCAGGGCTATCAGTTCAACCTCGCCGACGAGGATGCGCCCTACCTCGACAACGCTGGCACCGGCGGCTATCAGGCCACCCTCATCCCCACCAGCGGCAGCGGCGGCAACTCCGGCGGCAGCGGTAGCGGTAACAGCAACACCGACCCCAACACGCCTACGGAGGACATCCCCGGCGAGGATAGACCGTAAAGAACTGGCCTCCCCCTAGCCCCCTCCGAGGGGAGGGGGAATGGAAAAGTTAGATTTGTAAACCGAAAGACCCGCGCCTCCGTTAGGTCTCCCCTCCTTTCTTGCGTCCCTTGCGGTAGCAAGCGAACAAGTTCGAGCGGGAGGGGCAAGGGGGAGGCCTCTTTACTATGAAGATCAAAGAACCGTGGAGGACGATACTACAGATCATCGTCACCATCATCACAGCACTCACCACGACCACCACAACGGTATCATGCATGGGACTATAACATGAATGATTCATGGAGATTATCTTATGTCTGCGACGCTACACGCGCTCGGCCCCTTAGGGACGCTTTCTTGCGCTCCGTAGGTGCTCAGGCGCATCGCGGAGGTCTTGCAAAGAATGACCACGAATTAACCACGAGATTTGTCGAAGACCCACGAGGAACGCAGTAATTAATCATAAATATTTATGAGACATTTATGGACATTTATGGGCATTTATGAGCATTCGTGTGACGCCGTAGGCAAGAGAGACAACGAAAGAGACCTTGGGTGTTAAGACACACCCAAGGTCTCTTTTATGCTCAAAAAGTTTTAGTATACGTGAATCTTGTAGGCTCCAACGAACGAAGCGATGATTCCAATTTCAGATTCACGCTGCAAATTTATCAATTTTTCCAATATCCGACAAATTTTGGGGGCGGAAAAATTTCACAAGATTTCACAAGAAACAAATAGAAAAGTAAAAATTCGATGAAATCGATGTTTTTTATACCAACCGCTCCTGCAACACCTCGCGGTCAGTGCAGGCCACAACGCCCGCACAAAGCACCAGAAGCCATAATATATAAAGAGGTGAGGATGGTTTCATCATGAAATCTCTTCCATGCGCTCAATCGTGTCACCACGGAACTGGACGGCAACGAGGTGAAGCTGGGTGGAACCGACAAGCAGGCGCACCTTCTCGTCCTGCACATAGCGGCGCAGCTGGGCATGAGCATCCTGCCACTGCTCGTCAGCCGTGGCCTGCGTGTCATCCTTCTTCAGGTATTTCAGCTCGATGATGTAGCTGTGAGCCACCAAGGGATAGCGCTGTAGGTCGGGCATCAGGAAGAAATCACAATAGCCGTGGTTCAACTCCACCTCAGGAGCGGTGAGGTAGAAGTCCACGAGATTCAGATAGGCGGTGAAGAAGCCTTGAATATTCCTTTCCCCCTCAATCAGCGAACGGACAGAAGAGGTCTTATGGTACTCGTCGGCAATAAGCTGTAACAGCGGTTGCCACTCGCCCTTTGCAGCCGCATTCTTGAACAGGTTCTTCACTTCAAAACGGTCAGGCGCATATATGCGGTCATATTCCTCCAACAGATACTTATAATATTGCTTGCGCACATTGTTATTGGGGATGCCCAAGCGAAGACTGAAACCGTCGGAGCCTTGGATGGTCAGCATGCCGTAGTAATAGAGCAGCGAGACGAAATTTTCACGCTTCACCATCTCACTGGCTGGGAAATAGCCCACGAGGTTGGCGGTGATGCCACCAGTCTCGGCAATCTCGTAGATGATGCTCTTGCGGCTCTTCTCCAACTTGTCCAGCATGATCAGGTTCTTCATCTTCTGATAGTCCGTACGAGCATTGGGGTTGAGCATGCTCTCTGGGGCGTGGCCAAAGCGAATCTGACTACCCAGATAGTAGAGCACCATATCAGTGTTGAACATCTTGCTCTCAGTAGCCAGACTGTCCTTTGCAAAGCAATAGCCGTCGTACCAGGGCTTCATCTCCTGGATCATCGCCTCCACATCACCTTTCAGCCAGCCGGCCTGCTGCTGGTAGTACAGGAACATCTGGCGCACATCGTCCTCGCTGAAGCCCAGCATCTGGTTGAACTGCGGATCAGCTGTGATATTAGTAGCGATGTTGTAGCCAGAAGTCAGGTCGTCCATCGTCACGGGACTCACGCCGAGCATCAGCACCCGCTCGAAGTTAGGCTTGAAGAGCTTGAAGATGTCGCGGTAAAAGCCTTCGCCATGTGTCAGACCGGTGTAGATGTCCTGTCCGTGCTGGTTCAGCACGGTATTTGTAAAGTTGTCGTACTCGTCGACGATGAGGTACAGCGGCACGTCATGCTCCTTGGCCTGCATGCCGATATAACTGAGTTTTCCCCTGACGTTGCGGTCAGCCTTGATCGTCTCAGAAAAACCGGGTCCGAACTGTTGTTTGTACCTTTCCGCAAAGGTATCGAGGGCATAGTTGCAGTAGTTGTAGAAATTCTCTTCCAGGCTGTCGATGGTGCCCGTCACCTGCGAGAAGTCAAGATGCAGCACAGCATAGCGGTTGCGGTAGGGCGTGGGGTGGCTGCCTATCCACAGCTGGCCGAAGTACTCGTCGAAGCGGTCCTTGAGGTTGATGTCGTAGTAGCATTTCAGCATGCTCAGCAGCAGCGACTTGCCGAAACGGCGGGGGCGCACAAGGAACAGGTAGCTGCTGGCCATCTCCAGACGGGGGATGAACATGGTTTTATCTACATAGTAGTAGCCCTCACGGACGATTCGCCCGAAGTCGGCTATGCCGAGGGGCAGCTGTTTGATGGGTGGTTGGATAGCTGTCATAGTAACCGGATTCTTAACGTTGCTGCAAAAATAATGAAAAGTAGTGAAACCTCCAAGGTTTTCGCCATTTAATTGACGGCCAAATAAAAAATTTAGGTTCCGCATATTTTACATTTTCGCACAACCCGCGGGCTGAGCGTTACAGTTACAGTTGTTACAGTTTTAAAAAAGCGTATCACATACCCCTCTATATAATATATAACTAATTAATAATTAATATAATATATAGAATAAAACGA
>JAEEGG010024415.1_pt1 | contig 11726 bp, 3 predicted proteins | sample 9134161 | NCBI WGS metagenome assembly JAEEGG01 (sample SAMN16246543, study PRJNA631951) | gut metagenome | biome: gut microbiome; feature: rumen; material: CR-attached | host: Bos | place: Iran: Karaj | collected 2018-10 | reverse complement strand
AGAGCAACGACAACGACAACTTCTTCTATAAGGTTATCAACATCCTGCCGCCTCCGTCGGTCGACCTGCAAGTGACGCATATTTCGCATCCTATCAACGCCTTCTCCAACTCCGACATCACCGTAAGTTGGACCGTTACCAATGCGGGTCAGGCTATTGCCTCACCAAAATGGGTTGACAAGGTGTATATACAGATGGGTGGCGACGAGCTGAATATGGCCGAAGCCCTCCACCTCGCCAGCGTACCCCACTATGCCGGATACGACACTGTAAGAGAGGAATATGTTTATGCCCCAAGTGATGGCAGTGGTGGTGGAGGCATCATATATGTCCCCATCGTATTGGGCACGCCTCTTGATATCGACAGCAGCTACTCGGCATCTGCCACGGTGCATATCCCCATCGAGTATTCTGGCACCTATACCATCTTTGTGGTTACCGATGCCAACGACTCTATTTACGAGGGTATATTTGAATTCAACAATGAGGCTGCTTCGCAGCAGACGATTGACGTTGTGATGTCGCCCCTCGCCGACCTGACGGTGACCAGCGTGACAATGCCTACCACCGTATCGCCACGATGCAGCTATCCCGTCAGCTGGACGGTGCAGAACGGCGGCGCAGCAGCCACAGAGCTTGCCAGATGGCGTGACGCGCTCTATCTCTCGACCACTCCGACATATAATTCCTCCACAGCCATCTTCCTGAAGTATGTGGACCACAACGGAGTCATAGGCATCGACAGCAGTTATACCGAAACAACCAATATCACGATACCGGCCACTCTCACGGGTTCGTACTACCTGATAGTGCGTACCGACTATCTGGATAGTATCTTTGAATACACCAACGAGGACAACAACGAGCGCGCCAGCACGGCACCCGCCCAGGTGGTGCTGCCCGACCTAGTGGTCTCAAGTGTCCAATTTGAAAATAGTGTTTCGATGGGCGATACGCTACATGTCCATGCATATCTCAAGAATATCGGACAGGGGTCTGTCTACGGCTATGTAAAGACACGCTTTAATGCAGGCGGTGCCTGGGTTGAGAAGGGGTTACAATGCGATCTAGCCTCTGGCGACAGCATACTGGTTTCCTGCCTACTCAAGCAACCTTGCGTCAACACCACCCAAGGAGAGCTGACCATTCAAACGGACTTTAACAGCCAGATGCAGGAAAGCAATGAAAGCAACAACACCAAGACGATAGCCTATACGGTTAACAGAACCGACCTAGTGGCGACTGCCATCAGCTATGCCGATACAGGCTGGTCGGGCACAACGATGCCGGTGACTATCGACTTGAGCAATGCTGGCACAGTGCCGTTGAACGATACGGTGGGACTGACCCTGTACATCAGCACCAGCAGCACCAGCTACGCTGCCACAGCTGCCAATTGCGTATTGAACAGCAAGGAATGGATGCATCTGGCACCCGACAGCAGCATGCTGCTTGTCAAGGACATTACACTACCTAACGGTATAGAGGGCAACTACTACCTGCATCTGGTAGTAGACCCCGCCAATAGGATTTGCGAATCGAACGAGGAGAACAACGTGACTCATGCCAGCACGGCCATGTATGTGAACTTGAGTCCCTATCCCGACCTGATTGTTCGCAATCTGGATGTACCCGACACATTGAGTGTGGGACAGACCGTGTCGTTCAACTTCAACCTTATTAATCAGGGCATCGCAGCTGCCCAGGGCAGCCTGACGACAAAGGTGTTTATGTCGTTGGGGGCAACCTACGGCAGCGCACCCCTCCTGGAGGTAGCCACCCTGCAACAGACGGTGAACATCGCTGTGGATGACACCATGCCCAGCATTGTCACAGGCATGATTCCCACCAATGCCACTGCGGGATTCTACTACTTCTATGCGGTGACCGACTACACCAATGCATTCTACGAGCATACGGGCGAGAGCAACAACACAGTGCGCAGTGCACTGACCTTTGTGCAACTCTACCCGCTCGACCTGGCTATCGACTCTATCAGTGGACCTACTACGGTGGATTGGGGACAGCATGTCACATACACCCTGCTTGTGACCAACAATACCAATGTACCCACTTCGGCACAACAATGGGTTGACCGCTTATACCTGACACTGGACGGAGCCATCCAGACCAACTCTACACATGTAGACCGGAACCACACGACGACCCTCTTGCCAGGCGAGAGCTATCAGGTGAGCTTTGACCTGACCATCCCCTTCGGGTCGCCCAGTTCGCTGTATCTCGTGGGTATCTGCGACTTCAACAGAAACAATCCCGACATCAACGTGGCGAACAACCAACTGGCAAAACCCATCACCGTCAATGCTGTGCCCACACCTGACCTACAGGTGAGCGACGTGGAAGTGATAGGCGATGTGGTAAGCGGACAACCGTTCCAGTTGGCCTACACGGTGACCAATGTCAGTGCCACGCCTGTGGCTCAACAACGTTGGGCCGACAGGGTAACTATGTCATACACCACTACGCTCAACAGTACCAGTCAACAGCTGGTCCTCACTCCTAAGGAAATGGCTCTGACCGCTGGCGGAAGCTACCGCGACACGATAGATGTGACGGTACCCTTACCCAACCAAGGGGCTAGATACCTGCTGGTGCAAGCCAACGCACAGCTGAACTTCTATGAGACCGTGCAGGAGAACAACCTCGTGGTGCTGCCTATCACCATCACGCTGCCGCCACCAGGCGACTTGGTGGTGTCGCGCATAGCAACACCCGATACCGTGGTCAGTGGCAGACAGACTGCATTCCATTGGACTGTTGCCAACGTGGGAGCCAACGATATCACTGGTACTGGCCTCAGTTCACTACTGTACCTATCGAGCGATGATGTATTCGATGCCAACGACCGACTGCTGGGACGCACCGGTTGGGGACAGATGACATTGGCTTCTGGCGACACTTTGGCAGAACAGCTGACAGCTCGCATCAGTGGTGTGTCAGAAGGCAACTACTATTTGATTGCCAAGACCGATGTACGCAACGCCTTCTACGAGGACAACGAGAACAACAACACCACTGTGTCGACTCTGCCCTTCTTTGTGAAGGTACGCGAACTGCTGTTCAACACCCCACTAGTAGACACCATCTATAATGGCGAGCCTAACGACTATAAGATTAATGTGGGCACCCACCGCAACGAGACGGTGCGCATACATGTGGAAAGCAACGACTCGCTACATGGTGCCGTGAACATGGTGTATGTTTCTCACAACCGCGTGGGCGACAATCTAAGCTACAACCTCTCTACCATCGGGCAGTACACCGCCAACCCCGAACTGTACATCCCCTCGACACGTGCGGGCAGTTACGGAGTAAGCCTCTACGGCTCGACACCTTCCAGCTCGATGCAGGTGGTGACCGTCACGGCCGACATCCTGCCCTTCGAGTTGCGCAGCATCAATCCCACCGAAGGCGGCAACACGGGCAACGTGACCATAGAGATGACCGGTTCGCGTTTCCGTCCCGACATGAAGGTGTGGATGCTGCATGGTGGCGACACGCTGTTTGCCGACACGCTGATATACAGCAGCTACTATCAGGCCTTTGCTCGGTTCAACTTGAATGGTGCCGACACTGGCCTATACAGCATGGGCGTGTTGAACTACTGTGAGGGTGAGGCGATGCTGACCGACGTGTTCCATGTGACGGAAGGCAGCCCCGATGGTCTAAGCTACCACATGGTGTTCCCCACCTCGCCACGTTACAACCGCACCATCAGCATGATGCTGGAGTTTGGCAACATTGGCAACACTGATATTGTGGGTGCTGTATTGGAAGTGCAGTCGGTAGGCGGTACCTACATAGCCCTGACTCCCGAAGACCTGCGGACTCAAAGTACGGTGCTGCGCATACCGCTGACGATAGATGGCGAGCCAGAGGGTCTACTACGACCAGGCAGCTACGGCACTGTGACCATCTACGGCTTTACAGCAGGTTCGCTGGTGTTTGCTATCAGAGAAGTGCAATAATTGCTTGATTGCTTGATTGCGTAAATGCTTGAGTACAAATATTCAAACGATAAAACAATCAGACAATCAAGCAATCTATAAAAACATACAAATATGAATAAAATACCCAATTATATGAAACGAATATATTTAATCCTGCTGATGCTGGCCAGTGCGTGGGCCGCACAGGCACAGTTTGCCGGACCCGACAAGCATGTGGCAAGGAATGTGGATAATTCGCAGACGGTGACACTCGGCGTTCCCGACGCGTCGCCGGATGTGTGCTACATTTGGACGGGTTCCCATATCGTTGGCAATGCCAATCAGGCGGTCATCACCGTCAACCCCCGCGGCGAGGCGGAGGACTATCACGTGAAACGTATCTCCCAGAATGGGGTGGAGGAGGACGAGGCTTGGGTGTTCGTGGATGACTCCATCGAAATTCGATATGTCAAACCCAAATACGGCTGTTACAACGATGGCGACGAAATCGCGGCGAACCAGTTCGAGATTGAGACCTACCCCTCAGGCTACGAGCACCTGGTGATGGTGTCACCCGTAACGGCGCAAAAGTCGGCGGGCTACTCCCGTGGTCAGATGGAGGTCACTTTTTACCTTACCCATAACAACCACACCTCAACCAAGAAGGCGTATATCACGGTTGTTAATAGCGACTTAGAAGCTACCGTGGGGGCCTCAATGAACATCGTAAACCTAAAGAACGCTATGGAGAACAGTCAGGAACTAAAGAATAAGCTGGACGATTTCAAAGCCGCAGTGAACGGTTTGAAGGAGTTGGAACGACTGGCTCCGTGCAAATGGAATTTCGATGCGAACTATGGTGTTCCCTATGTAACGATACGCAACAAGTGCTGTTCTGACCATACGGCTTACGACATCCTGTATATTTCCTTCCCGTCGGCTTCGGTAAGTGCTGCCTACCAGTGCCGTTTCCCATTTTACGGCATACCGCATGTTGCTTCGGCCGATGTGCTGCTTAATCTGGGCCTGACATTGGCGGTGGGTCCCATGACGGGCGAGCTGTCGTTCCAGACACAGTGCTGCACACTTTGCATCCCGGCATCGCTCTCCTTTGCGGTGAGCGGCGGTGTGGGTCTCTCCATTGGGGGCGACCTGCTACAGGCCGACCTGCTGCTACAAGGCTCCTCCACGGCTTCATGCCAGTGGTGCCCTGTGGGAGGCAACGGCATCGATTGCAAGTTGGGCGGTACCGTGTCGATTATCGGTCAGCTGCAGTTGGTCAGTATCGTCAACTTTTCGGTTGAAAAACCAGTGTTCACTTATCAATTCTAACGTGCCTTATGAAAAAGATTGTTTCAATAGTAATATGTATGGTGGCGTTGTGTGCCGCCTCCGTGGCCCAGGTGAATCGTTTCCCTCAGTATAACGAACAGCCTCAAGCGGTAACACTGAATCTCGCCGACGACACGACAGTATTGTTGGTGAACGATGCCAACCACACCCTTTGTGGCAATGTGGTTTTCTACACCTTCAACGGCACCATCGCCACTGGCGACAGAACGATTGCCCTTACGGGCGGCAGCCAGAATGCCAGCACTATCAACACCCCGCCGGCTATGCTCTGCCGTTTGTTGCAGGCCTATCAGAACGGCACATTGTCGGGCATTCAATCGTTGTACCGCACACAGGATGCGTCCACCTTCACTTCCATTTTCTCAGTGGACAGCGTCCGTCTCTCCTTCCTTGCTTTCGTAAGCGCAATCGACAGCATTGAGTATCTGCTCAGTTATAACGACGACCCCTATACGGTGGTCATCACCCGCCTGTATTTCGACACAAATAGTGTGTTGATGACCTATATGATGACACAGGTGAGCGGACAATGGAAGTTTGCTGCTGCCTCGCTGGGAGGTGCTATGGTCAACAACCTAACTATTTTCCTCAACAGCTACCCACCCTCGGCTCTCACCACGGGCAACGACTTGGACGGCGACGGCATCCCCAATGCCACCGACAACTGCCCCTGCATCGCCAATGTAGATCAGACTGATAGCGACCATGACGGTCTCGGCGACGCGTGCGACAACTGCCCCATTCGGTATAACCCCCTGCAGGAGGATACCGACGGTGACGGCATCGGCGATGGCTGCGACAACTGCCCCAGACACTACAACCCCTTGCAGGAAGATGCCGACAGCGACCACATCGGCGACAGCTGCGACAACTGTCCCACCGTGGTCAACCCCCGCCAGTACGACTTCGACCTCGACAGCATCGGCGACGAGTGCGACCCCGACATCGACGGTGACAGCATTCTCAACGAAATGGACCCCGACCGCGACGGTGACGGCGTGGCCGACAGCGTGGACAACTGTCCTATCCACTTCAATCCCTCACAGGCCGATAGCGACGGCGACGGCATCGGCGACATGTGCGACAACTGCCCTCTGATGGCCAACCCCGACCAGGAGGATGCCGATGGCGACGGCTTGGGCGACCTGTGCGATGATGACCGCGACGGCGACGGTGTGCCCGACGAGGTGGACAATTGCCCCGAAGCGTATAACCCCGACCAGAGCGACATCGACTGCGACGGCATAGGCGACGTGTGCGACCCCGACATCGACGGCGACAACGTACCCAATGCTCAGGACAACAACCCCACGCTGTTTAACCCCGGTCAGGAAAACTAAGTGAAACCCTTAATCTGATAAAACGATGAAAAAGTATATAATAATAATGATTATGGCGGTAATGGCCCTCTTCTCGGTAACGGCCAATGCCCAGTCCGTGATTACTTGCGAGCAGGATCGGGCAGAGTCGTGCAATCCTGGCAACGACGGCGCCGCCATTGTGAGGATGCCCACCAGTCTCACCAGCTACACCTCGGTGGAATGGACCACACCTTCAGGTGGACATCTCAATGGCCGCTATGTCACAGGTCTGAAGGCCGGCGCCTATAGCGTCGCCGTGAAGGCAACCGCATGCAACAAAGTTATCTACCAAGACGTGGTGATTATTGAGCGTGAGGAGGCCTGCCGCATCAATGCAGCCATCTCTGTTACAACCAACCCAGTGGAGTGTGACCAGACACCCACCGCCACCCTCACCGCCAGTGCCTCCGGCGGTACCCCGCCCTACCGCTACTCGTGGGGCTCGAATGTCAAAACAGTGTCGGGCAGCGGCACCTATGGTGTCACCGTCACCGACTCCAACGGCTTTGTGGGTAGTGCCAAGGTGCGTATTGAACTCAAAGAGGAGGACTGCCCCCACGACCCCAATGAGTTGGACGGCCCCGACGGCTATGGCGACGACCGCTATGTGAGCACCGCCGACCGTATGCAGTACACCATCCTCTTCGAAAACGACCCCGACTTCGCCACTGCACCTGCGTCGCGCGTGGAGGTCACCTATCCCATTCCTCCGCAGCAGAATATCTCCAGCGTCCGCTTGGGCGACTTCGGATTCGGCAGCTTTACCTTCGCCGTGCCTAACAATACCACAGCCTACACCAAACGTTTGGACGTGTCTGACTCGTTGGGCGTGTGGGTGGATGTGACTGCCGGTATTGACATGGCAAACAACCAGATATTCTGGTATCTCCAGAGTGTCGACCCCGCTACGGGATTTGAGCCTGCCAATGCGCAAATGGGCTTCCTGCTGGTGAACGACAGCCTACACCACGGCGAGGGCTATGTGACCTTCTCCGTCCTACCCAAGAACAACCTCGCATCGGGCGACACGGTGTCGGTGGAGGCCTCCATCATCTTCGATGAGAACACCGCCATCGCTACCAACGTGTGGAAGAACACCTTCGACGCGGTGCCTCCCACCTCTCACCTCTATGCCCAGACGCTGGCCGCCGACTCGATGGTGTGCAACTTCACCTTCACTGCCACCGACGACCCGCAGGGCAGCGGTGTGGACAATGTGGAATTGATGGTGTCGGTCAACGATGGCGTGTACACCACCGTGGGCTATTACGCCCCTGCCGACACAGCGCACTATACGCTGGTCGATGGCAATGTCTACCGCTTTATCTCCCGCGCCACCGACAACGTGGGCAACCAGGAGTCCATCAAGACCGTCCCCGACACCCTTATCAATAACAACACCGCACCGGTCGACATTCTCCTCTCTAACGCCTCGTTTATGGAAAATGCCGCCGTAGGTACGCTTATTGGCAGCCTCTCCTCTATCGACAACGACATCACCCTGCCCTTCGTCTACGAACTGGTCAGCGGCACTGGCGACAACAACAACGGGCTCTTCTACATCCAAGGCAACAAGCTCTACACCAATGCCTCATACAGCTGCACAGGATTGTTCGACTACTCGGTGCGCATCCGTACCACCGACATCACGGGTCTCTCGTTTGAGAAGGAGTTCGCACTCAGCTGCGTACAGGAGAACTACCCCTACAGCCGTACCTACAACCAGAATGTCTGTCAGGGAAGTCCCTACCCCTTCGGCAACCGCCAGCTGATTGCCTCGGGTACCTACACCGACTCGCTACTCACCGTCCGCGGGTGCGACAGTGTCATCACCGTGAACCTCACGGTCAACCCTGTTTACCATGCCACTCAAGTGGAGAATGTGTGTGTTGACCAGAGCTTTGCTTGGACCGACCACTCGCTCTCGCTCGACTCCCTCAGCGTGGGCACTTCCTTCTATTACGACACCATGTACACACAGATGGGTTGCGACAGCACCTTCGCCTTGACGCTGAACGTGCGTCCTACCTACTTCAGCGAGGAGACCGCCGACATCTGCGATAACGCCACCGTTACATGGACCGGCCACAACACATTGCCCATCAGCTACACGGCTGGAACCTACACCTTGTGGGACAGCATGCAGACCTCATATGGTTGCGACAGTGTCTTCATGCTCGCCCTCACGGTGCGGCCCACCAGCAGCAGCACGGTGACCGCTACCGCCTGCGACACCTACACTTGGCATGGCACCACTTACACTAGTTCCACTAGTACTCCTAGTTATACTAGTTTGAACGCCGCGGGCTGCGACAGTGTGACAACCCTGCATCTGACCATCAATCACAGCAGCACAGCTATCGAAAACCAGACTGCTTGCGACACCTATACATGGCACGGTACTACTTACACTAGTTCCACTAGTACTCCTAGTTATACTAGTATCAACGCTGCAGGTTGCGACAGTGTGACAACCCTGCATCTGACCATCAACAACAGCAGCACTGGCACGGAGACTATCACCGCTTGCGACACTTACACATGGCACGGCACCGCCTACACTAGTTCTACTAGTACTCCTAGTTATACTAGCTTGAATGCCGCTGGTTGCGACAGTGTGACGACCCTGCACCTGACTATCAACAATAGCTCGGCTAGCACGGTGACTGCCACCGCCTGCGACACATACACTTGGCACGGTACCACCTATACTAGTTCTACTAGCACTCCTAGTTATACTAGCATCAACGCCGTCGGTTGCGACAGTGTGACAACCCTGCATTTGACTATCAACAACAGCAGCACCTACACCGAGACAGTCACCGCCTGCGACACTTACACCTGGCACGGAAATACTTATACTAGTACCACCAGTACTCCTAGTTATACTAGTTTGAACGCCGCGGGTTGCGACAGCACCGTTACCCTCAATCTGACAGTGAACTACAGCAACACTGGCATTGAGGTTGCAAACGCCTGTAACAGCTTCACATGGCATGGCACCACCTATACTGCTTCTACCAACACTCCCACATACACATCGTTGAACGCTGCCGGTTGCGACAGTGTCACCACCCTCCATCTGACCATTAGTCAAAGCCTGTCGACAGTGGAGACCATCACCGCCTGCGACAGCTACACCTGGCACGGCACTACCTATACCGCTTCCACCAGCACACCCACCTACTCTACGACGGCTTCGGGTGGTTGCGACAGCACTGTCACACTGCATCTGACCATTAACAATAGCACAAGCAGCACCGTGACAGCCACCGCTTGCGACACTTACACCTGGCACGGCACCACCTATACTAGTTCAACTAGTACTGCTAGTTATACTAGCTTGAATGCCGCAGGTTGCGACAGCGTCACTACCCTGCATCTGACAATCAACAACAGCAACACAGGCATTGAGACCGTCGCTGCATGCGACACCTACACCTGGCACGGCAATACTTACACTAGTTCCACTAGTACTCCTAGCTATACTTGTTTGAATGCCGCGGGTTGCGACAGTGTGACGACCCTGCATCTGACTATCAACCACAGCAACACTGGCACTGAGACCGTCACTGCCTGCGACACTTACACATGGCACGGCAATACGTACACTAGTTCCACTAGTACTCCTAGTTATACTAGCACCAACGCCGCGGGTTGCGACAGTGTGACAACCCTGCACCTGACCATCAATAGCAGCACCACTGGCACTGAGACTGCCACTGCCTGCGATAGCTACACTTGGCATGGCACTACTTACACTAGTTCAACTAGTACCGCTAGTTATACTAGCTTGAATGCCGCCGGTTGCGATAGCGTGACAACCCTACACCTGACCATCAACTACAGCACCACTGGCACAGAAACTGCCACCGCTTGCGACAGCTACACTTGGCATGGCACTACTTACACTAGTTCTACTAGCACTCCTAGTTATACTAGCACCAATGCCGTCGGCTGCGACAGTGTGACGACCCTGCACCTGACCATCAACTACAGCAACACTGGCACGGAGACCATCACCGCTTGCGACAGCTACACTTGGCATGGAAACACCTACACTAGTTCAACTAGTAATCCTAGTTATACTAGCACCAATGCCGCCGGCTGCGACAGCACTGTCACCCTCCACCTCACCATCAACTACAGCACCACAGGCACAGAGACCATCACTGCCTGCGACTCATACACCTGGAACGGCAACACCTACACTACCAGCACTGACACGCCTACATTTGAAACCACCAACGCCGCCGGCTGCGACAGCACCGTCACCCTCCATCTCACTATCAACTACAGCACCTCATCCAACGAGATACTCTCTGCCTGCGACAGCCTTGAGTGGCACGGTACTACCTACACCGAGAGCACCGACACGCCCACCTTTGTCACCACTAACGATGCCGGCTGCGACAGCACCGTCACCCTGCACCTGACCATCAACTACAGTAGCCGTACCACCATCTTCGACACCGCTGACAACTCCTATGATTGGAACGGCGAGGTCTACACCGAGAGCGGCGAATACGTCTACGAAGGCCAGACCGAGGCAGGCTGCGACAGTATTGTCATACTGCAGCTCACCATCAACCGCGTGGGCATCGCCGACGTGACCGACCTCGACGGCATTAACATCTATCCTAACCCCACCACCGGTAAGCTCACCATCGATGCTGAAGGCGTTCAGAAAGTGGAGGTATACGACTACTCCGGTCGTCTGGTGGCGACATTCACCAACACCAACCAGCTCGACATCTCACAACTGCCCACAGGCACCTACGCCTTGCGCATCAGCCTGCAGAAGGGCAACACCGTGCGCCGCGTCATCAAGCGTTAGCACTTTGTTGAGTACATCCAAAGGGTGTCTTGCCTCACGGTGAGACACCCTTTCTATATGTAGGGCGGCTATTTTACATATTGATACACACCAATCAATTATTTTTCGTATATTTGCATTGTCAAATACCCCTGCCTACACTCAGTAAGTCAGTGGACATCAGAACACAATCAACAACAATAATATTTACAAACAGCGACGTGCCGATGCTATACAACAGGCGCA
>JAEEGG010024414.1_pt1 | contig 11727 bp, 6 predicted proteins | sample 9134161 | NCBI WGS metagenome assembly JAEEGG01 (sample SAMN16246543, study PRJNA631951) | gut metagenome | biome: gut microbiome; feature: rumen; material: CR-attached | host: Bos | place: Iran: Karaj | collected 2018-10 | reverse complement strand
TTCAAAGACGTCGAGAGGGTCTACCGGGTAGGGAAGTTCTGGTACGCTGGAGCTTGGTTCATGATGATCTTCGAGTTCTTCTTCATGATTCCTGGCCTGCTGTACTACGTATACATCACCATGGAACTTACCTACGTGTTCGTCGGAATCGCTGCCACGTTCCTGTACGTGCCTTGCTGGATGCTGATCCAGTACTGGAATCATGCGCACCATCCCGAAATGTCCTGTGGAATCAACTTCGACGTCGGCAAGTCCGCTGCCTCGGTTCCCAGCAAGAAGCGCCCTCAGTGACCTGTAATCACCGGGCTTCGGCCCGGCACTTCCCATCGTATTTCTATTATCTCTGCTATGACGCGCCATGAGCGATGCAACCTTCACTGTGACCGATTCCAAGGAGGAAGTCAGGATTTTTTGCGAGGATCGCGACTGGGACAGGTTCCACGGGCCGAAGGACCTCGCCATCGGCATAGTCACCGAAGCGTCGGAGCTTCTTGATATTTTCAGGTTCAAGTCGGACGAGGAGTGCCTCTCGATTCTGAGCGACTCGTCGGGGCGCGAGCGCGTCGAAGAGGAGCTGGCGGACGTCTTCTATTTCGTCCTCCGTTTCAGCCAGATGAACGACATCGACCTCTCTGACGCTTTGAAGGACAAGCTGGCCAAGAACGGGATGAAATACCCGGTTGAGAAGAGCAAGGGCCGCAACCTCAAGTACACGGAGCTTCGACTCCGAATCGGTTTTATCCGACTTGGATATTCGGCATACATGGGAGGCGGATGCAGCCATGGGAAGGCGGAGAAGCTCGACGACCTCCTCTACAAGATCTTCTTCGACGACTACGATTACTCGGCGGGAGAACGTTACTTCGCTGAGAACCCCCCGTCCGGATTCTCTTGTTCCGCGGTATCTAAAGGCGTGCTTCTAGGCAGGAACTACGACTGGGCTATAGGAGACAAGGCCGACTTCGTGGTATTCACCCCGGCCAAGGGAGGGCGCCATGCCACCATGGGCGTATCCTCGTCCCTCATCCCGTCCAGCGTGGTGGACTCATCGGAGGATTCCCCGCTGTATGCGTACGTCCCCTTCATGACCATGGACGGGGTGAACGATGCAGGGCTCGCATGTTGTGTCAACGGCATCACCGTGAGCGACCGGGGTAAGACCGATTCTACGAACCCAGGGGCGGAGAGGCTCAGCATGGCCATGGTGGTCCGCTTGGTGCTCGATCACGCCTCCACGGTGAATGAGGCGGTCGATCTGATCAGGTCGCATGACATCCATTCCCTTCCCAAGGGGCATATGAGGGGGTTCGAGATGCATTACATGATCGCCGACCGCAACGGATCGGCTGCCGTCGAGTTCGTGGACGGCAAGATATGCGTCACTTACGGCGTTCGCATCCTCTCCAATTTCCACATGTCCGGGGCTAGGAACCTGGCGGACTTGGACAGGCACTCCCACGGGATTGAGAGATACCGCATCCTCTCCAAAGGGTACAAGGAAGTCACCGACGTCGACGGCATGCTGGGGCTCATGAGGCAGGCATGGTACTCCCGCACGTATGACCGCAAGACGGACCCGTTCTGGTACAGCGAGTACTATAACGACTACACGGCGAAGGGGGACGGCGACTTCGGGCTCGGGGACGTCCCCGAAGACTGGATGGTCGCCAGGATAGAGAAGGTCCTCAGCCGGTTCGAAGGCAAAGACGTCGTCGACATGTGGCATACGGGGCACTGCTCCGTCTACGACGTGGAGAAGAGGACGCTGGACCTCATCCCCAACGAGACCGGCAGGAGGCATTCCTTCAGACTGTCGGACCCGTTTTAATATCCAGATGCGATTTGGCCATCATGTCAGAGACCGTGACGGACGGAGTTCTGGAGTTCTCGATAGACGAATACGGGGCTACTGTGACAAAGGCGCCGGCGGATGCGGATGTCGTCGACGTGCCTTCGTCGGTGCTTTCGAAGAAAGGCCCTGTAGACGTGCTGTCCATAGGTCAGAAGGCGTTCTCCGGCTCCTCTGTGAAGGCCGTTCGCATATCGGAAGGGGTGGTGAACGTCTCCAAGGAGGCCTTTTCGGGATGCCAGTCGCTCTCTTCGGTGGAGATGCCCTCCACGCTCATGTTCATAGGGTCCCGTGCGTTCTACGGATGCGTCATGTTGACGGACGCCCTTCTTCCCCCGGGGCTCATGTGCATTGGGGAGGAGGCCTTCGCCGACTGCATGTCGCTTCCTGCCTTGTCTGTCCCGGACGGCGTCACCTCCATCGGCGCATGGGCGTTCTCCGGGTGCTTTTCCATGAGTCGGGCCAGTCTTCCTCAGGGCATTGTCGCCATAGAGGACGGGATGTTCTCGGACTGCCATTCCCTCGTATCCGTAGACATTCCCTCAGGCGTGGTCCGCATCGGGGAGTGGGCGTTCTTCAAGTGCCTGTCGCTTAAGGAGGCGGCGGTCCCAGAAGGCGTCGAATCGGTAGGAGGCGGAGCCTTCTCCGACTGCATGTCGCTTTCCCGCGTGAGCCTGCCGTCCTCATTGGAATCGCTCGGCGGAAGCGCGTTCTTCGGCTTGGATTTCCTGGATGTGGACGGCGAAGGGCTGGCGCACACCCCGGAATGCCTGGGCGGACGGGATTTCCAAGGGTCTGACGGCGTTCTCCGGCAGGTCGGGCAGGCTCGTCGAGTTTTCAGGTTCGGATAAAGGCTATATTCCAACGCGGGCATGTCCGACCGCGGCTGAAACCGTCGCGAGGAGGCCTCCGGATGTTCGGAATCAAGAAGGACAACAAGAAGAGCGTTGCAGACAAGGACATGATCGTGAACCAGATCAGGAAGTTCCTGGACGAGGACGAAATCCATTACGGCTACGACAGCTCGGACAAGATCTTCAGGGCGGTCTTCAAAGGCGACGACCTTCCGATAAGGACTCTCATGAAGGTGACCGACGTCTCCGTCCAGTTCGTCTGCCTTCTGGACCTCCAGGCAGACTCCAAGAAGTTCCAGGACGTCTGCTGGAGGCTGAACGACATAAACAGGAAGCTCAGTTTCGGCGCCTTCTATCTGGATCCCGACGACGGGTTCGTCAGCTTCGAATACGGGCTGATATACGCCGACTCCAACATCAGCTCCTCCACCCTCAGGTCCACCCTCGGCCTCGTCCTGGAGACCGCGGACCAGCACGACGGGGAGCTGAAGAAGATCGCCGAGCCTTCGGAGCGCAGCAACCTCAATCCGATGTTCGGGTGAGGCTCGCATCTTCAGTCTGACAATATCGAACATCAGGCCGCTGAAGTTCCTTCTGGCTTCGGGAGGCAGAGGGGCGCCTATGCCTCCGGCCTTGAGGCTTCTAGACGCTTCCAGCATGTCTTCCAGGGTCTTGTAGTCGGACAGGGGGAGGAGGCCTGACGACTTGAACCGGGAGAGCAGCTCGTCCCGGGGGGCGTCCCCGTAGGCCAGGCGGAGCTTCGAGAACACTAGCCTTTCGGCTTCCGAGAAGAACAGGAGTCCGTTGGACTCCGCGGCCAGGTCTGCGCTTCTTCTGATCCTGCCTTCGCGTCTCTTGGAATCCGATATCAGGGAATATATGGAGCTGAGCCTCTCGGCTTCGGAGAAATCCTTCATGCCATGGACCGAGGGGAACCTCTCCTTGATGGCGGCCAGGGATGAAGCCAGGTCTGAAGCCGATTTGTGAAGAGCGGCGACGTCCTCCGGCGCCACGGCGTCAGGATCGTACGCATAGCCTTCCGACGCCGTTATCCCTGTGATTCTCATGAGTTCGGAAATCGATCTGGAGGCCGTCATGACTGGCCTGAGCTCCGGGGAGGAGACATGCAGCCCTTCTCCGTGAAGCGCCGCCGCCGATATCTCCTCGGCGAGGTCGTTCCTCCTCTCGAACCCGGACGTCCCGTTGGTGTATCCCCAGTCCGCGGCCGTCAACGCGCCGAAGCGTTTGAACATTCTCGGCATGAGCTTTTCCGAGGGGACGGCGATTCCTTTCTTAGAGCAGGCGTCGAGGAACCTGCTCGCGTCTTGCAGCGACAGGCCACCGTCTATCCAGTCGCAAAGGACCTTCTCCATCTCTTTTCCCAAGGCATCCTTCCAGCGCCAGTCCTCCAGCGCGCCCAGATTCCCGAGGACGCGCTTCAACGACTCCACATCCCCCGGAGCCAGGCTTCCTGTCACACGGTCGGTGAGTATCGTGTCGTCTTTCAAAGCGCGGGCCGTCTCATCTATGACCTTGAGCTCTTCGGAATGCGATATGCGTTTTCCGGAAAGCAGCGAGTCCACGGCGCGGTCTATCTCCGCCCTGCCCATCTTATGGGAGGACACCATCTTGACCGGTCTTTTCCCCTCGAATCCCTCCACCTCCGCAGGGGCCTTGATGAACCATGCCATCCTTCCTTCGGTCCTTGACGTGATGACCACCGCGTCGCACCCGAAGCCGTCGGGGAGCTTGGCTTTGTATGGGACGTTCACCTTGGAAAGATTGGGTCCGTAGAACAGTATCCCGCTCTCGGCCTCCAGGTCGCAGGGAAGCATCAGGGAGCATCCCTCTCCCGGATCGGATTCGGTCCATTTCTTCACCTCGAAGGGCGCGAGCCTCATTTCGAACAGGTCTTCGGGCAGCTTTTTCAGAAGGGCGTCGCCGCTGTATGCGCTGCGTATGTAATCCAGATCCAGGTCGTTGCCCCCGATGAGGCGGAACACGCCGTCGGACCTGTCGAAGTACATCTCCAGCCCGTATCCCATGTAGCCGGAGGGGGCCCCGGATGTCTCGACCTTCGGATTCTTGACCGTGGCCTGGGGGCCGATGCCGAACTGGATCCGGTGGGCCTCCACATATTCCATCGCCTCCGTCTTCCTGTCCTGTCCGAAGGGGATCCTGACGGGGCGGTCCAGGAACGGTATGTTCTCGTCGTCGGAGAACCTCTCCTTCCTCCACGGGCGGTACACGAGGGTGCGCTCCATCTTTTTCTTCTCGGAGGAGGATATGTTCTTCGCCAGGAGCTCCGAGCCCATCTCGGTCACCCTTATCCTGCGGATCGGGGTGGCAGGCTCCAGCTTGGACACCGTGTAGTCCAGCATCCCCACTTTCCTGAGGCGTGCAATCTCTTCGGCGACCAGCGGGAAGAGGTCGGAATGCATCGAGACGACGCCCATCATCTGCCCTATGTCCAAGTCCTTGGAGCCGACGGCCTGCCCCGCCTCGACCATCTTCATGATGACGTATTCCAGCCCGGAGGCCTGTTTCACCTGGTGCACGGTGGCCGAATACCGGACCTTCATCACCGGCAACTCTATCTCCACGCTGATTCCGCCGCTCATTCCGGCACCTCCTCCGACCCGACCACGCAGTCCTGAAGCCTGAGGTCGTCGATTATGTCCTTGTAAACGTTCCTGAGGGTCCCATCGCCGTCCACATCGACGGCCACCTTCTCCAAGGATTCCGCATTGCCGACGATGACCAGCAGGCGTCTGGCGCGGCTCATCGCGACGTTGATGCGCCTGAAGTCCGATATGAACCTGGATTCGGTGGTCCTGACCAGCGACAGTATGATCACGTCTCTCTCGTCTCCTTGGAAGTCGTCCACGGATTTCACCATGAACCCCTCCTCCCCCTTCTCCAGGAAGTTCTTCAGCCGCAGCCTGTCGGGAGACCGCTCGTCGTCCATGCGCAGCATCTTGCGGATCATCCTCATCTGGTCTGCATAGGGCGTGATGACGCCCATGGTCAGCGTCTCGCTCTGGCCGTCGCGGGCTGAATCGATCAGCCTGACCATCCTGGACACCACGCCCGCCTCGGAGTCGTTCACGTAGGACGTGCTGCCGCTCTCCTTGCGTTCCCTTCCTTTGCAGTCTATGAACACGACGGACCTCTCCGGCACAACGAGGGGCTTGGAGACCCCGGGGATGCTCATGCCGTGCTCCCTCTCTGGGATGCCTTCGGGCATCTCCAGCTCCCCGTCGTAGAACCGGTTTATGACCCCCATGATCTGGGACGTCATGCGGTATTGCGTCCTGAGCATCGTCTTGGAATGGACGTCGGCCTCCTCGAACAGCCTCTTGAAGAGCGGCTCGGTGTACATCCGCGCGTATTTGCGGCTAAGTTCCCTCAGGTCGTCGTCCTCCGCGTCCTCGTTGTAAACCGGCGGGAGCTGCTTGTGGTCCCCCACGAGTATGACCTTCTTCCCGTACGACATCGGGCGTATGAGCTCGGGGAATGGGACTTTACTCACTTCGTCGATGATGACGACGTCCGCCCCCATCTTCCTGAGGTCTATCTCGGGGCATTCCTGGTCCCTGGCCCTCTTGACGTTGTCCTTTGCTGTGCACGTCATTCCAACGACGTTGACGAACCCGGTAAGCATGTCGATGAGCTGGTCCGAGTCTATCTCCTCCACGCCTTCCTCGCGAAGGTAGTCCCTCATCTGTTCCAAGGTCTTCAGAGTGGCCTCCGAGCCGCCGAAGGCCTCCAGGACTTTCTCCTCCTTGGAGACGATCTTCCTGGCCTCCTCGATCGTGTCGTAGCGGTCGGTGATCCTGAGGTCCGAGAACAGGTCGGAGACCATGGCTTGGGCTTTCGACTCTGCCTCCATATATGCGGCGTAGGCCTCGTTCTCCGTGTACGACTCGATCTTGGATTCGAACATCCTTCTCACGTCCTCCGACTTCTTCGGGTCGTACTTCGAGGCGGCCTCGGCCTCCTCCTTCTCCGATTCCGTCTCCCTGCGCACCGCCCCGGAGATGCCTTCAAGCTCGAATTTGATCTCTGGAAGGCGGCGTTTCCCATCTTTGAAGATGGACGAGAACGCATCGTCCGGCAGCTCTCCGCGGTCGCGCATCCCCTCGTAGAGCTCGATCAGGCCGTACATCTCCTCCTCGGATACGGAGCAGACCCGGACGCAGAGGCCGTCCGCTCCGAAGACGTCGGAGTCTTTGTCAACATGCGGGAACAGGGCGCGGATCTCTTGGACGAAGTCCGTGTAGTCCTCCTTCTCGAAATCGTCCAGCCTCCTCAGCTTGTCGCACGCGTCGTAATATCTCTTTCTGGCCGAGTCGAGGGCCGCGTTCTCGCAGTTGATCCTGTCGAGGCGTTCGTTGAGCTCCTTCCGGATCGCTCTGGCCTTGCGGATCAGCACGTCGGCCTCGGACCTGCGGGACAGATACACGTCGGTGTAGAACCTTTTGAAATCGGCTATCTTCTCCGCTATCCTGGAGCGGGACGACGGGTCTCCGAAGAGGTCCATGCGCTCTTCGAGGGCGGTGCGTATCCCGGAGTAGGTGGTGGACACGATGTTCCTCAGCTCGTAGGCACTGTTCCTGTTCTCTGCCATTATGCGTACCGGGCGGATGAAGCTGTAGGGCCTCAGCCTCTCGAACGCGTTGTCCACCGCCTTGTTCCCTTGGCTGGCGATGAGCACCTTGTGTCCGCGTATGACCTCCTGGGCCGTTATCTCGGCGATGACCTGCGTCTTCCCGGTGCCTGGCGGCCCCTGGATCAGATAGAGGCCGTTGGCCGACACCGCGCCGTTTATCGCCCTCATCTGGAGCTCGTTGAAATGCTTCCCGAAGGTGTGGCTCACCTTCATGGGCTCGAACAGGGGGGTTATCTCGGGGGCGTACAGGAAGGAGACCAGGTAAGGGTTGCGCATGGTCCCGTATACGAGGTCGTTCACGGCGGACCTCTGGCGGTCCACGGAGCTCCTCTCGGCCGCGTCGTCCTCGACGATGACCAGACCGTCGCGTCCGGCGAAGTAAGATGTGCGATCCTTCACGTCCTGGGTCACGGACATTCCCTCCTCCGGAGGCACCTTGAAGTACACGGTGAGGCTGCTTTTGGACAGTCTCTTAGCCAGATCGGTTATGCGGGACCTGTGGCGGGACTCCTCCTCCTGGAGCTCCCGTTCCAATCCGGGCCTCATCCTCGATTCCGCCTCTTTCGTTAGCTTCTCGCGCATTTCTCCGAGGATGTCTTCGGTTTCTTTCTTAGAGAGCTCCGAGGAGACGTCCCTCATGCAGTCCTCTATGGAGATCCTGGACGACACCGTGTCCCAGTCCGGGACGTCCTCCCCTTTCTCCATCATGTCCAGGTACGCCTCCTCCGTCCTTCCGCGCCGGAGGTCCTCGGCCATGGAGCGCAGGCGTTCTCCGGCCGCGGCCATCCTGCCTTCCAGCTCCGAGCGGAACCCGTCGGACGAGCGGTAGGACTCAAGGGCCTTCTCCGCCTCCTTTTCGACATCCTTGGCGAAGCGTTCCCGTATGGAACCGGCCTCCTTCTTGTGCAGGGCGTCCAATTCCTTAGTGTCCTCCGGCGTTAGGGCCCTCCCCATACGGACCTCCGTGATGCGTTCGCCCACCAGCGACATCTTGCGGTCCTTCTTGCGATCCTCCGGGTCGACGTCGTACTCCTCGCCTTCCACAGCGGGGCTGACGACCTTCACGATCCCCTTGGTTGCGGCGTTGAACGCGTCCAAGTATCTTCTCATCTCCCCGCCCGTCGGCACGGTCTCCATGTCATGCACGATGCGCACCAGGGTGCATTGGGGCAGCCCCGGGGTTATGACGTCGGTCCATGCCGTGGAACCGTCGTCCACCAAGGTCTCCTCCGCCGGTATGTCCGACATCGGGCCGTAGCACGCCTGTATGAATTCCGGGCGGCGGACCTTGAACCCTCCTTTGCCGTTGAGGCCCGCGACCAGGTCCCTCATGTCGAGGAAGTCGGACCAGTCCTTGAGGACGGACGCGGTCTCCCTGGGCCGGAGCACCGGGTATGAGGACACAAGCTTCGAGACGAGCTCCGGCGTTATCAGGGGGTCGTCGTAGCATAGGCTCCTCCTGCCGACCTCCTTGCCTTCCGTGTTGAAATAGGACTCGGACTCGTCCTTCACGATGGCGCAGATCCTGCAGGCCGCGTCCGTCTCTCCGATGTACCTGCCGGTATGCGACATCAGCAGGACCTTCGTGACCATCAGGTCCCATCCGTGGGTCTTGTCGTTCAGCTCGAAGTTTCCTTGCAGCACCAGGTCCTGTCCGGGATCGGACTTCGACTCCATCCTGACGACTACGTTCTCCAGCTCCAGAGATCCCGAGTCGAGCTTGCAGGACTTGTCGAACGACGGATGCAGGAGATGGACCTCGCGCTCCTCCGCGATCCCGTATATGTGGGCGGACAGGAACCCTGCGACGCCTCCGTGTTTGAAGACCTCCGCGGACATGGAGGCGTATTGCTCCTTGAGGGGCACCATACGCTTCCCCTGGACGGTGACCCACCTGTAGCAGTATTTGGAGAAGTTCGCCACGAGCGTGCGGGCGGGTTCCTTCGCCTTGACGGTCGCCGTGCGTGCGTTCCTTGTCTTATCCGTCGGCACGGAGCGCTTGGTGGCGAATGGTGCGGGGCTCATCTCTTTCCTGCACTTATTACCTATATTTAAAGGATGGAAGAAGGCGGGATGCGTTGGCGGACGAACGGCTTTCGGACGGTTCGAAGCCCGGCAGGACTGGCCGCCGGGAAAGGTAATAAATGAGGAGGGGATGGTTCGGACGGTTCAGATGGATTCAGAGAAACTGCCCACGCAGAGGCTCAAGAGGATGTCCGAGAAGGGTGACGCCTCGGTTCTGTGCGAGCTGGGAATCAGGCTCCTCGGAGGCGTGCTGGGCGCACCAGCCGATCCCGGGTCGGCGCTGCCGATGCTGGAGGAGGCGGCTTCCAAAGGGGATTCCAGGGCCGCGGCCGCCGTAGAGGGCGTCAGCGGGTCCGAGAACCCTGCCGCCAAGGCCATGTTCAACATCGCGGAATGGTATGCGGCCAAGGCCATCGATTCGGAAGGCGCAGACAAGGATTTCGCCGTGTACTGGTACCGCCGTTCCATCGACGAGGGTGAGCTTTCGGCGCTGTACGGCCTCGCCCACTTATATTACATGCTGGGAGGGGACGACTACGAACTTGCCGCCCTCCTTTTCAAATATTACTGGGAGGTCGAAGGCGAGCGCTCCGACGAGGCCGCCGAGACGCTGTCGAGGATGCTCTCGAACGGCTGGGTCAAGAGCGGTTGGAACTGCTACGCCGATGTCGTGGCCCTTGTCAAGGAGTGCGCCGACATGGACGTCTCCGAGTATGAGCTGGAGATCGACGACTCGGCGTCGGTGGACGGTCTCACTGTGGATTCGTATTTCGGGTCGGATGCCGAATATCCGGGGAAGGTCGCCGGGGACATCGGGCCTTCGAGGAAGCGCTCCGTCCTAGAGGTCCTGCTGAATATGGGCATTCCCGCGGTCCAAAGGGCCAACGGGAGCTGCGCGGTGAGGATCAAGGACTGCCCGGATCTCCCCGAGAGGCTGTCTTCTTATGGATACGAGGTCAAGGAGTCCAGGGCATCGTACGTCGTAAAGCCTCCTAAGCGCTGACGGCGGTCATCTCAGGGACGTCAGGCGGCGGAAGCATTCTTCCAAGGCGCGGCCTTCCTCGTCAAGGCGGGACTCGTACTCCTGTATTATCGCCAGGTCGCCATCAGCCTGGTTTTGGATCATTTCAGGAGAGCACAGGGCGTCCAGGACCTTCAAGTCTTCCTTGAGGGTGACGACGGCTTCGTCGCAGAGGTCCGCGTCGGCTTTCCCTGACATCGCATCGTCGATGAGGCCGTCCATGACGGAAAGCTTCATTGCCCTGATCGAGGAGACGAGTTCTTGGAACTTGTCCATGCATCTGGAAGCCGCGTCTTTTTCGGACAGGGGTTTTCTCGTCTCGATAAGCTCCGATTCCAGACGGTTCACAGCCTCTGCTAGCTCATCGCACCGGCATTCGGCGGATTCTGATCTGGACAAGGCGAATTCGAGCCTGGAGGACAGGTCCTCGACTGAGTCCCTCGCCGCTGCCAGCTCCTCCTTGACGGTCTCTAGAGCCTCCTTGTAAGGGGCGGCCCTGTCCTCCGAGGCAGCCGTTCCTGCCATGCGGAAGGCCTCGGAGAGCAGTTCCGTCAGCTGCGGAGGGGATATGCGTATGGAATCCAACGCCTCCTCGTCTGTCAGGTCCTGACCGGTCAGCGCCGACCTGTATCCGCGGTCGGTGATAGGCACGGACGGGATCACGCACACCCCATGTCCTGACACGGCGCCGTTGCATATGCATATGTCGCGGCCCAGTTCCCCTAGCAGCTTCGCTTTACGGTCTTCGTTCGTATAGTTGACGATCTTTCCCATCTCCGCCATCTTGCGTTCGCGCACTCTGACCGCCGTGTCCAGGTCCCACATGCGTCGAGATGACTATGATGCGATTTAGCGGTTTGTAGAACGCCGGTCTTGCTCCATGGCCGCCTCCTAGCAGTTCAGAGAGCCTAGGGGAAGCGTCCGTCCATCGAGGGGCCCAGTGTATGCGGAGAGCCGTCCAATGGGTTATAATAATCAGGTCACGATTCGCGGCTATGAGGTGTCCTAACTGCGGCGCAGAGGTTTCCGCGACGTCCGAAGTCACGTATTGCACAGGGTGCGGGTATGCGATATCCGGCTTCGACGGCGGTTTGGTGAGAGAGGGCGGTTCAGGCCGCGGCCCCGATTCGGACCACGTGTCGCTGTCCCTCGATGCGACCGGGATTCCTGTGGCTGGCGTCCGCATGACGGTCGGCGGGGACTATCAGGAAGGCCTGTCCGGAAAGACGTATGTATTCTGGGTTTCCAGGGGCCGCCACGGCGTCACAGTATCGCTCGGTGACAATTACAAGCCGTTCGAAGGCGA
>JAEEGG010024410.1_pt1 | contig 11728 bp, 9 predicted proteins | sample 9134161 | NCBI WGS metagenome assembly JAEEGG01 (sample SAMN16246543, study PRJNA631951) | gut metagenome | biome: gut microbiome; feature: rumen; material: CR-attached | host: Bos | place: Iran: Karaj | collected 2018-10 | reverse complement strand
CCAGCAGCGTGACCACCATTGGGGAGAAAGCTTTTCAGGGCCAGCCCATGACCTCGATTGTCATCCCCGGCAGCGTGACAGCATTAGAGTATAGGGCCTTTGCCTTCTGCAGCGACCTGACCGATGTCTACTGCTTAGCAGAGAACGTGCCATCGACTGATCCTGATGCCTTCTATCGGTTGTCTTACGAGACCGCCACGCTGTACGTGCTTCCCACCTCTGTCGAAAAATACAAGGCAGCTGCGCCTTGGAAGAACTTTGGGAATATCGAGATCCTCAAGTGCGCCAAGCCCACCATTGCCTCCGCCAACGGCAAGCTGACGTTCAGTTGTAAAACGGAAGGCGTGGAGTTCGTGGCCTCCGTCAGCCCGTCGGGAAAAACTACGTACAAGGGCAGCAGCCTGCTCCTCGCCGACCTGACGACAACCTACCGCGTCAGCGTCTATGCCAGGAAGGCGGGATATGAGGACTCTGAGGCTGCCACCATAGACATCGACTATCTGCCCGACCTTGACGACGTGAACGGCGACGGCCAGATCAGCATCTCGGATGTCGTCGGCATCGTCGACATCATCCTGAAAGGAAACTAAGACACCGAGAACTCACACACATGAATCATCCTAACACACCAAGCAATATGAACCGACTGAATATCAACACCATACTCCTGGCCACGCTGCTCAGCATGGCCGGCATCACCGCCCAGGCTCACGACATAGAAGAGGACAACGGCGAGGGCACGATGATCTTTTACTCGTGGACAGATGAAGACCATACGGCGCTGGAAGTAGTGAGCAACGGCGACGGAGAATACCGAGGCGACGTGGTCATCCCCGCGTCAGTCAACCACGAGGGCGAGTCATACCCCGTGACGAGAATCGGCGACCGGGCGTTCTATAAGTGCCACGAACTGAAGTCGGTCACCATCCCCGAGGGCGTGACAGCCATCGGCAAAGAAGCGTTCTATGAGTGCGACAGGCTGACCTCGGTCACCATCCCCGAGGGTGTGACAGCCATCGGCGACGGGACTTTCGATCACTGTTACAACCTGACCTCGGTCATCATCCCTGGCAGCATGGCGACCATCGGCGAGGCTGCCTTCCAGGGTTGCGGCAACCTGAACTCTATCAGCTGCTATGCTGAGGAACCGCCCGCGATGGAATCGGAGAACGCCTTCGAGGGCTCAGTCTACAACAACGCCACGCTGCGCGTGCCTGCCGGCTCCGTCGGCAATTATCAGAACACCGCGCCTTGGAGCAACTTCAGGAATATCAACATGCTCAAGTGCGCCACGCCCACCATCGTCTTCGAGAACGGGAGGCTGTCGTTCGAGTGCGCCACCGAGGGCGTCGAGTTCGAGGCTACCATCACGCCGTCAGGCGACCAGTCGGTCACAGGCAGCACGCTGTTCCTTGCCGACGTGCCCGTCCGCTATCGTGTCGTCGTCTATGCTCAGAAGGCCGGTTACCAGCGCTCGGATCCCACCACCCGCGACATCACCTATCAGATGAAGCGCGGCGATGCCAACAGCGACGGCTCAGTCACCATCGCCGATGCCATCAAGCTCGCGGGGAAGGTATTGGAGCAATGAACGGCCTTTTCGCGCGCCAGCCGCTCCCCGCCAAAATTAAATCAGGCGCCAGGAGTTACGAGCGAAGAGCGGGAATTACCAATTTTTCCGTACTTTTGTCTCGAAAATCAATTTACCATTTAAAAACCATAGCATTATGAAGAAAACAAATTTGACAATTCTTGCAGCCCTGACGCTGCTGCTGTCGAGCTGCTTCTCAACGGGCGTCGGAACAACATCCAACACGAATACCGCCGGCAACGTGCTGACCAGCGTGCTGGGCGCCGTACTGAGCAATGTGCTGCTGGGCGGAATGTCGTTCGACCAGTCGAGCCTTATGGGCAATTGGAGCTACAGCGCTCCCACTGCAGCCTTCACTACCGAGCAGGCCCTGACAAGGGCGGGAGGTACGGCCGCAGTGGCCAACATTGCCTCGTCGCTGGCAAGCAACTACAGTAACATCGGCATCAACCGCAGCAACACTTCTTTCTCGTTCCTGGAAGGCAACCAGTTCTCGGCTAAGGTGAATGGCATCCCCTTCGGCGGAACGTATGCCTATAACCCCCAGAACGGCGAGATCACGCTCAAGACGGCCACTGAGACCATCAAAGGCAACGTGACCAAGACCCAGAAGGGAATGGGCCTGATGTTCGACTCCACGCAGATGGTCAACCTTCTTCAGAAGGAAGGCCGGGTGAGCAACACTGCCGCCGTCCAGGCTGTCAGCCAGCTCGCCAAGAGTGCCAACGGTGCCCGTGTAGGCTTTGAGCTTACAAAGTAAATCGTTGACCGGAGTAAGTAGGTGTCGGCTGAGGTGCTGCCTCATCCCCGGCGAGGAGTGAGGCTATTCCTCTGGTTCGAGCTTGATGGCGAAGAGATTAACGCTCTTGTCCTTGGTCAGCTCGTAGGCGGCGGGAGCAAGGGCCTCCGTGTAGGTGCTGGAGGTGCCTACGATCTTCGTGCCGTTGATCTTGATGCTGGCCGTCTCGGTATCGCCGAAGTAGAGCGTGATGGTCATCGGCTGAGCAAGGGTGAAGCGGATGCTGGTGGCACTCTCCATCTTCAGACAGGTGGTGAGCACCTGCCCGTCGACGGTGGCCGTGCCCTTGGTGCTGGATCCATTGCCGCTGACGGTGAAGAACGAGCTGGAGGGCGTGCCGTTCTTGTCGAAGGTGCAGAGGATGGTGCCCTCCACAGGTTGCGGATCGTCGCCCTGCTGGGTGGTGTCGGCCGGCTCCACAGGTTGTCCGAAGATGCCTACGAGCTTCGAGCGGTAGCTCTGCAGGGCTGTGGAGAGCGCTGCAACGACGTCGGACCGGGAGTCGTCGGTGGCATTGTTGAAGGTCCACTGGAAGTCGCCGTGAGCCATTCGTCCTGCTCCCAGCCATCCTGTGACGACGGCGGGCACCTCGGCTGCCTCGTGAGCCTCGTAGGCATACATGAGCTGCGTGGAGGTGTCGAAGTTGTTGTAGGCATTGCCGCCGGCCTTCGTCTTCACCTCGGCAGGCACCGTCTGACGGGCTTCGCTTACCTCGTAGGCATCGAACTCGACCTGGTTCTGCTGATAGGTGACGTAGCGGAAGTTCTTCGACTGCTCAGCGAACACATTGCCGTAGGCCTTGATCATTCCTCCCTGCTCGCCCGAGAAGGTGGGAGCGTCGGAGAGGTCGGTGCCCATCTTGGTGTCGGTGCCCTGCAGGGAGATGAGCATGGGCTTGTTGGTGTTGCGGAAGTAGTTGCGATCCATGAAGACGCTGCTGCCCGTGGTGGCTCCAGCTCCATATTTGGCCACTCCGTCATAATAGTTATTGTACGCGTGCACGCTCATCGTGCGCACGCGCGGATGGCGCGAGTCGCTGTGGTCGAACCAGTTGTGGTGGTAGGTGATGTAGTTGGGGCCGCTTTCGCTCTTCATGCCGCAGAGCGACGACTTGCCGCAATCCCAGAAGTGGCAGTAGGCGAAGGTCATATACTGCGAGTCGGCCTTCACGTCGAGCGATCCGTCGCCCTTGGCCTGGTCGCCGCCCTTGTTGCGCCCGTAGAAGAAGTCGATGTGATGTGCCCAGCAGTGGCGGTTGTCGGTGTCGAACGAGAGGCCGTCGTCCATGCAGTAGAGGATGCCGAGGTTGCGCAGCTCTACCGAGCAGGCGTTGCGCACGAGGAATCCCATATTCTTGACGGTAGCGTCGCATCCGATGCCCTCGACGGTGATGTTGAGGGGCGTGGCGTTGCTCCTGCCCTTGATCTGTATGCCCTCGGCCGAGCTGCCCAGCGCGTCCATATCGGCGGCGTCGATGCAGCCTACGATGCGCACGGCGAGCGGCGTGGTGACGTTGCCCTTCTCATAGGCAGCGAGGATGGCCTGCAAGCCGGTAAACGTGCCGCTGGAGAGCGTGGCCGATACGGTGCGGGCCGTAGAGGCGGTGACATAGATGACCTGAGCGTCGGCCTTGAGTGTCCCGTCGTCGCGATAGGCCCCTACCCCGCCGGTATGGTTGAAATGGGCGAAGCCGCAGCGGTCGTAGGGCTTCACCTGAAGGGGCTGGGTGACGGAGGCGGCATTGATCTCGTGGCCGCTGGCATCGGTAGGCACCACGCGCAGCTGATAGTCGTCGGCAGGCGTAAGTCCCACGACGTCGGCACGCCCGTAGGAGCCGTAGTTGCGCACCAGCTCAGCGTCGATGCGGGTGAAGTCGGCATAGCGGCCACCCTTGACGTAGACGTGATAGCCCTGAGCGCCGGGATAGGGCGCGAACTGCACATAGGCCGACTCGAGCCAGCCCTTTGCCTCGGTGATGCGTACCTGCCCGAAGGCCACCTGAAGGTCGGCCTTGGCTGCTTTCTGCCGGAAGTCGGCGAACGCCATATCGACGCTGTCCGTATCGAAGGTCATCTCGGTCAGAGGCTGATCGATGGCAATGCCCTTGACGAAGGGAATCTGGGCGCCGGCACTGATGACGGCTGCCAGGATGAGGAGTAGTAGGCTGCGTGGTCTCATAAGTATGTGTCTATCGGCTTGCGTGGAATCCTTCCATATTCGTATACCTGCGCTTCATCATGCGCTGGTAGATGTTGCGGAGCCACACGGGATGAGCGATGGTGATGAGCAATCCCAGCACGGCCATGATGGTATAGGCAGTGGTCTCGTCCATGATGAGGAGCATTCCTCCCACGATGATCAGCGGGGCAAACATGGCCACCATCTCGATGAGCAGCTGAAGGCCGCTCTCGACGTTGTTCTTGCCAGTGAGCTTCGCATCGAGAGGCAGCGTCTGCTTGTTGTAGACGGCCAGCTGGAACATGATGAAATAGCCCAATCCGCTTGTGAGGAACATATAGGCGAGCATCATCATGATGGTGAACTTGCCCTCGATGACTGCCGGAAGCATGATGAGCAGGGGAATGATGAGGATGGCCACGTGGAAGTAATACTTCGCCTTGAGCAGCGCCAGGATATTCTCGCGCTGGGTCATCAGCAGGTCGATGTAGTTGCCCTCAGGACCCATGATCTTGGTCAGAGCCGTCATGCCGTAGATGGAGAAGCAGTAGTAGCACCAGAAGTTGAGCACCATCATGCCGTCGTAGACATCGGTGTAGGATATCAATGCCGAGAGCATGACGATGAGCGCGAGACTCATGATCACGCGAGCACGGATGGCCTTGTTGCGCATGATGCTCTTCAGCTCGAGCTTGAGATACTCGCCGTTCTGTCCGAAACGCTCGAGGAAGGTGAACTGCGTGACGTGCTTGATGGCGGCGGGCTTCTTCTCCTCGCGCGTGATCTCCTGATAGATGAAGTCAAACTGCACATTGCGGTTGATCACCAGCAGCACCACCAGCACCGCCAGCAGCCCTATGGCCAGCAGCCATAGAACGGGTGCTGAGCTGAAGGTATAGAGGAACTTCTCGAACGGCTCCATCAGGTTGTCGCTGCCGAGGAAGAAGGGCAGGATGAGTGCCGCATAAACCGCTGCGGGCAGCAGCCACCAGAAGAGCGAGCGGACGATGAGCGTGCGCACGAGCAGGTACCACTGGCTGTTGATCATCACCATCAGCATGCCGCAGACGATGACGGCGAGAATGGTCCAGAAGCCGGCTCCCGCCACCAGGTTGATGTAGGCATAGGGCAGGAAGAGCGCCAGCCAGAGCATGTTGTAGCCGCTGGCAACCATCGTGAGCAGATAGCACTCGACCACCGACTTCGCACGCAGAGGCATCAGCAGATAAGGCTTGACGAAGACCATCGGCGTCTGCTGCACCATGAAGCGACCCAGAAAGTCGAGCACCAGCAGGATGGGCAGCACGATGAGGATGAGCGCCGGCTCGTCGTCCTCGGCGGCCATCTTTCCCAGGAGGCTTCCCAGGAAAATCATGTACGCACCCATCAGCGCCGCGCCGATATACATCATCACCTTGGCAACCATACTCTGCTCGAGGGCAGGGCTGCGCTTCTCGCTCAGCTTCACATTGCGGCGGAGCAGCCGGAACAGTTCTATGCGGTTCATCAGCGCAGGTCGATGATTTCAGCGTCGGGATAGGCGCTGCTGTTGAAACGGAACTTAGAGTCGTCGAGCTTCTCGGCCTTCAGCCCTGAGATGGTGAAAGTGGTCCACTTCGTGCCCTGCAGCAGCTTGATCTCCTTCGGAGCATAGGTACTCTTGTCGACGGTGATGAAGCCCTCGGTGATCTTGTGCTGGGCGTTGGTCGAGGTGAGGTGCACGTTGAAGGTCGATGCCGACGTGGTCATCGTGTAGCTGTAACCCGACTTGTAGAGGTTGATGAAGTTGTAGGGATTCAACGACTGCAGCTGCTGTGCTGTAGGCGTCGAGATGTTCACCTCCTCATTGCTGGCCATATAGGTCCACAGGGTCTTGCCGTCGAACCACATCGTGGTGGTGTTCGACGCCATATGGAATTTCTGTCCCTTGATGGCGATGGTGCCTGAGGCATTGCCATACTGGGCGCTATTCATCGTGAAGCTGGCCGACACGCCGTCCTTGACGGCAACGGTAGCCGCACACTTATCGAGCACCGAGAGTGCCGTCTGTGCAAAGGTGGTTGCGCTCAGCATCAGGAGCGCCGTAATCACTAAAACAATCTTTTTCATATATTCACTAAAAAAAAATCTCAAACCTCAAATCTCAAACCTCAAATCTCAAACCTCAAACCTCAAACCTCAAATGAAAATCATCGAGCAAAGCGTCATTCCGAAGAACCCCGAGAAGAAAAGCGAGGACGGAATCGTCGTCACAAATGACTTCATCGCTGTCATCGACGGTTCCACTTCGAAGACCAGCCGTCGCCATTGCCCCTGGATGAGCAATGGTCGCTATGCCATGAAGATAGTCAGCCGATATATCCGCCGCATGCCTGCCGATATCAGTTGTCAGCAGTTCTGCAAAGGCGTCACCAAAGCCATCAGTCGTCATTACTGGCTGCGATTTCCCAAGAGCCGCATGGCCGAGCATCCCGAAGAGCGACTTACCGCCTCTGCCGTCGTCTATAGCCGCGTGCGCCGCGAGGTGTGGCTCGTTGGCGATTGTCATTGCCTGGTGGGAGGCGAATACTACGATAATCCCAAGCCCTACGAACAAGAGTTGGCCGAGATGCGGGCAGCCCGAGTGCGCGAGCTCTTGGCTGAGGGCTATACTGAGGAGCAGCTTCGCCAGCCTTTCGACCCAGCCCGCGAGGTGATGATTCCCCACATGATCGAGGTCATGAAGAATCAGAACAAGACCTATGCCGTCATCGACGGATTCCATATCCCCCAGTCGCTCGTCCCCGTGCTTACACTCAACTTCCAGCCTTGGGAGATTGTCCTCGCCAGCGATGGTTATCCCCAACTCGCTGCCACACTCGAAGAGACCGAATCCCTCCTCGAACAGCAACGGCTCAACGATCCCCTCAACATCGGGCGTTTCAAGGCTACCAAAGCCTTCGTTCGGGGTAATCATTCCTTCGACGACAGGTCGTATATTCGATTCACCGTATAAAATTTCCCTTAATATTTGGCAGTTTCAGAAAAAATTTATACCTTTGCAGCCGATTTCACAAGAAACTAAGGTCGGTTCCGTAGCTCAGCTGGATAGAGCAACTGCCTTCTAAGCAGTAGGCCTCGGGTTCGAATCCCGACGGAATCACAAAAGCAGAAAGAGAACCCCCCGTCTGAAAGTTTACTTTCAAGCGGGGGTTTTTATTTTTGCTTTTAATCATTGGCCCGTGGCAGGGCCAAGGATCGACAAAGTCAATTCCGACCTTTACTTAATAACAACCTTCTTCCCATTCATGATATAGACACCCTTTTCAGGCATATCCACGCGCTGGCCGTTAAGGTTATAGAGCTTACTGTCATTCTTGCCCTTCACGTCCGTTGCCTCACGATATACTTCACTGATGCCAGTCACATCGTCTGTGGTGGTATCTTCAGTCAGCATTGAAGTGTTGAGCTTGAAGGTGATTGCATCCGCAGGCACAGGATCCGTAGAAAAGTCGAACTTATTCTCATCATAGGCCACTTGATCGCTCAGAGTAAAGTTGTAGTAGCCACCGTGTGCGGCATTGACAGGCTTGGTGACAGTCTTGCCGTTGTTCGAAGTAGCAGAGATGTAATAGTCAACCTGCTTGCCGGCCGTGAAGTTGCCAGTAGCAACCGTGCCCGCCCAAGTGTTACCATTAGCAGTCAACTCCGTCGTCTTCCATTCCCCCTTATCTACGCGGTACACCAGTTGTGCATTCTTGATGCCGCTCTTGTTAGTGATAATAGCTCTGAAAGGGATAGCGGTCATATCGCCCGCATTCACATCGCCATGAAGATTCATGTGCAGGATACGGACAGGGTTGTCGGCAGGTATCTGCTTGGTGACGCAATGGATAGAACCACCATTGGCGTCCAAGGCGCGCATGTCAACACAATAGAAGGTGTAGCCAGGATAGTGTTTCTTTAACTCTTCGATGTTCTTACGGTCCCATTCTGCAGTAGGCATATGATCTTCGCCGACAGGTGAGAAACAAGGCTGTATGATGTAATTGTTCACGATGGTGTGATTAGCATAAGAACGCGTGTAAGCCTCATAGTCTTTTTCACTATCGAAATTGCTGCCGTCGTTCTTCGAAGGGAACGGCAGTCGTCCCTTGTCGTAGTATTTGGTGCCCCAGCAGGTGTTGATCATTTTGTATAAACTTGCGACATTCTGTTCTGCGATCTTGTAATCCTCCCAATTACTGTATTGGTCAGGCATCTTGGTTAACAAGAAACCGTTTTCGTCTATCGCGTCAGCATAAAGGTCCACATGGCCTGTTCCTCCGTCGTGTTTCAGATCAGTAAGCACTATAAACGACCGCTGTCCCAGCATCCCCATCAGAGCTTCATTGGTCTGGTCTTCGCTAAGAGGTGTTCTCGGCACGATTTCAATGCTTTTATAATCCTTATTATCCCATTGCAATGGGCCATTGGTGTCCTGATTCTGAAAGTACATAGCCGATGAGGTAACCAAGCCTCCGACGCCGTCAACGAGACAGTTGCCACCCTCCCATTTTACGTTGGTGACATAGTTGGGGATGCCCATCTTCCTGTGCAACACCGACGGCAGCAGATCATCCATCGGACGGGCGGAGCCATAGAAGAAGTCGAGCATGGCTATTTTGTCTTCATCACCATAGTAGAAACAGATAGGGCCACAGTCGCGGAACCAGTATGCATTACCTGCACTGATGAAAAAGCGCATCTTGTCGGTGCTCAGATTCATTTGCTCCATCGCCTGGCGAATCGTCTGCTCGTCCTCAGCGCGCTCAATGCGCACCCATGCTTCTGCCCCACCTTTCTGGATGCCGTCCATGATATACAAGAAAATCTTACCCGTAGCGTTTTCGATATTGAGTTGAGAAACGTACGGTCCATAACCCACAATCTTCGGTTGTGTATAACCGTCTGGTGTTTCCTCCGTATATTCATAGGCAGCCCACCCTTCTACTTGAGGCGATGCAAGATAATGTAGATCATTCTCATAACCAACCGCCAAGTGGATATAATAAGGTGATACGACAATGGCCTTCACCTCTTCCCATTCGCCTGGGAACCACACGCGGTCGTTGAAAACCAGCGGCTGTCCCAATGCGTCGTATCCTCGCGTAGAGCTTGGTTTCGCTATGGGATAATTGGGTAATTCATACTGGCCTGTATAAGCACGCTTATTCATGATTTTAAGCATCTTGTCACGAATAGATTCCTTCTGGTCGTTGGTACCCTGCGCAAAACTTCCTGCTGTCACCAACAAGAAAAGCGATGTGATAAACAGTCTTCTCATTACTTTCTTCATTTATTTATTAATTTCTTTCCATTTTTTATGATGATTCCTTTTCTTGGTGAAACATCCATTCTTTAATCGTCATCTTGATCGGCAAAGTTACGAAAATTCCCTCATACTTCCAAATTTCCGCAAGTCTTTCTAGGAAAATATCGAAAAAATCCCATAAATAGTTTGGTATTTTATGCCCTAAACTCAAGGTCTGGTCTCGAAATAGCCACGGGTCTGGCCTCGAAATAAAGTTTTCCTCGAAAACTTCTACTTTCGGGACCTGACCCCAGCAATCATTAAACTTTTAATAAACAGATTCGTCTCCGATTCTGCTGTCCCGGCGGTCTCACTGCGAAGTGCAGCCAGATCACGCCGTTTGCCCCATGCTCAAGCAGGATTTCGTCGAAGTCCTGCTTCGTCTCGTCCGCATAGTCAAGCAGGATGCACGCATAGCGAATCAGTTGCTCCTTCCCCGCCACGCGGATATCGACCGCGCAGCCCGTCAAGTGATTGGAGGTTGCCACTCCCCCAACCTTCCGATTCAGCTCCGCCGACCGATACCCGCTGGTAATGATGATGGGGTCATCCCCATCACCATACCGCTGATTGTACCTCGCCCTCAGCGCCTCCAACCACACGCACACCCGTTTCAAATTCTCAATCACTTGCCGACTCGGAATATTGTAGATCTCCGGATGCGACTTACTCCTCGTCAACTCTCCGAGCGAAAAGTGTGGCGATAAGCGAAGGCCATTGAGCTCGCTCGAATGGCTGAGCGCAGCCACACTCGGCGAAGCCAAGTGCTCGGAGAGTTTGGCTTGTTTGTTCATTTCAACTTTTGGATTCATCCTTCTTACTATTTAACGACGCTTTTTTAAAACTGTATTCTGTATACTGTATCACATAGTGACGATTAATCCAAGTATTTATCATCTTTTTGCAACTTTGACCTTTATTGCTCCTACCGTGTTGCTCACGTACACGCTTAGCATCCTCCAGTGTAAATGACTCCGGAAGGAAATCCAGCAGACTCTGAGGGCCGCGTTTCGAAGTCGGGATATCATCATCCGCATGACGAATCTGGTCTCCCCAGAATATCATCTTCAGATAGAGGTCGTAGAACAGGCTCCAGCGGCAAAATGTCTCAATCGACTTCTCCCACTTCATCCCGTTGGCCGCATAAAGCAGACAGGCCTTTCGGAAAGCGTGCACAAGGGCACGGTGCGTCAGATTGTCGAACACGCGATCCTGCGACAGTCTGGAGAACTCAGCACACTCATGCATCAGTTTCATTGCCAGTTTCTTAGCCTCCGGGCAGTCTATCTCACCCGTTGCGGCCTTCAGGTTGTCGATGTAGGGCTTCAGGGCTTCATCATATTCATTACCATATCTGCCGAACACCGAAATCTCTACTCCAAACTCATCCTCGTTAACGGGAATCGTCGCCAGACACAAACGAGAGATAGGACCATCGGTCAGCACATATTTGAAATACCTCATCGCTTTCGAAATGGTCGTGTTCGCGTTCCAGTTCAGATGCAGACAGCCGTCGCCCATCACGCTTTGCGTACTGGCGCGGTCGGAACCGTAGTCGTTACCTTCATCGTCGCAGAGTTTCATCGTCGTAAACTGGTTGCTCCTACCCGACTTGGCTTCAATCTGGTCCCACTGTTCCAGTTCGTTCAGACGCACATAGAGCGGTGCACTGTCAGCCTCTTCCATACGCTGCACGAGCGCAGCCTTCGTGATGTCAGCCTTAATCGTCTGAATAATCAGTCCTTCAGGGCGCTGGGGCTTCTGCTTGTTGGCAGCCTTACTGTTACACTCGTCGTTGTACCTCTTCAGCCGCAGACGGTTCTCGTGG
>JAEEGG010024409.1_pt1 | contig 11728 bp, 8 predicted proteins | sample 9134161 | NCBI WGS metagenome assembly JAEEGG01 (sample SAMN16246543, study PRJNA631951) | gut metagenome | biome: gut microbiome; feature: rumen; material: CR-attached | host: Bos | place: Iran: Karaj | collected 2018-10 | reverse complement strand
AAGATAATATTAACCCCATTTATATTAACCATGAATAATAGAGTCTTATTTACTTTTGTATTGTTCATGATAGGTGGCATGAGCTGTTCTGCACAATTGATTATTGCTGAGTACCCATACGAGAATTACATGTATGTTGAGTCATTTTGTGAGCCAACTCATTTTCATCCTACAGGGATGACATTATACGAAGATGGTTGTCCCGGTTATGACATTACGGTTTGTCCTTTCTTTACAAAACACGATGAAGTGGACTCGAGCAAACGGATATACGGTATAGCCATTCCATTTATATTAGACGGAATGCAGAGCGGGCTAATAAACCCAAGTGCAGTGCATAGAACCTTTACTTTAAGTATTTTCAAAGCGTCGGCAGGCGACACAGTATTAAATATAGTCAAACAACAGCAGTTTGAAATCATCGAAGGGCAGCAACCTGACGTTGCGGTGTTATACACTGAGGAGGAACACAATCCAGATGTAAAATACCTTGCAATGTTTGAGTTTTATTTCGATCACCCTGTTGATGTGACAGGACTGTTTTTTGTCGGAATAGATATGGACAATAACGAAAGTTTTATAAACAATGGTATCCAGCGCGCAGTCTTAAATCCAACTTATATGCCGTGCGGGTTTCCAGCATATTATGGTGTCGTAGAAAGAAAAACTTTGGGTCTTATAGTCTACTATTATACTAATGACTATGGTGATGATGTTACAATTCCTCGGGACTACTTCGAACCCATTCCTATGCCTATTCCGGATGTGGAAGACAATGGGCTGCACATCAAATGGACCCAACTCTTCTATCCAATAATAAAGAGAAGAAACACCTCGATAAACGATGCGGAAGAGGAGTCCGCAAGGGTGGGACCCAATCCAGCCCATGGGCAGGTGAATGTGACGACAGAGACCGGCATACACAGCATTGTGGTGACTGACTTGGCGGCAAGGATTGTTATGCGGAAAAAGTACGACACAAAGCCGACAAAAGTCAATCTGGATGTCGCCGAGCTGCCTCGCGGCGTGTATGCCATTAAGGTAGAGACCTCTTCGGGCATCACCACTCAGAAACTGCTGCTCCAATAAGGTGGTCTGCCGCCCACGGCGGCCACACCGATAAAAGTGTTTACGCCAGTATTGAATTCGTTAATTCTTAAGGCGACATCTAATAATTCATTGCATGGCAATGACGATTAATGATAATGCTCTTCTTTAACATAAATTACCATGAATTGTCATGATTTTTTGATAATTATATGGCAATTCGTGTTTCATAACCAGTATTGATTATCATGAAGGACCTTTCAGGGGCATTATTAGAGGTTACCTTAAATGCGTAAATCAGATTTACGCATTCACTCGTTTTCACATTAACAAGGCGACTTCCGCGAGCGCGTCACCGCTCTTCTCCGAGACATGGGCTATCCCACCAAGTAAACCCACTATTAACCCAAATCGGTCATTAGGGTTTCATATCTAATTGCCATTTGATATGACGTGGCCGTGGAAGTCCATCCATTCGCCGCTGAGGAACACTCGCTGATTGCTTGATTGTGTAAATACGTTGTCCGTTGATAAGTTGATAAGTTTATACGGCTCGCAACATATCAACGTATCAACATATCAACAAAACACAAGCATTCATGCAATCTCTTTCAAGCGTCGTCATTTATTCGATCGTTATTCGCTCGTTTTCCCATCGTTCTCCCTTTCAGAAAGGGAAAAATGAGGGAAACACATCGGAAAACGATAAGACAAAGAACGACGCAACACCGAGCCCGGAAGGCACACAAAGTAACGTTGGGGACAAATATGCGACACTTTCGGAACGTTGAGGAAGGTTGGCGAAAGTTGGCGTTATTTATCACAGCATAAAATGTAACTTCCGCGCGAAGCGGCAGGCGTCTCACCGAGCTGTTGATATGTTTCTGAATTGAAAGTTGAAAATTGAGAGTTGAAAGTTGCTGACGCACCTGGATAATTCTCAACATATTAAACCCACAAACTCTAAAAATTTTTTTTCAGCAAGTGTAGTTTTTTGGCATTTTATTACGTTCTTATTGCGAAAATGCAAGTTTGTCAATTAAAAAATGTTATTAATGCGTAAATTTATTCTTTCTGTATCAATGCTTCTGATGACGTTCGCCATATCGGCGCAAACGTTTGTGTCCACAACACCCGGCAAGCGCAATGTGCTTATTGAGGAATACACGGGTGTTCGTTGTCAGTATTGCCCCATGGGGCACAAGGCCACGGATTTCACCCTCAGTTCTTTTCCGGGCAGGGCTTTTGCCATCAACATTCACCAGGGCATGTTTGCCGCCCAATACACCACACAGTGGGGCAATGCTTTGGCCACTCAAGCCGGTGTTCAGGGCTACCCATCTTCGTCATTGAACCGTCATTCGTTCGGCGGGGGCACTATTCAGATTGACCCGGGTCAGGCATATCCATATGCCATGCAAATGATGGAGCAGGAGGCACCTGTCAATGTCGCTGCCACGGTCGACCTCGACCCGGCCACGCGCCTGATGGTTGTGAAGGTGGAGGTGTATTATCCCGGCAACGGCCCGGGCAACTTCAATATGCTCAATGTAGCATTGGTCCAGAACAATGTTTTGGGAAGCCAAACGGGTGGTTCTCAATATTACCCTGAAAACATGGTAAACGGCCAATACCGGCACATGCACATACTCCGCCACCTCCTTACCGGCCAGTGGGGCGACACCATCCATAACGTCACTGCCGGGTCGTTCTTCACCAAAGAGTATGCCTATGTCGTGCCACAGCAGATTGGCGACCTCGCCATCAGTAATTTTGACGACCTCAGCGTTCTCGTATTTGTGTGTCAGGACAAGAAAGAGGTGCTCAACGTGTGCGAGGCCATTCGCAAGGGCGACAAAGCCTACGTTGCCTATGGCGACAAAGGCGGCTACGAGTGCTCGCTCGACTACCACCCATATGTCTCCTTGGTCAACCCCTCAGACAAGCCTATCGGTGACCTTCGCTTCGAGATAAACGGCTCAACCGTCGTGCGCCACAAGACCATTGCACCCTACTCCACCGACACGGTGCAGGTGGCATCGTTCAGCATAACGGACATGCCCGAAAACCATCAACAATATGGCGAAACCGTCAATGTGAGATTTACGGGATTCTCGACCAATGGCTCGCAGGTTAATGTCAGCCAAAACGCCTTGACTATCGACTATGCCAATGTGGACATCTACACGGCAGCAGGACCCTTGACACTGAGCATCAAATACGACAACTATCCACAAGAAGTGTCGTTCTCATTGGCGGGAATCGCCGACTGCCAGTACTACTATCGTGTTGTGGGTGATGGCAACGATGTCGGCCAAACGGTCAACTACACCCTTTCGCCCGCCAATGCCGGCCTCTATAGATTCAAACTGACAGACGTGGGCGCCGACGGACTGAACGGAACCGTGACGGTCACCGATGCCGCAAACAACACCCTCTTCAGCCGCAACGCCAAAGACCTGTTGGTATGGGACAACTACTATTTCAACATTACAACTCCCGGCACCGACGGTCCCATCGGCACCGTTGTGGGAATAGAGGACCCCGATGCCCCGACTGCGGAATTGAACGTATGGCCCAATCCGGTGAGCAATGTGCTCCACCTGTCGGACGGTCCCGATATTCGTCGTGTCGAGGTGCTGGACCTTTCCGGGCGTGTACAGTCCACCTCCACAAGTCGCGAGGTCAACGTCTCGGCCTTGCCCGCCGGACTTTACCTACTCCGTGTGGTAACGGTCGAAGGCATTACAACCAAGAAATTCATTAAACAATAAAATACTAAACTACTATGAAGAACATGATTCGATTATTTATGGCGGGCATGATAGCCGTGGCGACCATCGGCCTTGTGTCTTGCGAGAAAGAACCTGCCAACAACAATCAACCCAGTGGCAACACCGATCCGACAGAGCTTGTATATGAGACCCTTGTGGGAACTGAATGGGAAGGTACCTATGCCACCACCACCCAAACGCAGTATGGCACCGTGCCATGCACCATTCATTGGACGGTCGACTTCCTCCGCGACGGCAAGGGCGAGGTAATGTTCTGGTTAGAAAGCCAGGCCTTCGACGCCGACCAGTATTCTTGGGAGATGACCTACACCTACGACGGACACAACGCAGGTGTCATCACCGACGCGGACGGCAACTGGCCCTTCACCCTCGACCCCTACAACCGGACCATGAGTGTGACCCTCCAGTTCCAGACCCAGCATGAAGAAGGCGGCCAGATGTTTACCTACGGCGGTCCCACAACGCTGCACCAGACAAGATAAAATTGAAATTATTGCTTGAATGCTTGAATGTGTTAATGCGTGAATGTGTTAATGTTTGAGTCCTTGGTGCATCAAAGATTCACGAATTAACACATTATCGCAATCAGAATCACTCAAGCACTCAAGCACTCAAGCAATCAGACAATCAAGCAATCATAATAAGATGAATAGATTACTGACAATCTTGTCCGCGCTGGTACTTGTCTGCTGCCTGTCATCAGCCCATGCCGCACCCGTCAGTGCGGAGCGGGCAGCCATAGTGGCGCAGAACTTTCTGGCACAGACAATGAACGCCGGCACATGCACGGGAAAAAACCAGGCAACAGACCAATTGAAGCAACAGACATGGCAATTCGATGCCGTCTATCTGTTCACCCTACCCCAGGGAGGCTGGGTGATGGTTGCCGCCGACGACTGTGCCCGTCCCGTGCTGGCTTACTCCTTGACCGGCAGACTCAACCCTGAAGCCGTGGCGGTGCAAAATATCGTCAGCGTCTATCAGCAGGAAATCGACCAAGTCTGCAAAGTCAAGGGTGCCCCTCGCCATGAGGAGTGGTTTCTGCTGGAAAGTGGGAAATCCCTCAAGCAAGCAGCAGAAGAAGAAGAAGAGGAGGTGGGACCTCTGCTGACCACACAGTGGTATCAGAAATCGCCCTACAACCAGCTTTGCCCCAGCTACACTATGACAGGCTGCGTGGCCACCGCCATGGCGCAGGTGATGAAATACTGGAACTATCCCGCCTTTGGGCGGGGTAGCCACTCCTACACCGACGACTCGGGCTATGGCATGCAAAGTGCCGACTTTGGCGACACCCGTTACGACTGGGACAACATGCCCAACCGCCTGACAGGAGGCTCCACTGCCGCTGAAAAGACAGCCGTTGCCACACTTATGTATCATTGTGGCGTAAGCGTCAATATGCATTATTCCACCGTGTACAGCGGAACGAGTCTCAACAAATGCGAAGTCGCCATGCCCGAGTATTTCCGCTACAACCGCCATGATATCCGCTACCGTGCCAAAGGGCAGATGAGCAACGACGCATGGACCGACACGCTGATAGCTGAACTCCGACTGCACCGCCCCATCCTGCATGGAGGCATCGGCCCTGCCGGAGGACACTGCTTTGTGTGCGACGGCTTCAATGCGCAGCGCTATCTCCACTTCAACCTCGGCGAGGACGGTGAAGGTGACGGATACTACCAAGTCGGTGCCATCACCTATGGCGCATTCTCGTTCAATCAAGCCAACGAAGCAATACTGGGTCTGCACCCCGAATACAGTATCTGCCTCAATACCGAGACCGTCAGCTTTTCTCGCATTGCCGCGCAGCAGCAGGTATGGCTCTGCACCAGCGACACCGTCGACGCACCCTGGACCGCCACCGTATCAAACGACAGTCCTGGATCCGACAATTGGATACAAGTCGGCAACACCGCCTTCAGCCATCTCGGACAAGTCACCATCAGCGTAACCGAAAACAACACCGGAGCAGAACGCACTGGCACCGTGCTCTTCACCCAGGGCAGCCTCACCGCAACGCTTCGCGTGGTGCAGGAGGCCTATGACCCTGCCACCGACTACTGCCCCTTGACGGTGGAAATGGAAAACACCCACAACGAACCGTGGGCAGGCGATGCGCACCTGAGCTTTGAGTCCCTCAGCGGCACAATCTATGGCACAGCCCAGCATACGGCCAACGGCCCCTCCAGCACGACAACCGTCAGCGTTGCCCCGCACGATGTCATGGTGCGCTGGCATCCCGGTGGTGCACTGGATCGCTACATCAACTACAAAGTGAAGAACCGCCACGGCGAAGTCCTTGTAGAGGTAAACAATGCCTACTTCGACGGCGACGATGTGCTGATATCCTGGCCTTGCAGCCGTCTTGGCATAGACGACCCGCAGAATGCAGTGCAGGAATGGAACATTTCTCCCAACCCCACCACGGGACGGCTCACCGTCACTGGCGGCAACGACAACGGACAATCCGTGCGTTTGGAGATTGTCGATGCCACTGGGCGGGTACTGCTATACACCACGGGACTTTCTGCCGACCTTACCCCTCTCGGCACGGGAGTCTATTACATTCGTATAATAACTGACAATACTATCACGGTAAAGAAAGTGGTAAAGAACTAATCCTATGAAAAAAACACTTCTGCTCATATCTTTGTGTCTGGTTACCAGTTTCGCCGTAGCCAAACCAGTGTCGCAAACTGCCGCCACCCGCGTGGCCAACCAGTTCTGGCAGTCGGTGCTACATGGACAGGGACAGCTACATCCTATGCCGTGGCAATACAGTGAAATCTACCTGTTCGTGGGCGACCAGGGAGGCTTTGTCATGGTGTCGGCCGATGACTGTGCTCGCCCGGTGATAGCCTATTCGCTCCATGGCAGCCTGTCGCAGGGGACGTTGCCCATTCAGCTGTCCCAAAGGATGGAGGCCTACTGTGGCTTGATTGCCGAAGGCGTAAACAAACGGGTCTCTGCCTCTGCAGCCGATGCCGCACAGTGGGAGCAATTGATGAGTGGCATTGAGCCTAAAGACGGCGACAACGACGACCGTGTCGGTCCGCTGCTGGAGACCCATTGGCACCAAGACGGAGGCTATGCCCTGCTCACCCCGCAGCACACCCCCACAGGCTGTGCGGCTACAGCACAGGCACAAGTGATGCGCTACTGGCGTTATCCAGCCTTCGGCCATGGCTACGAGACCTACAATTGTCCGCCCTATGGAGCCCAGTCGGCCGATTTCTCCCATACTCTTTACGACTGGGGCAATATGCCTGACCAGGTGTCTTTGGGCAGTCCGTATGAGCAGCAGATTGCTGTTTCCACGCTGATGTATCATGTGGGTGTCAGTCTCCATATGGGTTATGCGCCCGGCGGCAGCGCCGCCGTCGGCGTGGTCGGACGGCCGGGGGTGCCCAGTATCGACAATTCGCTCAAGGACCATTTCTATTATAGCCGCAGTATGCGGCCTATCTTCAGGACCGACGGCTATTCCGACCAGCAGTGGGCTGACAGCCTCGTCACCGAGTTGCGTCTGCATCACCCTATCATTTATTGCGGTGTGGCTCCCGAGGGGGGGCACGGCTTTGTGTGCGACGGCTATGAGTACCGCGGCGGCCGGGTCTTTTTCCATTTCAATTTCGGCTGGAGCGGCAACGGCGACGGCTACTATACTGTCGACGATATCTGCCCCAACGTCAGCCCGACGGGCGAAGTGGGCTCCGTGTACCATTTCAACCAGAGCAACCAGGCGCTGCTCGGCGCTGTGCCGGACGGTGAACTCCATGTCAGCGACTCGATGCTCACCTTTACCCGTGAGGGCGGCAACCGCCAGCTGCTTTTCTGCGGTATCGATACGGCGTCGGCATGGGGCGACGGGGAGTCCCCGCTGGTGATCTCTGCCGACCAGCCATGGGTGACTGTGGAGCGTAACGAGGCGGAACCCGTCGGAGCGACGGGGAACCCCCGCTGGTATATCGTTGCAGCCGAAGAAAACACAACAGGCAGCGAACGCCAAGCCACCATCACCTTTACGCGGGAGGTTCGGGGAACTACTGCTGGTATGTCGAGCGTCTCCGTCACGGTGGTGCAGACCTACTACTCGCCCGAAGAATACTGTCCCCTCACGGTGGTGATGGAAAGCACCCGCGGCGGCGGCTGGGAAGGCGGCGCGCATCTGAGCTTCGAGAGCCTTTCGGGCTACGTGTATGGCACGGCGGCGCTCGCGTCGGGCAGCAGTGCCACTGTGGAGGTGGGTGTGGCGCCACACGATGTGAATGTGGTTTTCCATCACGGGGGCGGCACGGACCGCTACATTAACTACCATGTGCTGAACCGCCACGGTGAGGAGCTGGTGGGGGTGGACTATGCTTTCATGAACGGCGGCACCCATTTTATCGAATGGCCGTGCGCCCGTCTGGGCATAGAGGAACAGCCCGCCGAGGCTTCGGCCTGCCGGGTGTGGCCCAATCCCGCTCGCGATGTGCTGCACATCGAAGCCGCCGCGCTGCTGCGTGCGGAGCTGTACGACACATATGGCCGCCGTGTGGCGACGACGTCGGGCAGCGACATGAACCTTGCCGGCCTGCCTGCGGGGGTGTATATCCTGTGTGCGGTTACGGACTTGGGGGTGTCGGAGTATAGGATAATTAAAAACTAAAAGGTAAAAACTAAAATAATAAACAAAATGAAAAAGTTTTTTTTACTGTCTTTGATGGCCTTTGCGGTCATTGCTTTCTCTTCGTGCGGGAAGGAACCCGCAGCCAATAACCCTGCGGGCACGGACTCGCCCGATGTCCCGACAACCATGGACATTGTGCACACTTCCTGGCAGGGGGTCTATAGCGGCACCGTTGTGCACCCTCAGGCGGGCACGCTCCCCTGTGTCCTGACTTGGACGATGGACTTTGTCGACGAGTCCAATGTCAGCATCCTCCTCGAGGTGGTGACGGGCGGTCAGGCGCAGCAGCCGCAGGAGATGGCCTGTACCTATACCTATGACGGCCGCAGGGGCGAGATCGTCAGCGAGGAGGATGGCGAGGTGCAGCGCGACCCCTTCGAGATTGACCCCGTCAACCGCACCTTCACCATCGACCTGCGCATCACCACTGGTTTCTCGCAGGAGAACCCGCAGGTTGTGGGCGGCCTCACCACGTTCTATCAAATCAGATAATAATGCTTGAATGCTTGAATGTGTAAATGCTTGAGTGCTGACGCGGTCAATATACTCAAACAATCATGCAATCAAGCAATCACTCAATCACTCAAGCAATCAGACAATCAAACAATCTAATCAATAATAACAATTAAAAAGTATCACAAAATGAAAAAGAACATTTTCAGACTGCTATGCGTTACGCTGCTGGCAGGCATGGCTTTTGTATCATGCGAACGAGAGAACATCACAAGCGGCAAACACACCGTAACTGTCACTTCGGCCAACGAACAGATGGGCAAGGCTTACGGCGGCGGCCAGTTCGACGCGGGCGCGACGGTCCGTATCTGGGGCACTCCGGAGATAGGCTATCAGTTCGATCGCTGGAATGACGGCAACACCGACAATCCCCGCAACATCACTGTGAGCGGCGATGTGACCTACACTGCCTATTTCAAGGCTGTCGGCTCCGACCCCGACACCAATGGTGGCGGCGGCGGCGAGACCCCGGGCCAATTCACGGCGACTGTCGTGGTGGACGGCACCCCCTATAGCGGTATCGCCCTGGTGAGCACGGGTCAAAGCGACAATCTCTTCAACCTTGCCGTATTTATCGGCGAGCAGGGACCTGCTTTTGTCACCTATATCCTGCCGCGTTCGGGCAACCAGTCTATCAGCGACGGCATCCAGTGTTTCTTCTATGGCAGCGAGAGCGACTTTGTCGAGACCTCGCAGGGTACATTCCCGCCCTATCTGACCGTGCCTTCAGCTGGATGCACCTACGACGTGAATGTCACTGCCCTCGACATCAACGCCCAGACCGTCACGCTGTCGGCCAGCGGTACGATGCTCGACATTGCAGCCAACGAGGCTGGCCAGCCCCGACTGGTTTCTTTCATGGTCTCGATAGACGGCTCTTTCCAGTATCCCGGAACACCGTCGAAATAATGATTGTTGAATGTTGATAAGTTGATAAGTTTATACGGCTCGCATCATATCAACATATCAACGTATCAACATTAACACAATCAAGCAATCATGCAATCAAGCAATAAAAAAAGCGTTGTTTTTTAAACAGTTGACCAGGAGGGGCGGCCGTTGCGTGGCCGTCCTTCCGTTTTTTTTTTTTTGTCGCGGTGTGTCACTTTTGGTGCGTCTTGTGGCTCTAATCGTCATGGATATTTACGGCGGCAGTGGGGGCAATATTTTGCCCTTTTTGTCGTTATTGTCAAGTTGAATAATATTTTGCACCATGAAAGCGATTTTCTCTCTCCTTTTGGTTGCCGTGCTGGCATGCAGTCCGCTGTTTGCCCAGCAGGGCGGGAAAAGTGGCTCCGATGCCTACTCTCGCATCGAGAAACTGATTTACAACCAGCGTTACACCGACGCCTACAATGCGGCCGACAGCCTGCGCAAGGCCGCCATGTCGCGCGCCCGTGCCGGGCAGACCGGCGAGGCGGTGAGCCGCCAGCTGATTACCTCCACCTGGTATATGGAGCGGGCGGCGCTGCAGTATCAGGAGGATGCGGCGGACAGCAGCCTTGCGCGCTTCCGCGCCATTCTGCCGTACCTTACGCCCGTGGACCGCACGCTGTGCCACATTTTTCTCGGCAACATCGACTCGGCGCTGGTGGATACGGTGGCCTTGCGCGAGGTGCCCAACACGCAGATTGCCGACTTCTGCTCCGCACCGAAGAATGTGAGCTTCAACACCACTCCGACGATGTACGACCTGGTGATGCATCTGGCCATAGCCAATATGCCTGCCCGTCGCAAGGTCGAGCTGCAGCGGCAGCTGGTGGCGTGGTACAGCCACGGTGCAGCCAAGGAGAATGTCAACCTGCTGCTGTATAACGAGCTGCGGCTGCTTGACTACTACGGCAGAACGCCGAATGTGTCGAAGACCACCTGCCGTCGCTTGACGCAGGAGTGTCTGAACCGCTACCGCGAGACGGGCAACGAGCAGCTGGCCGAGTTGTACAGCCGAATGGCCGCTTTCTGCCGGGACGACCTCGACTTTCGGGGTGCGATAGTCTATTGCGACAGCGCCATTGCCCGCTGGCCCAAGAGCCGGGGCGGCGTGGATTGCGCCAACCGTAAAAGAACGATACAGCAGACGAGTATCGACATGACGATTAGTGATGTGTCGCCCGCCGGACGCGATATTCTGATGCGGGTGGCGACTTGCAACGTGGAGCATCTCTACTATCGCGTGATAAGGTATCCCGAATGGCTTAAGTCTTATTATAAAAGCGATTCGGAAAAGAGGACACGGCTTTTGAGCGAGAAGGTGGTTAAATCGTGGGACCAGTCATTTACCCTGCCGAAAGATTATAAGTTCTATAAGCATTACGGCTATATCCCCACCCTTGCTCCGGGACACTACATTCTGCTGGCATCGCCCTCCAAGGACTTTGCGCGCGAGGGTTTCTGCATGAAGGCGTTCAATGTGTCGGCGGCGGCTTTTGTGCTGATGTCGTCGCCCGAGGACAGTGTCTATGGCTATGTGGTCGATTATGCGACGGGCGAGCCCATTGCACGGCAGAAGGTGCAGCTGCAGCGAAGCAAGAACTACTACGATGCGAAGTACAGCACAGTGGCTACCGCCACGACCGATGCGCAGGGCTTTTTCGCCTTGGGGGACAAGGAGGTAAAAAATAGGTATGATTATGAGTGGCGCTTGCTGACACAGTATAAGGGGTTGGATGTGGAGAGCCAATGTGAACTGGGTCCC
>JAEEGG010024408.1_pt1 | contig 11729 bp, 8 predicted proteins | sample 9134161 | NCBI WGS metagenome assembly JAEEGG01 (sample SAMN16246543, study PRJNA631951) | gut metagenome | biome: gut microbiome; feature: rumen; material: CR-attached | host: Bos | place: Iran: Karaj | collected 2018-10 | reverse complement strand
CCTTATTATTCTTTTTTATTGAAAATGTAAGATTACCGCTTCGCGGTGCATTCTTCTATCGGACGCAGCGACTGCGTCCCTACAGCATGTGCTGGACTGGCTGCGAGGAGACGGGAACACCCCGGCTCTGCATGACAGTCAGTGAAATAAAAATCATCAATAAAAAAGACCATAACAATGAAAACCATCATATTGCTGCTGTTGGCACTCACCCCGTGGTGTGCCATGGCAGATACACCCATACCACCATCATCACTCAGCGGCAAGGTGACTGATGCCGTGGACAACGAGCCACTGATAGGCGTAACCCTCTATATTGCCGAACTGAACCAGACCACCATTACCGACATCAACGGGCATTACCAATTTGAGTCGCTGCCCCAGAAGACCGTGACACTGCAGGTGAGTTATGTGGGGCATCAGACCATCATCAAGGAGGTGGACCTGAGCCGCACCCGACAACTCGACTTCGTGATGAAAGAGAGCAATGCCATGATCAACGAGGTGGTGGTGACAGGCATCACCGGCGGACAACTGCTGAAAGACTCGCCCACCCCTGTGGCCATCGTTGCACAGCGCGACCTGCTCAACACCTCGTCGACAAACATCATCGATGCCATCGCACGTCGTCCGGGCATGGCCCAGGTGACCACTGGCAGTGGTATCTCGAAACCCGTGATACGCGGACTGGGCTACAACCGCATCGTGACCGTGGTGGACGGCATACGTCAGGAAGGACAACAATGGGGCGATGAGCACGGCATAGAACTCGATGCGCAAAACGTGAACAGCATAGAGATACTGAAAGGTCCTGCCTCGCTTACCTACGGCTCCGACGCCATGGCCGGCGTGGTGATTTTCCATAGCCGTCCGGCCCTGCCTTCCGGACAGATACGCGGGTCGGTATCCGCCGAATACCAGACGAACAACGGGCTATGGGGCTACTCGCTGAACATGGGCGGCAACCAGAAAGGCATCGTGTGGGACACCCGCTTCAGTCAGAAAGCCGCCCATGCCTACAAGAACAAGCGCGACGGATATGTGCTCGGCACACAGTTTGCCGAGCGTGCCCTCAGTGGCATGTTGGGCGTGAACCGATGCTGGGGCTTCAGTCACCTGCAGTTGAGTTACTACCACCTCATCCCCACGATGACCGAAGGCGAGCGCGATGAGACGGGAGCCTTCGTGAAGCCCGTGCTCATCGACGGAGAAGAAAGTGAGGTAACTGCCACTCACCACGACCTGACCACCTATCACCATGGTTTCCCCTACCAACAAATACGCCACTACAAGGCGACACTCGACAACTCCGTCTACATCGGCTCGGGCACACTGAAGATGCTGGTGGGCTATCAGCACAACCGCAGGCAGGAGTTTGAAGAACTGGAGACACCCGACGAGAGCGGTCTCGACTTCATGTTGCACACCCTCAGTTACGACATGCGTTACGCCCTGCAGAACGCCAATGGGCTGAAGGTGAACGCCGGCATCGCCGGCATGTATCAGCGGTCGTTGAACAAAGGTGAGGAAGTGCTTATCCCCGCCTATGCGCTCAACGACATCGGTGCATACGTCACTACCGGATACAAGAACAACGGGTGGAGTATGAGTGGTGGTCTGCGTGCCGACATGCGCCACGTGCACTCTTTCGCCCTGGAAGACCACTTCGAGCAATTCTCACGCACCTTCCGTGCTGTGACAGGCAGCGTGGGCGTGGTGAGGGAACTGGGCAACAACATGCACGTGAAACTGAACGTAGCACGGGGTTTCCGTGCACCCAACCTGAGTGAGTTGGGGTCGAACGGCGAACACGAAGGCACCTTCCGCTACGAAGTGGGTAATGCCGACCTACGGCCAGAATACAGTTGGCAAGCCGACTTAGGTTGGGACTTCACTTCGCCCATCGTGTCGGCACAAGTAGCCCTGTTTGCCAACCTCATCGACAACTATATCTTTGCCAGTAGGCAACCCGGTGTGGAGACAGACGGACTACCCACCTATAAGTTCACCCAAGGCGATGCCCGGCTGTTCGGCGGCGAGGCCACCATCGACTTCCACCCCGTGGAGCGTCTGCACTTCGAGAACAGCCTGTCGGTGGTGGATGCGCGTCAGCGCCATCAGCCTGCCGACCGCCGCTTCCTTCCCCGTACACCCGCTACCCGCTGGGTGTCGGAGTTGAGTTACGATCTGGTGCGCGACGGCCGTGTGCTCAACAACACCTTTGTGAAGATAGGAATGGAGTGCACCCTCCGCCAAAGCCACGCCTACACCGCTGACGATACGGAGACCGTCACTCCCTCGTATACCCTCCTCAACCTCACCTTGGGTACCGACATCCTATGGCATCACCGCAACCTATGCTCAGTGAGCCTGAATGCCGACAACCTGACCGACCGTGCCTACCAGAGTCACCTCAGCCGTCTGAAATACGCTGGCGTGAACCCCGTGACAGGCCGTCAGGGCATCTGCAACATGGGTCGCAGTTTCTCACTGAAGGTAGTGGTGCCGATTGTTATATTTTAAGGAAAGATAAAGGAGAGCCCCATATCTACATTTTGACACGCCAAAGACAGAGAAGATGACTGTCAGCGGCGGATGAGGGTGGAGCCGGTGAGAGAGGGGTCGGAAGCAGAGACCTGGATGGCATAGACGCCATGGGGCAGATGGCTGAGGTCGAGAGAGGCGCTGCCACCAGAGGGCTGCACCTTGGCAGACATCAACTGTGTGCCCGAGGTAGAGAACACTCTCACAGAGAACGGCTCCACCCCTTCATGTGGGAAGAAGAACCGGAGCAACCCCTCATCAGAGAGGGAGAACGTGACGGCTCTAGGCTGGCTGTCGGAAATTTCCTCTACTTTCGACAATCCAAGGATATAGAGCAATCCCCTGTAAGCATCAATTTCGCCATAGCCATAGAGATTGTTGGGATAATCGAGCGAGGAGTCGTAATGGTGGCTCGTCTCGCGGATGACCTCCATCACGTCGTCGCGGCTGAGGGTAGGTTTGGCCTCTAGCCACAGGGCGATGATGCCCGCCACCACCGGCGACGACATCGACGTGCCGCTATTGGCATTCCAGACGTAGGTGCGGCCATTGAACTCGAAGTGCTCCACATCGGAAGCGATGTCGGAGGCCTCGGGACAAGCCTCAAGGTAATACGAACTATAAGAGGAGATGACATTGGTGCCCGGAGCCATCACGTCGGGCTTCACCCGCTCGTCGTAGGTCGGTCCGACAGAGGAATAGGCGCTGCGCTCACCATGCTCCCCCATATCGTAGACATGCGGGTCGCCGAGGTAGTTGACGAACTGCGTGCGGTAGCCCGTTGCCCCCACACAGATGGCAGCCGGTGCGCTCGACGGGGAGTGGATGGAATAGGCATTGCTGGCCAGCGACTTGTTTTCCGCCCCAAGATACCCCGACCCACGAAACATCTCTATCTCCGTATTACTGCCCATCAGGTCGACCCCAACATAATAATCAGCCCCCAACCGCTTGTCGGTTTTGAGCACCACCTCTACCACATCGTCGGAAGCATTGAAGCAAGAGGTGTAGCGAGTAGCGGAGATATAATAAGGTTTTCCGCCCGCCTCAAGGGTGTCGGTGAGGAGCGAGTCGGGTCGTTGGTAGATGGCCGAAGGCTCAAGGATGTATTCGACATGTCCTTTCTCCGGTCCTTCGAAGATGAGACGCAACCGATAGTCATCGCTTTTGGCCCTTATAGAGAAAAAAGCCGCCGACGCACTTGTCACCACACTCACCCTTGCCGATTCCAGTCCAACGGGTTTCCTCACATGATTGACCTGCTGGCCGGCATTCCCCGCTGAGGAGACGAAGATGCGTCCTGGGCCTACGAGGCTGTCGAGTACCTCATAGTAGAGTTGGTCGTCGCCGCGGAAATCCATCGACGAGCCTTCGCTGAACGAAATCACACACGGTTTACCTACCGATGCGGCGTAGTCGAAGATATACTTGAAACCCAAAGCATCGGTGGCATAGGTGAACTTATAGAGGTCGGCAGAGTCGATGAGCGCGACATCCTCGGACACGGCATTGCTTACCAGGCAGATGTCGCTGGCGGGAGCCATGCCCCGATAAGGAGAGTTGTAGCCGCTACCCGCCGCGCTTCCCAAGGTGTGGGTGCCATGCGAGATGATGAGGCCGTCGCGCGAATGGGCATAAGTCTTCAGCGCCTCCTCGGTGGTGTACTCCGCCCCCACATAGAGGCTGCTGCCCACGGTGTCGGTGGAAAGGAAGTCCCAGAACCGCTTGACGCGATATTCGGTGAGGTCGGTGTTGTAGAAATTGGGATGGGTGAGGTCGAAGCCGATATCCTCTATGCCCACCACCACGCCACGGCCGGTGAACGCCTGCGGAAGCCGCTCCCCGGCATGCACCTTCGTGCCGCCCAGGAGCACCACAGTGGTGTCCATGTGCAAAGAGTTGTCCTGGCGCGCTTCTATGCGCAACACCTCGGGCGACAGCGAGAGGGCGGCGAGACTGCACAAGGGGATGCTGGCGATGTGGATATTGCCGAAACGTGCCAGGCTGCGGCAGCCATGGCGTGAGAAGAGGCTGTCGGCATTGCTTGTCACGCGTACGAAAGCACACATCTCGCGTTGGCCTGCCGACGGCATCCTGCGCATCATGGTGCGGTTTTCCAATACCGCCTGTCTTACCATCGAAGACATCTTTGAATAGTCGGCCTGTTGAGCCATCACGCCAAGGGCTTGGACCAATAAAATAAGCAATATGAACGATTTTCTCATAAGGAAGATACTATCAAAATAATGATTGCAAAATAAGCGAAAAATAATCAATTCAGCAAATATTTTCATCCCAAAGGAGTTTTTTGCGCGAAAGCAATGTTTTTTTGACGTAGGTCAAAAAAAGGGGATTTTGGCGCAAACAAAGCATAAAAAACCTTGATGATGGGGATGAAACGTCCTATCTTTGCACCAGCAAATGCGACCTAAAACGGCAGCAAAAGGCTAAAAGGATAACACAAATTTATTGAGTAGAAAGAGAGCCATGAGGGCTCTGAGATTGTTTAATTAAAAGAAAGGTAAAAAGATGAAAAGATTGTTTTTTAGCGTAATCGTCATGATGAGCATGACAGTGGCATTTGCAGGAAACGAGGATAACAACGCCACAAACTTCACCAAGGCTTACATGATGGAAGTGAACGTGAACAAGTTGGGACAGGCCCTGAACCTGAGCCGTGACCAGTATGGTTTCATGGAGGACGCAATGGACGTGTTCTCTGCCGACCTGATGTGCATTGCCTCCGCAGAGGAGGACTCCCGCCAGGCTATGATGCAAAATGCCTTGAAGAAGAACCTCTCTGCTACCCGCAGTATTCTCACCAAGACACAGTATCACAAGTATCTCAGACTGCTCAACGCCACACTCAACAACCGTGGGTTGAACAAATAATACAAGAAGACAACAAAACCGTATAGAGAGACGCCATCGGGTGTCTCTCTTTTTTTGTATTGGGCAGAGCCCCAGCGAAGGTACTCACGCTCGGGAAATTCCAAATAAAATTTGGATTTCCGCTCGCTTAATCGTACTTTGCCGCTGTGCGGCGAAGGTACTCACGCTCGGGAAATTCCAAATAAAATTTGGATTTCCGCTCGCTTAATCGTACCTTTGTCAAATGGAACGGAACGAACAACTGCGTATTGCCTGGAACTTTGTGGAGCATACGGGGAAGACCATCTTTCTCACGGGAAAAGCCGGAACGGGAAAGACCACTTTTCTGAAGACTGTGGTGGAACGGTCGAAGAAGCGGTCGATAGTCGTGGCCCCCACCGGTGTGGCCGCCATCAACGCAGGCGGCATGACGATTCACTCATTTTTCCAACTCCCCTTATCGCCATACGTTCCCAACACCACGTACAAGGAGAAATTCGACTTCAGCCGTGACAAGCGCCGAGTCATCGCCTCCATCGACCTGCTCATTATCGATGAGATTTCGATGGTGCGCGGCGACCTGCTCGATGCCGTGGACAACGTGCTGCGCCGCTACCGCAACCACTTCCTTCCCTTCGGCGGTGTGCAACTGCTGATGATCGGCGACCTGCAACAACTCACCCCCGTGGTGACACCTGCCGACGAACAGTTGCTCAAGCCCTATTACGACACCCCCTATTTCTTCAGTTCGAAAGCACTGGCACAGACCGACTACGTGACGATACAACTCGACAAGGTGTATCGCCAGCAAGACGAGGCTTTTATCGACATCCTGAACCATATCCGCGAGGGTCAGCCCAGCGACGAAGACCTCGCGCGCCTGAACACCCGCTGTCTTCCACATTTCACCCCCAGGGCGGAAGAGGCATATATCAGGCTCACCACGCACAACCGGCTGGCCGACCAATACAACGACAGGGAACTCGCCCGGCTCACCACGACACCCCATGTGTATAACGCCGAGGTGGAGGGTGTGTTTCCCACCACCTCATACCCCACCAGCGAGAAATTGGTGCTGAAGACAGGCACCCAGGTAATGTTTGTGAAGAACGACCCCTCCGGCGAACACCTCTACTACAACGGCAAGATAGGACGTGTAGTGGGCCTGGAGCCAACGAAGGTGACGGTGCAGTGCCAGGACGACGACAGTTGCATCGAAGTGGAGCCCCTGACGTGGATGAACACCCGCTACACCCTCAATACAGAGACACAGGAGATAGAGACAAAGGTGGAGGGGGAGTTCACGCAATTCCCCTTAAGGCTGGCATGGGCCATCACCATCCACAAAAGCCAAGGCCTTACCTTTGACCACGCCATCATCGACGCCAACATGTCGTTTGCGCCAGGACAGGTGTATGTGGCGCTGAGTCGTTGCCGCAGCCTCGAGGGCATGGTGCTCTCGTCGCCCATCCCACGGTCGGCCATCCTCTCCGACCACCGTGTAGACTCGTATATTGCCCATCAGGAAGCGCATGCCCTTCAGAGCATTGCCCGACTGCCACAACTCAAGGAAGAATATTTCAGGCACTTGCTCACCGAACTGTTCGACTTCAGCGAGTTGGTGACCCATCAGGAACATCTCACGCGTGTGTTTGTGGAATACTTCTCACGAAGTCACGCCCAGTTGGAACTGTTGCACAAGCAGACCCTTGAGCAGATGCGGAAAGAGGTGATGGGCATAGCAGAACGTTGGCTTTCCACCATCCGGCAAAGCAGCATGGAGACGTTGCACTCCGATGCCTTCCTGCAACGGGTGAGCAAAGGTGCCGAATACTTCGGCCAACACCTCGACCAACTCTTCGAGAAACCCCTGAGGATGTCGGAGGAGGTGAAGAGCAACAACAAACAAGCCATGAAACGGTTGGGCAACATCCTCACCGACTTCAAACAGAGTTATGGCGCCCGACAAACCTTACTCTACCAGATTGCCATCAAAGGATTCACCATCGAGCACTACCTACGGGAGAAACAACGGGCCATGCTCAACATGATGGCCATGGAGGAGGAAACGGGACGCAGCGTGAGAAAACGTCAGGAAAAGCCGAAGAAGCCGAAAGAGCCCAAAGAGAAGTCGTGGGCCATCACCCTGAGGATGCGCAAGGAAGGGCTGCAGCCCGAAGAGATTGCCGTGAAGCGGTGCCTCGCCATGAGTACCATCATCGGTCATCTTATCCGTTACCTGGAAACGGGCGACATCACTATCGACGAAATCATCTCATCCGAGCGCCAGCATGCCATACGCAAGGCCATCGACACCGTGGGCAGTGAGGGTTCTTTCTCGGAAATAAAAGCATTGTGCCCACCCGGCACGACCTACGATGAAATCAGACTGATGATGCAACCATAAGCGGGAGCACCATCTGCCTCCGTTAACCGGCAAAGCCGTATGCGACAAAAAAACTTCTGTTTTTGTTTTGCTTTCCGCTCGGTTTGCACTACCTTTGCCATCGAGGCTTCAAGGACAACAATCAAACCCCTATATTTTTATGGACAACAAATACATTTCGGTGAACTACCAACTCTATGCCGACGCCGACGGCGAGAAACAGATGATAGAAGAAACTCCCGAAGGCCAGCCCTTCTGGTTTATCACAGGCATGGGTATCACACTGCCTGAGTTTGAGAAAGCCCTTTTCGACCTGAACAAAGGCGACACCTTCGACTTTGTGATCAGCAAGGACGATGCCTATGGCGACTACGAGGACGACCGCGTGGTAGACCTGGAGAAGAGCATCTTCATGCCCGACGGCAAACTCGACACGAAGGTGGTGTATGAAGGAGCCATCATCCCATTGATGAACGAGGACGGCAACCGTTTCAACGGCCGTATCCTGGAAATCGGTGAGAAAGAAGTGACCGTAGACCTGAACCATCCCTACGCCGGACTCGACCTGAACTTCAAGGGAACGGTGGTGGAGAGCCGTCTTGCCACCAACGAAGAGATGGAGCGCATGGCAAAATTCCTCAGCGGAGAGGGATGTGGCGGATGCGGCGGTGGTGACTGCGGCGGATGCAGCGGCGGCGACTGTGGCAGCGGTTGTGGCGGATGCTGAAAACCCAACGACAATGAGAAATACTTTTGGAAACCTCTTTACCCTCACCACTTATGGCGAGAGCCATGGACCAGCAGTGGGCGGTGTGATAGACGGCATGCCAGCCAGTGTGGAAGTGGACATGGCGTTTATCCAGCATGAACTCGACCGGAGGCGTCCGGGGCAGAGCGACCTCACCACCTCCCGCGACGAAGCCGACAAGGTGGAGTTGCTCAGCGGTGTGTTTGAAGGCAAGACCACTGGCGCGCCCATCGGCTTCCTGGTACGCAACACCAACCACCACTCACAAGACTACGAGAGTCTGAGATGTGTCTTCAGACCCTCGCATGCCGACTTCACATACCAACAAAAATACGGTATAAGAGACCATCGAGGAGGTGGCCGTACATCGGCGCGAACAACCATCAGCCGGTGCGTAGGAGGGGCATTCGCAAAACTGATGCTCAGAAAACTGGGCATTACCGTGCGGGCCTACACATCGCAGGTGGGCGACATCATGCTCGACCGCGACTACCACCACTACAACCTGGAAGAGGCGGAGCGCAATGCGCTGAGATGTCCCGACCCGGTGAAAGCCGAGGAGATGGCCAGTCTGATACGTGAGATGAAATCGCAAGGCGACACCATTGGCGGTATCATCACCTGTGTGGTGAGCGGTTGTCCCATAGGTATGGGTGAGCCGGAATTTGGCAAGTTGCATGCCGCCTTGGGTGGCGCGATACTGAGCATCAACGCTGTGAAAGGCTTTGAATATGGCGACGGATTTGCCTGTGCCTCATGCCGTGGCAGCGAACTCAACGACGTGTTTGTGTCGAAAGACGGTCGTGTGAGCACTGCCACCAACCATAGCGGAGGTATCCAAGGTGGTGTGAGCAATGGCGAGGACATCTTTTTCCGTGTGGCCTTCAAGCCCGTTCCCACAATCCTCATGGAACAAGACACCGTAGACCTGGAGGGCAATCCCACCACAGTGAAGGCACGTGGTCGGCACGACCCCTGTGTGTTGCCCAGGGCCGTTCCCATTGTGGAAGCCATGACCGCCATGGTCATGGCCGACTACATTCTGCTTGACAAGACTATCAAGATGTAATTTTTTAATAGGGGATACATCGGAAATGTTAAAATTTCCCAATCCGACAAAAAACCATCGCAAATATGCCAATTTTTTTTGAAATTGCTATATATTTGCACTTGATTAGTTGGGGTTTGGGAAAATCCCCATTAATTTAGTTAAGTCTAGTTTAGTTTTTGTGTTGGTTGAGGGCAGCATTTTTGCTGCCCTCAAATTTTTGTTACGTATATGCATCTATACAGATGATGTCAGGCGCTCAACGCGTCAAATCACCCCTATGATTTCCTTCACGCTGCTGCATCCATGACTGTCGAGCCATGCATTGATGCCGTCGATGATCTTCACCGTCACGGTGGGGTCGAGGAAATTGGCCGTACCCACCTCGATGGCGGTAGCCCCTACCATGAGGAACTCGATGGCATCAGTGGCGCTGGAGATGCCTCCCAGGCCCACTACTGGGATCTTCACGGCCTTTGCCACCTGCGACACCATTCTCAGCGCCACAGGCTTCACGGCGGGTCCGCTGAGCCCTCCTGTGCCGATGCTGAGCAGCGACTGCCTTCGTTCGATATCTACCGCCATTCCCATAAGGGTATTGATAAGCGACACGCTGTCGGCTCCCTCCGCCTCGCAAACCCTTGCTATCTCCGCTATATCCGTGACATTGGGTGAGAGTTTCACGATGAGCGTCTTGTGGTAGCGCTGCCGCACAGCCTTCACCACGGCTGCCGCCCCCTTGGTAGTCACACCGAAAGCCATTCCGCCTTGTCTGACGTTAGGACAAGAGATATTGAGTTCGATAGCCGGGATGCCATCGAGTGCGTCGATTCTCGCGGCACACTCAGCATAGTCGTCGACCGTCGAGCCGCTCACATTGACAATCATATTGGTGTCGATATCCTTTATCAATGGGTAGATATGCTCACAGAAATAATCGACGCCCTTGTTTTGCAGTCCCACGCAGTTGAGCATCCCCGAAGCCGTCTCTGCCATTCTCGGGTAGTCGTTTCCCTGGCGGGGGTGGAGAGTGGTACCTTTTACGATGATGCCTCCCAGACGTCTTAGGTCGATGAAATCGGAGAACTCCAGTCCATAGCCAAATGTGCCGGAAGCCGTCATGACGGGATTCTTCAGCGACAAGTCAGAAATATTTACATTTAGATTGGCCATAACAATTGATTAATATTTAACACTGGTCCGTCTTTACAAACACATATATTCCCCTCTTTGGTATTCTCTACGCAACACAGGCAAGCACCCAGTCCGCATGCCATCTTGTTTTCGAGCGACACCTCACAGTCGATGCCGTTGGCCTTGGCATATCTCGCCACTGCCATCATCATGGGCTTGGGTCCACAGGTATAGATATGATCGAAATGTTCGTCGGCAAGGATGGAATGCTGCGTGACAAAGCCCTTGTCGCCTGCCGACCCATCCTCTGTGGTGAGCAGCACCCTGCCGTACTGCTGGAAGAGGGACAGTTCAAGCAGTTCCTCGCTTCGCCGGGCTCCCAACAGGAAAGTGGGTTGGCATCCCATCTGGTGCAGGCGCTGTCCCAGAAAGAGCAGTGGAGCCACCCCTACTCCACCCCCCACGAGTAAGGGACGGACGTCGGTGGTATGGGGCAGGGCAAATCCGTTGCCCAGGGGTATCATGCAGTTAAGCAAATTGCCTCTTCGCAGGCTTCCCAATTGGCGAGTGCCATCACCCACCATGGCTACCAGCATCCACACCTCATTGCGTTGTTCGTCGACAAAATTGATGGAAATGGGGCGTCTCAGGAAGGTACTCTGTGAGCCGTCGACACGTAGTTCGGCGAACTGTCCTGGAATCATCTCCGGGAGTTGAGTGTCGTGGGTCAGTTTGATGAGCACATGCCGCTCACCGAGTTGTTCCACAGACACTACTTTCAAGTCTAACAAGTATTTTTTCATCATGCCACAAAATTACTACAAAGCAAGTGAATAAAGAAGGAAAAGCACAAAAAAATACGGGCACTCACCTTCAAGCGATGCCCGTAATCCGAAGAAATGTTATCCATTTTTGAAAACATCGACGTAAGAGGCTATATCACAAAGCCTACGCCCAATAAAATAATTGATTGATTGGAAATGTATATTAATAGAATA
>JAEEGG010024407.1_pt1 | contig 11729 bp, 8 predicted proteins | sample 9134161 | NCBI WGS metagenome assembly JAEEGG01 (sample SAMN16246543, study PRJNA631951) | gut metagenome | biome: gut microbiome; feature: rumen; material: CR-attached | host: Bos | place: Iran: Karaj | collected 2018-10 | reverse complement strand
TTTTCAAAATCTTCTTTAGAAATTGGTTTGTCGGACACTTGGGCTAAATCGGTGAAAGAAACGGAAGGAAGATTTCCCTTGTGCTTGAATGCCCTTTGTGCAATTGCGAACTGAAGCTGGTAAAGCTCTTCGTAAATGAGTGTCTGTCTTGCGGTCTGGACATCTGCAAGAGTTGCAGGCTGATGAATTAACCTTATTGCTTCTTGTTTAGAAAGAAGCTTTCTTTTTTCTATGATTTCCTGGGGCAGCTCGTCTTCAATGCCATGTGCGTATTGTTTTAAGGCGGAGCTGATTACTTTTGCAAGAACCTTTCGGGTAAGACCTTCTGTTAGCGGATAGATTGGAAGAATGCCTGAGTTTATTGGGGTCAGCTTTTTCAGGTTTACCGAACCGTTTTCGTAAGCTTCTTGCGGTGGGGTGATTTTATCTACCTCGAAGATAGAGCTTTCAAGCTTTCCATATTTAACATAAAACTGGCCGGTAACGCTTACAAAGCTTCCTGGTGGCAGCATTCTTTCTAGAAATGCGCGGTTAAAGCAAAGAAGCTCTGCTGCTGCAGTTCCATCACTGATGATGATTTTAAGCGTTTTCATCCTGCCGTAACCGAACCATTCGTGCTTAATAACCTGTGCAACTGTATGAACACGGCTTTTTTTCCATTCACAAAGGGGAGTTTTTCTGGTTCTGTCTTCATAATCACGTGGATAATATTGAAGTAAATCGCCAACGGTAAAAACGTTTACTTTTGCGAGAACCTTTGCCAGCTGCGGACCCACTCCCGAAATGGCGGAAACAGGTGTTTTAATATCTTTTATCTTCATTACCGCTGTTAGAATGGCAGCATATTGCACAGGTGGATAAGAATACCGGAAAGAATTGCTCCCAAAAGAAGAATTACTGCAAGGGTTATCCAGCTGATTAATAAAGCAGTCTGATAAGATACCGGATTTTTAGAGAAAGTGCTGCTGATTTTATAAACCGGCTTCTGGAGCATTGCATCTACGTTGTTCCAGCCTGAATCATAAGGTGTGTAGCCTTTTTTTACCAGGAGCACAATCCAGCGAACAAGAATGATGAGGGTTAAAATGCCCAGCAGGGAAGAACCAAGATTCCAGAAAAGAGAAACTATTGCTGCGAGTATTCCACCAAAGAAAATGCGACCTGTAAGTGTAATTCGGCTTAGAATTGTAGTGAGCAAAGAAAGGATTCCGATTGCAAGAATTGGTGAAAAATCAATGTTGCCAATTCTGAGTTTGCCGCTTTTTGAAAAGAGGTTCAGGTAGGGGTCACAGATTGATGAAAGAAACTTTCCGAAAGCAGTAAACTTAGCTCCCGGAAACCAGGTAAGAATAATGCTTATAACGCACAATATTGTATAAATGTTAATAATTGCTGATAGAATGCCTAAAATTGTCGAAACCATTTTTTGTCTCCAATTAATTAAATTGTACCAGTTTTGCTTGCAAAACTGGAGATGAAAGCAGATGAAATGAAAATATCAAATAAAGCAGAAGCTTTCATCATTATTCTGTCCAAAGGTCTTTTACAAAAGAAATATCCCTTAATTCATTCAGAACGTTTGGTTCGGCGGAAATGCCAAGCTGATTGTTTGCCTTTACAATAAAAGGATTATTTCCTGTGTCTATATGAAAATATACTGAACAATTACCCCTTTTTTCAAATAAAAAATCACGTAATTGCGAAATTGCTTCTGCAGAAGAAAAATTATTATCAAGAGTAATATGAACTGCCTGAATGGCCTGTGTTTCCAGCTTTTTTGGGTCTTCAATTGAAGAAACGATGAAGGATGGAGTGTCCCTGGAACCGTCAACCTTGCCCCGGAAAGCATAAATACCGCCATCCTGAATCTGACTCTTCAGCATTTCCCACTCTTTGGTAAAGAAGGTACAGTCAATTTCTCCGTCAAAATCACTGAGCTTGCAGAAGGCCATTTCCTTGTTATCTTTTTTTGTACGAATAGGATGGATTTGAGAAACCATACCAAGGGCAATATAATATCTTCCTGTATCTTTGAGCTGCCAGGGCTTCATTCCGCTGTCTATTAAAGCTTGTCTTTCGGCTTTTGCTTCTTTTGCTCGTGCTTCGATTGTTGAAGACTTTACGGTAACCGCCCGCTCAACGGCTTTTCTATAGGAATCCAGAGGGTGACCGCTTACATAACAGCCAATGCACTCTTTTTCCATATTGAGCAAATCCATCTGCGGTAAATCTTCAATCATTTGATACTTAAACTCATCGTAGGTAAACTCTTCGGCAAAATCACCAAAGAGACCGCTTTCGTTATTAAGCTTATCCTGCTGAACATCAGAAGCATAAGACATGGCTGCTTCGTAATTTGCAAGAAGGGTTGGGCGGTTGAGCTGTTGTCCTGTTTTTTCGCCGGTATGGTCAAAAGCTCCGGTTTTAATAAGAACTTCAACAGCCTTTTTGTTTATATAAGTTTTTCCAAGAGAATCGGTTTTTGTACCGGCACGCAGAAGGAAATCCATAAAGCTTTCATAAGGACCATTTGCGTTGCGCTCATCAACAATAACCTGGGCAGCAGTTTCACCAATACCTTTAATTCCTTTTAGACCAAAAACAATGCGGCCGTCAATAACATCAAAAATAACATCAGAGCGGTTTACATCAGGAGGGTCAACAGCAACACCGATTTTTCGTGCTTCTTCTATATAGAATGGAAGTCCATCTGTGGAAGTAATTTCGTTTGTAAGGTTTGCGGCCATAAACTCGGCAGGATAGTGTGCCTTAAGCCAGCCGGTGCGGTAAGCCAGAACAGAATAAGCCGCTGCGTGTGATTTATTAAATCCGTAGCCCGCAAAAGGAACCATAATTTCAAAAATCTTACCGGCATGGTCTTCTGTGTGACCTTTTTTAACAGCTCCCGCAATAAACTCTTCCTTCTTTTTCATAAGGACATCGAGCTTTTTCTTACCCATGGCACGGCGGAGCATATCAGCACCACCAAGAGAGAAGCCGGAAATAATCTGGGCAACCTTCATTACCTGTTCCTGGTAAACCATTACACCGTAAGTTTCTTTGAGCAAATCTTCCAAAGATGGGTCTGGGTATTCAATGGTTTCGGGATTCCACTTTCCGTTAATGTATTTTGGAATGTAATCCATTGGTCCCGGGCGGTAAAGAGCGTTCAAGGCTACAAGCTCTTCTATTGTGCGTGGTTTACAGTCGCGAAGAATCTTCTGCATACCAGGGCTTTCAAACTGGAATACAGCAACTGAATCACCGCGGCAGAAAAGGTCAAAGGTTTCAGGGTCGGTTTCGCTGACGTTTGCAGTAACAAAAGGTGGATCTTCAGGCTTTTTGTGCTTATTGATGATGTCTTCGGCGTAGCGGATAAGGGAAAGAGTTTTCAGTCCAAGGTAGTCAAACTTTACAAGACCACATGGCTCAATTATATCCATTGTGTACTGTACGCCAACTTCGCCGGTTTTAGGGTCTTTAAATACAGGTGCCCAGTTAGGAAGGGGGGTAAGACCAATTACCATGCCCGAAGCGTGAAGACCTGTGTTTCTTTTTACACCTTCCAGGCGGAAGGCCAGATCAAAAAGCTCCTGGAAGCGCGGGTCATCCTTGTATGGAATGAGCTGGCCACCATCAGGGAACTTTTCATTTGGCGGATTAAAGGCATCTTTGAGCATGGCCTTAGGATTATCTGGAATGCACTTTTTGAGCATGTTTACTTCGCTGAGTGGAATATTAAGGATTCGGCCAACATCGGCAATACAGTTCTTTGGTTTGAGAGTACCAAAGGTTACAATGTGTCCTACGTTAGCATCTCCGTACAAATCACGGGTATGCTGGATGATATCCTGGCGATAATCGAAGTCCATATCAACGTCGAAATCCGGCATGGAAACACGTTCTGGGTTTAAGAATCGTTCAAAGATAAGACCGTAACGGAAGGGGTCAATATCTGTAATTGTCATTGCGTAGGCTACCAGAGAACCTGCTCCAGAGCCTCGCCCCGGACCAATTGGAATATAAGGTTTAGGCCTCTTGTTTACGTTGTCGTAGGTTGATTTTGACCAGTTGATGAACTCCCATACAATTAAGAAGTAACCCGAAAAGCCCATGGAAAAGATTGTGTTCATTTCGTAATCGGCACGTTCGCGGATTTCTGGAGTGATTTCCTTGTAGCGTTTCTTCAAGCCTTCTTCTACAATGTGCTTTACATAATCATTCTGGTCCGACTGGTAATCATCGCCGTGGGTGCGGAACTCTGCAGGAAGCTCAAATCGGGGCAAACATTCTTTAAGCTCTGGGGTGGAATACTGCTTGATTGTAAGATTGCACATATTGGCAATTTTGATTGTATTGTCAAAGGCATCGGGACAATCCGGGAAAAGAGAACGCATTTCGGCTTCGGTTTTAAGGTACCAGCTGTCTAAATCCTGGTCGCCGCCCATCTTTGAGTGAGGCTCGTGAAGAAGATTTTTAAAACCGATACAACGCAGGGCATCCTGGGCAATTGCATCTTCACGCTCAACGTAGTGAACATCGTTTGTGGCAACAAGCGGAATGTTTAATTTGCGGGCAAGTGCAATCAGCTTTTGTGCAACGTATTTCTGGTCTGGAATTCCGTGGTCCTGAATTTCTATGTAGTAATGGTCTGGGCCAAAAAGCTTACTGTATTTAAGTGCGAGTTCTTCGGCTTCTTTGTCCATTCCGGCAAGAAGCATCTGTGGAAGCTCTCCCTGGATACAGGCAGAACAGCAGATTAGTCCTTCGTGATACTGTTCAAGCAGCTCCCAGTCTATTCGTGGTTTTCCATAATAAAGGGCGTTTTCGTCACAAAAGGCACGACTGGAAAGCCAGCACATGTTTTCGTAACCCTTCTGGTTTTCGCAAAGGAGGATTAAGTGGAAATAATGGGCATGACGGTCGCCTTCTTCTCCCTTGTGGCTGTAGGGAACATCATTTTTTTCGTAGTGGCTGCCGTATGCAACATAAAACTCTTCGCCTACAATCGGGTTTATTCCGTTTACGTGGCAGAGCTTTTCAAAATTGAGTGCGCCGAACATGTTTCCGTGGTCGGTAAGCGCAAGGGCAGGCATATTGAGCTGTTTTGCCTTTGCTACAAGCTTGTCGAGCGTTGCACAACTGTCCAGAAGTGAGTAGTCAGAGTGAACATGAAGATGAACAAAGTTCGATACCGGCGTTCCTTCCGGTGCAGCTGGAAATGTATGATAGTCAGCCAATTGGGAAACTCCTTTTTTAATTAATGCCTGTCATTTTCGGGCTTGCCCCGGAAATCTGTTTAGATTTTGTAAGAATTATTATATCACGAATCCGCGGGGATTTTAAGATGAAAGAGGTGGAAATGGGAGAAAAAGTGGATGGAAATAAACTGTTGACAAAATATAGTTGTGGGATAAAATATAATAAGAGTTTGGATTATCCCACGGAAATAAGGAAGTGTTTTATGGATTTTGTAAATCGTCATGCAGAAAATACAATAAAAAGACTTGCAGATTCGTATCCTGCTGTTTTGGTAACAGGTGCAAGACAGACTGGAAAAACGACTCTCCTTAGAAAGATGACAGATTCAAAATCTATTCCTTATATTACCTTTGATGATCCCATGGAAGAAAGCTCTGCTAAAAATGATCCAAAAACATTTATGGAATTACATTCTCAACCATTTATGTTTGACGAAGTTCAATATGTCCCGGATTTATTTCGTTATCTGAAAATGGAAATCGATAAGAACCGTCAAAATGGAATGTTTTTCTTAACAGGAAGCCAGCAATTTGCACTTATGGAAAAAGCTACGGAAAGTCTTTCGGGGCGAATTGGAATTGTTCAATTGTATCCGCTATCTGCCCGGGAAATCAGAAATGATAGTTTTAATAAAAGCTTTATTCCAACAAAAGAATATATTCTTGAAAGAAACAAGGCTTTATCAAAAACTGATTATTCTGTTCAGAATACATGGAACCGTATTTTTCTTGGTGGATATCCCGAAGTTATTAAAGGAATTGTAACGCCAAAAGATTTTTATGCAGGTTATTTAAAAACGTACATTGAGCGCGATATAAGAAAGCTTACGCAGGTTGCAGATGAAACTCAGTTTATTCAGTTTATAACGGTGGTAGCGGCAAGAACAAGTCAGCTTGTAAATTATCAGGATATGGCAAAGGAATGTGGAATCAGTGAGGTAACTGCAAAAAAATGGTTATCACTTCTGGTAACCAGTGGACTTGTATATTTACTTCAACCTTATGCAACAAATGTTGAAAAAAGGGTAGTAAAAACTCCAAAGCTGTATTTTATGGATACCGGTCTTGCTGCCTATTTAACCCGCTGGACTAGTCCTGAAGTTATGCGAAACGGAGCAATGGCAGGAGCATTTTTTGAAACTTATGTGGTTAGTGAAATAATTAAATCTTTTGCAAATAATTGTGAGGATGCTCCAATCTATTTTTACCGTGACAAAGATAAGGTTGAAATTGATTTACTCATAGAAGAGAACAATACCTTGTACCCTGTTGAAATTAAAAAAACTGCTTCTCCAGGCTCCGAGGATGCCAAAAATCTGTATATAACCAGCCGGATTAAAAATGTGCAGATTGGACAGAATGTTATTGTGTGCAATTGCGATAAGGTTGTTTCTGTCCAGAATAAAGATGTCGTTGCGCTGGCGGTACCGGTGGAGATGCTGTGATAGGATGATACTTTTTTACCGCCATTTGATTTATTAAAAGTTTAATTTGTCTTTTTCTGCTTTTCTTTTTGCAGCTTCTTTTTCTTTTTCAAGTTTATCGAAATATTCGTCAATCTCTTTATCTTTCTTTGGATTCGAATATGTAATTGTTACAGTTGATAATGAATCACTTACAATCATGGCAATCGCTAATCTGTCATTACCATCAAGTACTTTTAGTTCATATTCTATATTGAATGTAGGTGCTTTTTTCCAATAAACCTTAAAAAGAACTTGTGTATAAAATACAGTTGTTCCAAATAAAGATTTTGATTTAGACTCAGTAGATTCTTTTGTATCATTTGAATAACCGTATAGTTCTACTAGACGTTCTATTATAGCTTCACTCTTACTCTGATCATAAACATCGTTATAAATGGTTTGTCCCCTAAAAAGTTGATTTTTGAAAAAGTAATACAATCTTTGTTCTTTTTGTGTCTCATCTTTTATTCGATATACAATAATTTCGTCTTCATTCATAATTATATCCGCAGTTGGGTATATAATTGAAAAATCGTAAATTTCTGTGCCCCATGGCATAAAATCGTAACCTTCACTTCCAGATTCTACGAATCGCTCTTTTATTTTTGCTTTTGCTTTTTCCTTTACAAGTTTTGTGTATTTTTCGACTATAGGGCTTAACGAATTATCATAATTAATAATTTCGATATACATATTACCATCTTTACAATAGGAATAAACTCGTTTTATTGTTTCAGACCAAGGAATTAATACAAATGTTTTTGTTTCAGGATTTAAACTACAAAAAACAGTTTCGATGTCAGAACTATAGTATTGATTATCTTTAAATGTGAATTTATCAGAAAGAAGATATTCTGGTATTTCATTAACTTTATTTGAATAAGGTTCAGTAATGTTTAAATAAAAGTACGCACTCAAACTTATGAAGGGTTTTCCTGTCTTATTTATGATAATTACATCACCAGAACAAATAGGATTTCCTTTTTCATCAATATTATTGATTTCAATCATAAAATCATTTTCAAAGACTTTAAGAGGAATAGTATTTCCTTCATCTACTTCTATTTTTTTTGTGTTTTGCTCAGTATTAATTTCTGACTTTTTTTGATTCTCTGTATTTTGTACTGTAGATTTCTGATTTTCAGTTGAAAGTGTTCTGTCATTTTTAGTTGTTCTATCGGATGGAGAACATCTAAAGAAAAGAGATGATATTGATAGTAAAAGAATAGCTGCTCCTATTATATAAAAATTATTCATAATTTTTCCTCCAATTCTTATGGTTTATTTTTTTTATCTTTCTAAATCATCCGCTATTACAAGCAGAAGATTGTCAAAGTCACGAGTTGATAGTTTTTTATTGAACTCTTTTTCCAATGCTTTATGACATTTCTGGCATTTTAGATAGAATTTTACATATTCTTCGCTTTCTTTAGAAACGTTGTATTGTTTTATTTCCTCTTTTCCTATTTGGATATTTAAAGATAATGCTTCCAATACGTATTTCAGCCCTTTTTTTGCACGTGAATCCATAAGATAGAAATTGTCTGGCTGATGGAAATGAAGATATTTTGATGTCAGAGACCTATTCCATTTACCAGAAACCCTGTGAAAACAGTTCAAAATCAAATCATAAGTATAGAAGATTTGCTTAAAATCTGATTTATTTGTATTTGATAATGCATCATCAATTTTATCTCTATATTTTGACAAAGCTTTAGGAAGTATTTTCTCATAAACAGGAGCTTCTAACTTGATGTTATTCTCATCTTTTGCACCTCGTTCTATAGCGGCGGAATAGGAACGACCGATAAGCCATAACTTAGCAATTACCTCAGCATCATCTTTGTGATTTGGATATTTCTTGCACATTTCGTACAAAATATCATTTCCGACATGCCAATTTTTGTTCATTTCTTCTGCGTTAGCAAAATACTTTTTCAATTCGGATTTGGTCACTAGCGAAGGTCTCCTTATTTACACGGATTACGAAAAATATTTTCTCTAATTGAAAATTATAAATTCGCATATTGGATATGTCAAGATTCACTATTAGAGATATATTTCTATTATGGAGTCAGCAGAAATCAAAAGGATTTTTACCTCAAATATCAAAAAGTATCGCAAACTAAATGGTATGACACAAATGGAGCTTGCGGTTGCCGCCGACTTATCCGTAGGATTCTTATGTGATTTGGAAGGCGGTAAAAAGTGGGGAACTCTTGAAACTATGGCTAAACTGGCAAAGGCTCTACATGTCAAACCTTATCAGCTTCTGTTGCCGGAGGATGATAAAAATGCATCTGTCGTGCTCCACGAAGACTTATCGGAATTATCTAAGAACCTAAAACAAACAATAGACACTCAGATTGATTCACTAATGCAAAAATACGCTGAATAAAAAAAGTTCAATCACAAAATCTCCAATAAAACAATGTCTAAAAATCACAAAATCTCCACATTTTAAGGGGTTGATTTTCACAAAATCTCCATCTCCATCGAAGCTGTCACTATAACTAGCTTTATCCCCCCAATTATGCTAAAATACCCTTGATGAAGAGAATTATTCAAATCGGCATTATATTTGTTTCTTTGGGCTTGATGTTTTCGTGCGGGACTACAAAGGTGGAGCCGCAGGAGCAGGAAGACAAACAGACGGTTACAGAACCAGTTGCCCCGGAAAACGATGATAAATCAAAAGAGGATGTAAAGTCAGATTCTGATAAAAAAAAGGATGAACCTGTTGCTGAAAAAAAGGATAAATCTGATGGCGAAAGAAAACCTCTGCGAAAGCCAAAAAAGGTCAGAAATAAAAAAACAGAAGAGGAAGTAGAAGAAGTTCCTGTACCGGTGATTCCTGTTTTTGATGACTGGAAATATATGGGCTTTGGAACTGAAGTGCCAAAAGAGGTTGAAGAAGCGGTAAAAGCTGCCCCAGTTGATTTTATTGTAGATGGATTTAAGGTTTATGATGCAGAAAGCCGCAATGTGGTGATTTTGCATACCAGCGGATTAAATGTTGATCAGGCGGAGAGTAAGCTTGAGATTTCAGTTTCAAAGTCAGCTGCAGCAAATGTTCCGGCAGATATTTCTCTGGATGATTATGAAGCATCGGAATCGGGCTGGGTAAGACTAAATCTGGAATACTTTGCAGATAAATTGCAGGCAGAAGATGAAGGCAACCAAATCTATCAGGCTTTGATAAAATTGTTAGAGCAGACATATATTGCTTATCAGATATTTAGAAAAAAATAATGTGCTTGGAGGACAAGATGAAAGTATTAGTTATTGGTGGTGCAGGATATATTGGAAGCCACGTTGTAAAGGAATTGATGAAGGCTGGTCACAAGGTAACTGTTTTCGACAATCTTAGCAGCGGCTTAAGGTGCAATCTTTTCCCGGAAAACGGTTTTATTTACGGTAACATTCTTATAGAGCGTGATTTGGACGAAGCTTTTGCTCAGGGCTTTGATGCTTTTGTTCATCTTGCGGCCTTTAAGGCAGCCGGCGAATCCATGGTTAAGCCTGAAAAATACAGCATTAACAATATCACCGGAACCTTAAATATTATGAATGCTGCGGTAAAGCACAACTGCAAGATTATGATTTTTTCTTCCTCTGCCGCAACCTTTGGTGAACCGCAGTATCTTCCAATGGACGAAAATCACCCTCAAAAGCCAATCAACTATTACGGCTTTACAAAGCTTAAGATTGAAGAGTTTATGGACTGGTACGACCAGCTTAAGGGCTTGAAGTTTGCTGCTCTCCGTTATTTCAATGCAGCCGGTTACGACCCTGAAGGCAAGATTCGCGGACTTGAACAGAAACCTGAAAATCTTCTTCCACGAATTATGGAAGCAGCTCTTGGTCAGCGCGAGCTTAAGGTTTTTGGTACAGATTATGACACACGCGATGGTACCTGTATCCGCGATTATGTTCACGTTACCGATTTGGCCCGTGCTCACGTTATGGCTTTGGATTATATTGCTGCTCACGGTGAAAGTCTCAAGCTCAACCTTGGCACCGAAAAGGGCACAACCGTAAAAGAGCTGATTGATGCAGCCCGCCGCATTACCGGCAAAGCAATTCCTGCCGAAGATGCACCTCGTCGTCCTGGCGACCCTGCAAGTCTTTATGCAACTTCAAAGCTTGCCGAAAAACTGCTTGGTTGGAAACCACTTTACAGTGATGTTGACACTCTGGTTCGCACAACCTGGGAAGTTTATAAATAACAGGAACTACATAAGTAACTGCAACTGCAGCAGTTGAGCTTATCGAAATCACCTGAACTAATGAAGGACAATTATATGAACTCATTTTTAGAATCATCCAGAAAAGAAATTGTTGAATTGGAGAAGCTGCTTACTTCTATTCCGGCAATTGCACCAGAAGGTGGTGGCGACGGTGAAAGCAAAAAGTGTGAAGCCTTGGAGGGCTGGCTCAAAGATAAGGGCTTTACCAATATTCAAAAGATTGAAGCTCCAGACAGCCGTGTAAGCTCTGGAGCTCGCCCAAGCCTGATTGTTACAATTCCTGGAAAAGATGACGAAGCTGCTGCAAATGGTGAAGGTACAAATCCCTGCGTTTGGGTTATGGCTCACCTTGATGTAGTCCCAACCGGCGATATGAGCCTGTGGAAAACCAATCCCTGGGAATGTGTAGAAAGGGATGGCAAGCTTTATGGGCGTGGTGTTGAAGACAATCAGCAGGGGCTTGTTTCTGCTGCCTTTGCCGCTTTGTACTACCTTAAAAAGGGAATTAAGCCTTCGCATACAATAAAGCTTCTTTTTGTTGCTGATGAAGAAAATGGCAGTGAATATGGAATAATTTATTTATTGGAGCATTTTAACCTGTTCAAAAAAGAGGATTTGATTCTGATTCCTGATGGCGGCGACAAAATTGGTGAAACAATAGAGATTGCGGAAAAAAACATTATGTGGATGAAGGTTCACGTTGTTGGTAAGCAGACTCACGGGAGCCGCCCGGATACAGGTGCTAATGCGTG
>JAEEGG010024402.1_pt1 | contig 11730 bp, 9 predicted proteins | sample 9134161 | NCBI WGS metagenome assembly JAEEGG01 (sample SAMN16246543, study PRJNA631951) | gut metagenome | biome: gut microbiome; feature: rumen; material: CR-attached | host: Bos | place: Iran: Karaj | collected 2018-10 | reverse complement strand
TTGCAGCCGTATTGCTGGCCTCCTGCGGAGGAGCCAAGCAGGTGGGTGTCATAACCAAGCCCACAAGTGCAACAACCAATCTTGAAGGTCACGAGTATCCCAAGATCAATCCGGACCTTAGCGCTACATTCCGAAATGATTTCCCCGATGCCAAGACCGTTACCGTCAATGTAGGCGGCAAGAACTATCCCCTTGTAAAGGGTGATGACGGCATGTGGGAGGTTACCACAGATCCTCTGGTTGTGGGTTTCCACTACTACACAATGAATGTTGACGGCAAGCGCGTATCGGACCCCAACAGTAAGGAGTTCTTTGGCTCCAATTACTGGCAGAGCGGTATTGACGTTCCTGAGGCCGGCGTTGACTATTACCTGGAGAAGAAGGTTCCGCACGGCGAGATAGAGATTGTCAAGTATCAGTCCAAGCTGACCGGTGCAGAGCGTACCACCTGGGTATATCTGCCGCCGCAGTACAAGAAGGAGCCTAACCGCCGTTTCCCCGTACTCTACCTGTTCCACGGAGCCGGTGAGGATGAGACCGGTTGGGGCACCCAGGGTAAGCTGGGCAACATCATGGACAACCTGATTGCCGCCAAGGAGGCCGAGCCCATGATCATAGTCATGGAACATGCCGTTGCCAACGATCCCAACGCAAGGGGCCGTCAGAACATGTTTGACTTTACATTCTTTGAGAAGGTTATGGTTGAGGAGATAGTCCCCTACTTTGATGCCAACTACCGCACTCTGACCGACCGTGACAACCGCGCCATCTGCGGACTCTCACTTGGCGGATTCCAGTCATATACCATCGGTCTGGACCATCCGGAGATGTTCGGCTGGATTGGCGGATTCAGCGGATCGGGCCGCGGTCCCAATGACCGTCGTGATGCCGACATGTATCCCAAGTCCATCAACGACCAGTATCACCTGCTCTACATCTCCATAGGTACCGATGAGCCCGCCGGCATGTATCAGGGCATTCACGACCTGCATGTAGCGCTTGATGGACTAGGCATCAACCACATCTACTACGAGTCACCCGGCACCGGTCATGAGTGGCTCACCTGGCGCCGCTCACTGCATCAGTTTGCTCCGATGCTCTTCAAGAAGTAAGTTATTGAGAGGATGGCTTCCGGGTCATCCTCTTTTTTGTTCACCCCGCACCTTAGGGATGAAAATGGCTCTACGTGCGCTACAGTTCCCTAAGGTCAGGGGGTAACGCAGGTTCTGGCGTATTTCCGGCTCACCTTAGGGAAGAAAATGGCTCCACCTGCGTTACTGTTCCCTAAGGTCAGGGGACAACGCAGGTACTGGCGTATTTACGGCTCACCTTAGGGAGAAAAATGGCCCTACGTGCGTTATGGTTCCCTAAGGTCGGAGGGGGAGAGAACTCAGTGAGGATGAGGGGGTAATTTGGAAGGTTTGGCAGCCGATGGATTGGGCGGGGAGGATGTCTTTGTCGGGGCTGTCACCTATCATTAGGGTTTCCTGCGGTTGCAGGCCTAATGCGGCTACTCCCAGACGGAATATTTGGGGATCGGGTTTGCGAACTCCTACTACGGCGGACTCTATCACGTCTTTAAACAGGTGGTCAAGACCGAACTCCTGCAGGACGGTGTGCATATTGCCGTAGAAATTGGTTACCAGTACCATGGGGTACTGTGCAGAAAGCCTTTCCAGGACGGGTTTGGAGACGGTGGAGATATGTTTTACCACTTTGTTGTAGCAGGTATCAAGGATGGTATCCTGGGCGGTTACGGCTACCCCCTTGCACTGCAGATACTCTGTTTGCAGGGATATCTTGGTCTGCAGGGTCTTGCAGAAGGTATAATCGGGGCCGATAATGGGGTTGCGGCCAAGGGTGCGCTCGGTGTGGACGTAAGCATCCCAGAGCAGCGGCTCGGGGACATCGGCCACAAGTGCGTAGGCATCCTGGAATGCTTTAAACCAGTGGATGCCGTCGGAGTCAATCGTTCCGCCAAAATCTATGAGTATTCCCTTAATCATCCTTGCGACCAATTTTCATTATCAGAACACCTATCACAGTCCAGACCACCTGACGTAGGCGGGCCACCAGTGCGGTGTAGAGTCCGTATGCACTTGGCACCTGAACACCTCCGGCTGCAAGAGCCATTCCGCCTTCATATCCTCCCATCTGCATGGGAGAGAAGAATATCAGGTTGCTGAATAGTGATGAGAACGCCATTACCAGTATGCTGTCCCAAAATGTGAATCCGGGCATGAGCATTCCTATCAGGAGCCAGTACTCCAGGCACGATACCACGCGGGCGGCATACTCCAGCAGCAGCGACCACCAGAACGGTGCGCGGCGCTGCGTATGCAGGAACGCTATCTGGGCATCGACCTCCTCAAGGTCGGCACGGTGTTTGTCAAGATATCCGGCAGCCCACTTCTTTACAAGCGGAATATGGCTCAGAAGGCCGAATACCTTAACCACGAATCCGTACTTATAGCCCAGCGAGAATACCCACAGAACTGCCGCAAAGACCACAGTCATAACCCCCAACATTATGCAAATCCACATGTCCAGCCCGTAACCATCGGCCACAAAATGGAGCAACACATAGAGCACCACTGCCGACAGCCAGAAACAGAAATGGGAGCATATATGCATCATGGAGTAAAGGATTACGGCCGATGTGGCTTTCTTACCGCCCACATAACCCTGCAATTCAAGGATGCGGTACGGTTCGCCACCCATAAGGCCCAGCGGAGTGACGTAGTTCAATGCATATCCTGAGACCGTTAACTGAAAGACCTTTCCAAACGGTACTCTCCTGCCCGTCCCGTCATTGATTATAAGCCCGAACGAGCAGGCGTTCATAAGGTAGATAAAGCCCCAGAGCAGGACAATCACCGGGAACCATATTCCGGCCTGCGGCAGCACCTCCCTGACGCGGTTCCAGTCCGCATCGAAGGTGACCAGCATCAGAATGACCGCTGCCAGTCCAAAGAGGAAAAATATGGTACGCCAGCCTTTTTTCATATCCGGGACATCATATCACGGCACACACGCTCGTGGGAGCCTCTCATATAGAGGAATATTATGTTCATCACAACAATCTCAAACACAAAGTATATCCACGGCATACCTAAAAGCAACACAATGTAAAGCACGATGGCGCGGGTATTGAAGGTGGATATGTTGGTCCATTTGAGAATATGGTAGGTGCGGCGGCAGAACTCCTGTCCAAGTTCAGATGGGATTTCCTTTCCGTACTTTTCACGGACCGATTCACGGAACTTCTGGAACCGCGGGGTCATGCTCTCCTGGGTGCGGGTGTAACCCTGATAGAAGAACAGCCATATCTTCCAGAACCAGCGCTCACGCCAGGGGGTGGTACGCTGCTCGGCTGCAAGTTCACGGCTGTCGTTGAGTTCCGAATGATCACCGTGGAACAGCAGGTAGATGTTGCGGTAATAATCGGCCAGTCCTGCCTGACGTGAGTGGAACACCATGCTTACCAGCATGATTATCCAGATCCAGATACCCCAGAAACGGCCGTTACCGCAGGGGATCATCTCAAAAGTCAGCCTCCAGGCTATGAAAACGTAGATAAAGAAGAACCAGACATCGCCTGCAAATCCGTCAAGCAATCGGCCCCACAGGGTCTTCTTACCGGTCATTCGGGCCAGCTGACCATCGGCACTGTCCAGGAAATTGGCCAGCATGAGCATGCCTATTCCCAGCAGGGTCCAGCCCATCGTGGTGTGCCACCAGCAGAATCCGGCAAACGCACCCAGAAAGATTGAAATAATGGTAATTACGTTGGGGTGTATTCCAAACGCCCCGAACGCCTTGGCAATAACCAGTCCTATTGGACGCGTAAACCATATATCCAGCCACTCCTCGGTGTCCTTTGACTTGAATGTAGCCTCAACCGCTCTTTTCTTCTTCTCCGTCATCTCTTGCTCATTATCAGGTCCGCAATCTTCTGTGCCGCACCGACAGTGCAGGTACGGAAACTGGGCCAGTCATTGAAATCTATTATCGTTATCTTTCCGTCATCTCCAACCACTGCATCGCCTCCAAATACATCAACACCCAAAAGGTCCGATACACGATTGGCCGCAGCTGTCAACGCATCCATATCAACGCAGGCCTGATCTGGCTGGTCATTGTATCTTTCCAGACCGAACTTACCCTCTTTCTCAGTCGCAGCGTAGCAATCCGCCAGTCCAAATCCTCTTACTCCATAGAACTTGACCAGCCATCCTTTCACATGCGCCTGCAGAACACACTCCTTCATACCGCGTTCCCAGAATCCCAGCATGGCGTTGTTGCACTCGCCTGCGTCTTGGATGAACTGGACATCATCACGTTCAACCGCATGACTATCGGCACGTTTTATCCAACATGGAAAGGTATTCCAACCCAGAGGCACACCACCTGTTCTGCAGATCAGGCTTTCCGGGATAAGTCCGGAATCCTTGAGCATCTCTGTCTGACGGGCACGGCCGCAATTCATGACAGCCTGAACGGTGTTGGTCACAGGGACATCGGCCCGGCCTATGACTTCCAGCGCCTCACTACTGCGGGCCATATGGAATATGCCGTCAATACCATCCGGTATAGCTGTAAGATCCTGCTCATTCATACAGATCACCTCATGCCCGTGACGCTCCAGTTCCGCTGCAACAGCACGGAAAACGGCGGCATCACCCGACACCCTGTTGGGCGAATACAACTCTGCACGGCTTACTCCAAGGTATCTCATAGTTTTGCTATATCCTGTGCACGGGCCACATCACTCACATGGTCCACATCGACCACCTGTCCCATATCAAAAGCCTTAAGCCGCATTCCCGCCTCCAGCAACTGACGCTGAAAATAGCGCATCCTGGTCTGTCCGCTCTCAACACATTCCTTAAGCACATCAAGTGCAGGAGCCTTGAGTGCATAAATTCCGGCCGATACATACCGGCAACCGTCCTGCATATCATGGAACCCTTTTATCATCATATCAAGATCCACATCCACATATAGGGGTTTCTCATCATCAATGAGCGGAGTTACACCCATCAGTCCGTCAAAAGGAGTCCGGGCGAATTCATCCATCATGACATGGAAACGGCTCCCGGAGAAAACGGTATCGACGGTGGTCACACAAAAACGGTCGGAGCCCAGATACGGAGCCAGCTCCATCATGCTGTGCATGGGAGTGGGAGTTTTCTTTACCACCAGGTCTATGGGCAGTTCCACAGCCAAACGGTTCAACAGGTCTACAGTCTGAGGATTCTCGCCGTTTACGATAATGGCTATACGCTCAGCACCGCAATCATTCATGATACGTGCCAGGCGTTCTATCATAGGCACGCCGCATATGGGCACCAACGGCTTAGGCTGACTGAATCCTTCGGATGCCAGACGGCTGCCCTCACCTGCCGATATTATGCCCAGACGCATTCTCTACAATAGGGATTATTCTTTATCCGAAGGCAGATGCTTGAGCTTGTCGCTGTCATCGCGACGGTCAAAATAGAGCTTGCCAAGAGGATTGGAATGAATCTCAGCCTCATTCTGACGTGAACGGAAAATATCAATGGCTGCAAATATAGCTTCACGCATTGACGCCTCACTGGCAATGCCCTGACCTGCTATGTCATATGCAGTGCCATGATCGGGCGATGTGCGGACTACCGGCAGACCGGCAGTAAAGTTCACACCGCAATCCATATCAAGCGCCTTGAGCGGAATGAGGCCCTGGTCATGATACATAGCCAGAACAGCGTCAAACTTACGGTACTCGCCGCTGCCAAAGAATCCGTCGGCAGAGAACGGGCCGAAGCACTGAATCTTATCGGCCACAGCCTCATCGATGGCGGGCCTGATTATCTCATTCTCCTCCTTGCCTATCAGACCGTCGTCACTGGCATGCGGATTGAGCGCCAGAACTGCAATACGGGGAATCTCAATTCCAAAATCAATCTTGAGAGAACGGTTCAGGATTCTGAGTTTCTCCTTTATAAGATCCTTGCTAAGCAGGGAAGCGACCTTGGCAATAGGCTCATGAACGGTAGCCAGAGCGACTCTCATGGAGCTGTTCATAAGAATCATAAGGGCCTTGTTGCCTTCACCCAACTTTGCCTCGATATACTCTGTGTGACCGGGAAAATTGAATGAGTCAGAGTGAATGGTCTTCTTGTTTATAGGAGCGGTCACAAGCACATCTATCTTGCCCTCGCGATACTCCTGTACAGCGCGTTCCAATGCCTGGAAAGCAGCCAGTCCGCTCTCTTCGGTAGGCAGGCCGAAATCCACCTTCACATCCTCCTTGTTGCAGTTAACCACATTCAGGCGGTCCTGCTGTGCATCGGATGCACTGTCAACGACATTGAAATTTATAGGTGAATCTATTGCCTTGCGATGGTATGTCATAACCTTGGGCGAGCCGTACACTACCGGTGTGCAGAACTCCAGCATGGTGGGATCCTCAAAAGTCTTGAGAATGACCTCGTATCCTATGCCGTTCACATCACCCTGGGTGATGCCTACAACTATCCTTTCACTCATATCTTAAGTCTATTAATTTTCGGGGGTTATAATGATTTCATCAAGATTGTAACTGAACTTTTCCAGATCCAACTCATCGGGCAGACGCAGTGTGTAGAGCGCGGCCTCAAGTTTGCGGAGCACATCCCTCTTGGGATGGTTGGGGTAATAAACGAACGCCTCGGCCACAACCACGCGCTGGTTTTTCTCATCCACGCGTGATACCGATACGAATGATCCTCCCATATCGTAATCCTTTATGTTCCAGAGTCCGCGTACCACCTGTGCGTAGTGCTTGTGGACTGTCTCGTCCGATACAATATTGAACCCTCTGGTGGTCATCATGTATGTATCCGGTCTGGGACCCGGGATGTTGGCTTTCATTACGGAGTCACGCTTGTGTGTGAAATACTTCTCGGTGAATGTATTCACATCGCGGTAGGGATAGGAGTAAACCACCAGGTTAAGTTCCTGCTCTACCCTCTTTACGAATCTTTCACAACGGGCCCAAACGAAATGACGGCCGGTTATCACCTTGGTCAACTCCACCGGAGCCCATATCTCGGCACCGAACATCTTTTTTACCTCCTCATTCACATGAGGCTGATGGTCTTCCCTGAGAATGTCTATCTGACGGTTCAGTTCGGCACGGGTAAAGAAGTCTATTATCATGTCGTGATTATCGGCCACAAAACGTTTGAACTGGTTGGCATCATGTGCCTGGATGGTTGCCACCAGTTGGGGAGCGGCATATACATCCCTCTGATACTTGAACTTGGCTGTGGAATACTGAGAGGGATCGATTTTTATGATTATTATGTTGCGGCACAGACGCAGGGTCTTGGACAGTCCGCTCTGATTGATGCGTGACACCTTGAAACAGGGTTCTGACTGCGCCACACCTGCCACGTCATCGGTCAGCACGGCATTCAGCGAATCAACGGCACCGGTACGGAAATCCTCCTCACCTGCCACCAGCAGTACCTCATAAGGTGCTCCGGCAGATGTGGGAGTAAAGACCGATTTCCTATTTCTGGATTTCTTGGCTTTCTTGGTTTTTTTTGCCTTCTTGACATTACCGGACTTGACCTGAGCCTTAGCCTCGGTCTGCGCTCCTTCTTTCTGTGACTGTTCTCCTTTATTGGAGTTGCCGCACGATACGGTAACCATTACCGCCAGCAGCACGATGCAAACTTTAAGGAAAAACTGTTTCATGATCTTATGTCTTTAGGATTGTTCATTCTTAGCAGTACTCAGCATTCCGCAGGCTGCCCATATATCCTCACCACGTGACGCACGTATGGTTGCGAACACGCCGTGGCCGGTAAGCCAGTCGCGGAATTCAATCATCTTCTCCTCCGATACCGGGCGCAACGGGCTGTCCGGTATGGCATGGAAACGTATCAGGTTCACCCTGCAGCTCAGGCCGCTCAGGGTCTTTACCAGCTGGCGGGCATCGTCCGTGGAGTCATTCACACCGTCAAACATGGTGTACTCGAATGAGAGACGACGCTGATGGCTGAAATCATATCGGCGCAACACCTCCAGCATCTCGGTCATGGAGAACGCCTTCTCGGCCGGGATAAGTTCACGGCGTTTCTCGGGTGTAGGAGCGTGCAGGCTTACCGCGATATGGCACTCGCAACCTTCAATAAGCTGTTTGAGCTCACGGCGCAGGCCCACGGTCGATATGGTGATGCGTTTGGGACTCCAGCCGAACCCCCAAGGCGCAGTCATGATTTCCTGTACTGCAAGCACGTTCTCCAGATTGTCCAGAGGCTCGCCCATACCCATGAATACCACGTTGGTCAGATTCTCCTTTCCGGGCAGTGAGAGTATCTGGTTGAGTATCTCACCTGCGGTAAGGCTGGCGGTATAGTGCTGGCGGCCCGTCATGCAGAACACGCAGCCCATCTTGCAGCCCACCTGGCTGGAGATGCACAGAGTGGCACGGTCATCATCAGGGATATAGACTGCCTCCACAAAATGGCCGTTCTGAACGGGAAAGAGATACTTTACGGTACCGTCGGCCGATGCAGCCTTGTGCGAGGGCTCAGCCAGACCCACCTCATAGTTCTCCGCCAGCTTGGCCCTGTGCTTAAGCGACAGATTGGTCATGCCGTCAATGGAACGGACCTGCTTTACATAGAGCCAATCGGCCATCTGCTTGGCCGTAAACAGGGGCATACCGTTCTCTACAGCCACCTGCTGCAGCTGTGCCAATGTCATTCCAACCAGATTCCTGAGAGCCATTTTTCCTGTTTCTTTACCCTAAAACGTAATGTTGTCCGTATTACGTCCTAAAAGATTACAAAGGTATTAAAATAATTCATTATTTTCGCTGATATGATTCACACCATTGATTTACCCCAATACGGCAGTTCAACGCAGTTTGTCAGAGAGACTCTGAAAACATATCGCGGCCAATATATCCTGCTCAATCTTAGCGGCAGGGAAGTTACAATAACCGATGATGCAGCCAATCGGATGAAAGAGCATGCCGATTCCACGGAAGCCGGCATGGTCTATTCGGATTACGTCAAGACGATGGGGGCCGATGCCATCGCACCCGCCCCGCTCATAGACATCCAGGCAGGCAGCCTGAGGGATGACTTTGATTTTGGCGCGCTGGTGCTGATAACCCCGGCAGCCATAGATGCTTACCTGGCATTTCAGGGTCAGGAATTCAAAACCGCCGGCTTCTACCAGCTACGTCTGGCAATCCAGCGCTGCCTGCCCATAGTACGTATGCCGCAGCCTCTCTACACCATTGCAGAGACTGATTTCCGTACATCGGGCCAGAAACAGTTTGACTACGTGAACCCGCGCAACCGTGATGTCCAGATAGAGATGGAAGCCGCCTGCACCGAGCACCTGAAGCTCATTGACGGCTATCTCAAGCCAGGAGCGGGAGCCAAAGTCGATGCCACTCAGGGCAGTTTCCCCGTGCTGGCATCAGTCATAATACCCGTCCGCAACCGCGAGCGTACCGTGGCCGATGCAGTGAAATCGGCCCTTAGCCAACAACTGGACGGTCTGTACAACGTGATTGTGGTAGACAACCACTCAACTGACAACACCACTAAGATACTCTCAGACCTTGCCAAGGCCGACAAGCGTCTGGTGCATATCATACCCGAGCGCACCGACCTGGGCATAGGCGGTTGCTGGAACCTTGCCGTAAACGATGAGCGATGCGGCCGTTTTGCAGTCCAGTTGGACAGCGATGACCTTTACAGCGGCCCCGACACATTGCAGAAAGTTGTTGACAAGTTCCGTGAGGGCGGTTACTCCATGGTGATAGGCAGTTACCGCATGTGCAACTTTGACCTTGAGACCCTGCCTCCCGGAATAATTGACCACCGTGAGTGGACCGATGAGAACGGACCCAACAACGCCCTGCGCATAAACGGTCTGGGCGCCCCGCGTGCGTTCTACACGCCTGTAGTACGTAAGATAGGGTTCCCCAACGTAAGTTACGGAGAGGATTACGCAGTGGCCATCCGCATAGCCGGAGAGTATCGTCTGGGACGCATCTTTGACGAGCTTTACCTGTGCCGCCGCTGGGAGGGCAACAGCGACGCCGCCCTGAGTCCCGAGAAGGTTAATGCGAACAATCTTTACAAGGACTCGCTCCGCACCGCCGAGTTGCAGAGACGTATCATATCTAACCGCAGCAATTGATGGAAGACATTTTCAAGCACCTTGACCAGTGCCTCCGGGAGCAGTTGGCCGTATGGCCGGCCGCCAAACAGGCTTTTGACAATTTGGAGCAGGTACAGACCCGCGTGCTGTCATCATCGGGACTGGCATTGCAGCACAACCCCGCACGTATCATATCCACCACGGCAAAGGTTGCGCCGGCTCAGACAACGGCACGTCCCTGTTTCCTGTGCAGGGAGAACCGGCCCGCAGAACAGTTATCGTTTGATGCAGGCGACGGCTTTGAGTTGCTGCTCAACCCCTACCCCATACTGCGCGAGCATTTCTGTGTGGTAAGCCGTGAACATCGGCCCCAAAAATTCCAGGACTGCTACGGGAAGATGCTGCAGATAGCCGGACAACTGGAACCCGGTTACATGATATTCTACAACGGTCCACGCAGCGGGGCATCGGCCCCGGACCATCTGCACATGCAGATTGGCCGTTCAGAGGGGATTCCGCTTCTGGACAAACTGCGCGAGAACGAGCCGCCCGCCAAGGATGAGCCCATAACGATACAACCGTTCGGATTCCCGGTGATTGTAATCAAGGGCTCTGACCCCGCCAGGCTGTGGGATTACATAAGCGGCATGACTGTCTATGACGGCGATTATGAGCCGCGTATGAACGTGCTCTCATTCAATCGCGACGGTCAGGTAATAACCGCCATCATCCCCCGCAGCAAGCACCGTCCCGACTGCTATTATGCCCAAGAAGGCAAGATTCTTGTCAGCCCCGGAGGAATTGACATGTTCGGCATGATCATCACCCCGCGCAAGGAGGATTTTGACTCACTGACCGAACGTCAGGTGCTTGACATCTACCGTCAGGTCACCCCGCAGCAGCCCAAAATCAGGGTCGGCATAATGGCCGCCCGTGAGATCAGGTTCTGCCTCAATGACAGCTACACCGACGGCCGCAGCAGTTATGAGGGTGAGATGAGCATCAGCGCTGTCCAGGGTCGTCTGAGTTGGAACGGAATGCTCATTGACAGCCTTACGCTTAAGCCCAATGACCACAGTGCCACATTCACCCTTCATGATGTAACCATCGGCATTGGTTTCCACTGGGAGCGCAAGGAGGAGCAGACATTCTCAGGCCAGCTCAAGTTCATCGTTGAGGACGGTCTGGTGCGGGCCATCAACATACTGCCGGTAGAGGATTACCTTACCAGCGTGATATCATCCGAGATGAAACCCACCGCCAGCCGCGAGTTTCTGCGTGCCCACGCCGTGATTTCCCGCAGTTGGGTATTGGCACAACTCCGTTCGCCCTATCATAAGGCCGATACCGCCAAGCCCATAACCAATGACCATATCCTGAACCGCATCATAAAGTGGTATGATCATGACCAGCATACCCTGTTTGATGTCTGTGCCGATGACCACTGCCAGCGCTATCAGGGCCGCACCCGCATAATCAGCGCAGCAGCCCAGGCTGCAGTAAAGGACACATTCGGGCAGACGTTGGTCAGTGAAGGTCATCTGTGCGATGCACGGTTCAGCAAATGCTGCG
>JAEEGG010024399.1_pt1 | contig 11731 bp, 10 predicted proteins | sample 9134161 | NCBI WGS metagenome assembly JAEEGG01 (sample SAMN16246543, study PRJNA631951) | gut metagenome | biome: gut microbiome; feature: rumen; material: CR-attached | host: Bos | place: Iran: Karaj | collected 2018-10 | reverse complement strand
GAATCTTCGCGGGTGATCAGGACGGGCGACACCACGATCACGGTGTCCGACGCCGACGGGGCGGTGAAGATGTGCGTTGAGGATGCCCGGTTCAAGAAGGAGGCCAAGGCGGAGTTCGACGAAGTGCGCCGGGCGATGATGGAGGATTTCGACGCATCGCGGCTTGTGGCGGGGGGCTATCCGAACGGTGGCATGGTTCCGAAAAAGGGGAAACCGGCGAAGGACGATTCGCCAAAGGCGTTCTGCGGAGTCGCCTTCGGGAGCCTCCCTACGCCGGGCACGCACATCGTGGTGGTGCCGGAGACGGGCGTGAAGACGTTCTTCCTCGACTATCAGGTGCGCGCGACGAGCCCGTTCAAGGGATTCACGCGAGGCAAGGCGGAGTTCGACGCCTCGCGCGGCGTGTACGCCGTGGAGCTTCACAGCGTAGGGGCGCCGGTCGAGCTCACGGCGGCGGAGCATGCCGCCAATGTGCGAGAGACGCTTGCGCGCCGGTTCCCGCCGGCCGAGGGCGATGGGCTGCCTGCGGTCTTCCACGCCGGCGAGGTTGACATCTCGCTCGCGCAGGATCCGCAGGGCGGGCTTGTCCTGAGGGCCGAGAACAAGGGGAAGTGAGTTTCTGCATGTTCGAGAGCTTCATTGTCGTAGCGCGTCAGGTGGCCATCCTGTTCCTTTTGATGGGAGTCGGGGCGGTGTGTCATCGACTCAAGCTGGTCTCGCGCGAGGCGGTAAAGGGTCTTACGGAGCTATTGGTGTTGATAGTCACGCCATCGCTCATCCTACATGTTTTCCAGCGTCCGTTCGACAATGCGCTTCTAGAGGGGCTTGGGTGGGCCGTGGCGATGTCGTTCGCGGCGCACGCGCTTGGATGCGCGCTGGCGTTCCTGTTCGTCCGCGGCGGCGAGGTCGAGAAGAGGGGCGTGATGCGTTTCGCGGTGATATTCTCAAACGCCGGGTTCATGGGGCTTCCGCTCGAGTATGCGCTTCTGGGGCCGAGGGGGGTGTTCTTCGGCGCGGTGTACGTGGTGATGTTCAACCTCATGTGCTGGAGCTGGGGCGTGATGGTGATGCGCGGTGAGGTGCAGGGCGTGAAGGTTCGGTCGTTCCTGGTGAATCCCGGGACGGTGGGCGTGGCTCTGGGGCTGCCGTTCTTCCTCTTCTCAGTGAAGCTTCCGCAGATTGTGGGCGAGCCGGTGCGCATGTTGGCCGATCTGAACACGCCTCTTGCGATAATCATGACGGGCTGGTATCTCGCGGATGCCGATTTCCGGCCTGTTCTCCGGTCGGTTCAGGCATACGTTGCCGGCGCATTGCGCCTTGTGGCGGTGCCAGCCCTCATGGTGGGCGGCATGCGGGTGCTGATGGCGGCTGGCTTTAGGCTGGACGCCACCATGTGCGCGGCGATCGCCACCGCGGCTGCCGCGCCTGTGGCCGCGCTCACCACGGTGGTGGCGGCGCGCCTTGGGCGCGACGTCTCGTCGGCCACCGGGATCGTCTCCGGCACCACGCTGGTCTCCATGGCCACGATGCCGCCTGTGGTGGGGCTGGCTTTATGGCTTTTAAAATGAAGGAAAGGAAAAAAGAAGATGAATGACATGCAAGGCTGGGTTGACCTCCAGATAAACGGCTATGGCGGAGTTGACTTCAACTCCCCTGGCCTCACGGTTGACGCGGTGAAGGCCGTCGTGCGGCGCCTCGCCGACGACGGCACGGCGGCGTTCATGCCCACGCTCGTCACCGGCTCGCCGAAAGTGGTGATCGAGAATGTGCGCACGCTCGTGGCCGCGCGCAAGGCGGACGCCGAGTGCGCCCGCCGCATAATAGGCTTCTTCTTCGAGGGGCCGTTCATCTCGCCCGTCCCCGGCGCCGTTGGCGCACACCCCGCCGAATGGGTGCATGCGCCCGACATCGCGCTCTTCGACAGGTTCCAGGACGCCGCCGAGGGGCTTGTTCGCATGGTGAACGTCGCGGCCGAGATCCCGGGCATGCCCGATTTCGTGCGCGCGCTGTCCGCGCGCGGCATCACCGTTTCGCTCGGGCATCAGATGGCCGCCAAGCCTGCCGAGCTGGAGCCGTGCCTCGCGGCCGGCGCGCGAGCGTTCACGCACCTCGGCAACGGCCTCCCCAACATGATCCCGCGTCACGACAACGTGATATTCTCGGCCTTGGCCGACGACCGAGCCACGGTGATGTTCATCCCGGACGGGCATCATCTGCCCGACACGATGCTCAAGGTGTATTTCCGCGCAGTCCCCATAGACCGCCTCGTGGCCGTCTCCGACGCGCAGTATCCCGCCGGCATGCCGCCGGGCGACTATGAGGTGTGCGGCTCCATCGCGCGCCTCGAGCCGAACGGCCTTCTCTGGAACCCCAAGCGCAACTGCCTTGTGGGCGCGACGACGCCGATGGCCAGGATGATGGACATGCTGCAGAGCCGCATCGGAGTGACGCCGGAGCAGTGCCGCGCTGTCGGCCGCGACAATCCCCTGCGCCTTATCGGGCTTTCGGCGGACGCCATTCGCTGAATCCGGCGATGAAAACGCTTTTCTTGATAGTGGTGGCGGCGACCGCGCTCGGCGCGGCGGGCGTGGAGGCGCCGGCGCGTCTGGTGATGGACTCCAACGTGAACCGCTTCGACCCCAACCCGAGCAGGTTCTCCGACTTCCGCCATGTCCGCGCCTGCGGCTTCAACGCGACGGCCGTGCAGCCGGGGATGCCGGCCGCCGTGACGGCGCTCTTCGACAGATACGATCCGCGCGTCTTCCCCGCCGGAAGCGAGGGGCGGGCTTGGGTGGAGGCGGAGCGGCGGCGCTTCGCAGGGCGCTACCGCGCCGCGAAGGAGGCGGGGCTCATGACGCTCGCGATGACCGACATCATCGTGCTCCCCCGCCGCATGAAGGAGCTCTACGGTGAGGCGATATGCGGAGCGGACGGGCGCATCGACTTTATGAAGCCCAAGACGCAGGAGATATGCCGCGCACTCATAGGCGAGCTTTTCGAGACGTTCCCCGAACTAGACGGGCTTGTGGTGCGCACGGGCGAGACATACACCTTCAACATCCCCCACCACGGCGGCAACGGCCCAGTGGACTACAAGAGGCAGTACGAGAGGTCGAAGGAGGTGCACGCCGCGCTCATGAACCTACTCAAGGAGGAGATCTGCGAGAGGCGGGGGAGGATATGCGTCTACAGGACCTGGGACTTCGGGTATTTCCACAAGCGGCCGGACTACTACCTCGACGTGACCGGCCGCGTCAGGCCGCACCCGAACTTCATCATCTCCATCAAGCATGTGGGGTCAGACTTTTTCAGGGGCGTCGACTTCAACCGCACGCTGGGGCTGGGCGCGCACAGGCAGATCGTGGAGGTCCAGTGCCAGAGGGAGTACGAGGGCAAGGGGGCGATGCCGTCATACGTCGCATCGTCGGTGATCGACGGCTTCGAGGAGCATGAGGGTACGCCGGAGCCGCACACGCTCAAGGCGTTCGCGAAGAGTCCGCTTTTCGCGGGCGTGTGGACGTGGAGCCGCGGCGGCGGATGGGTGGGGCCGTACATCAGGAACGAGCTGTGGTGCGAGCTGAACGCGCGAGTGATGGCGCTCTGGGCGGCGGATCCGTCGCGGAGCGAGGAGGACGCCTTCGAAGAGGCGGCGGCGGCGCTCGGCGTGCTGCCGGAGTCGCGCGGCGCGTTCCGCCGGCTTGCGCTTCTTTCGCCAAGGGCGATATTCCGGGGGAAGTCCGCCACGCGCAAGGAGGCGCGGAAGGGGCTTTCGGTCATCTGGACGCGTGACCAGTTCCTGGGCGGACTGGGGCATCTTGAAGGATATCTCAGGGACCGCATCGCCGACGGAACGGTGGAGAGCGTGCTTGCGGACAGGAGGGATTCCGTGAAGATCTGGGAGGAGGTGGTGCGCCTAGCCGGGGATGTGAAGTGCCGCGACGAGCGCGATGCGCGCTACGTCCTGACTTCGGCCATGTATGGTTTGAGGCTCTACCGGATGATCGAGGCGGGGTGGGACGTGATGGCCACTGGGCTCGCCGGCCGCGATCCGGCGCGCCTCGCGGAAGGGGTGCGGCGCTACGATCGCGCGAAGGCGGAGTACATGGCTCTCCCAGGGGAGCGGCCGGACTCCGCGACGCTCTACACCGACGATTCCGTTCATATAGACGTCGCGAAGGCGGCGGCAAACCCCGTTCCTGGCCTCGGCGCAGCCGTCGAGCGCTTCAGGGCGAAATGAAAAATCCCCTCTTCACATGTCCGCGGGGATATGGTAGAATATCGGCATGAAAAATGATGAATTATGTCCTTGCCGCTCCGGCAAGACGTTCGGCGAGTGCTGCGGACCCGTCCTGTCGGGCGCGCGCAGGCCGGAAACGGCTGCGGAGCTGATGCGTGCGCGCTACTCCGCGTACGCCGTGTGCGACGTCGATTTCCTCTACAACTCCTCCGGCGAGAAGGTGCGCGAAGAGTTCAAGCGCGAGGAGACCGAGGAGTGGTCGCGCTCCGCCACATGGGAGGGCCTCGAGGTCCTCGAGACGGAGGGTGGCGGCCCGGGCGACGACGAGGGCATGGTGTATTTCCTCGCGCGTTACTCCGCCAACGGCAAGACGTGCGAACACCGCGAGCACTCCTATTTCGAGCGCGTCGACGGCGAATGGCGCTTCATAGACGGCGTCATCGAGAGCAAGCCCTACCGCCGCGAGGAGCCCAAGGTCGGCCGGAACGACCCCTGCCCCTGCGGCAGCGGCAAGAAGTACAAGAAGTGCTGCGGTAAAGAGCAATGAAGCCGTCCGCCTTCCTATTCGACCTCGACGGCACTCTGATCGACTCGGAGATGCTGTGGGCGCGCGCGATCTCCGAATGGCTCGCCGACCACGGCCAGAAGGCCGAGCCCGACGCCATCGCGAACATCGTCTTCGGCCACAGCTGGCTCGACATCCACGCCGCGCTCCACTCCGCGTTCCCGGCTCTCCCGCCGGCCAAGCCCGTCGAGGACGCCTGCGAGCTCCGGCCCTACTACGCGCGCCTCGCGACGGACCCGGCGAAGCTGGTGATACCGTCCGCCGTCGCGTTCCTCCGCAAGGCGGCGCGCATCGCCCCGTGCGCCATCGTCTCCGGTTCGCCCCACAGGGACGTGGAGGAGGCCGCGGCGCTGTGCGGCGTGACGGAGGACATCGCCTTCGTGCTGGGTGCGGAGGACTATTCGCGCGGCAAGCCCGCGCCCGACGGCTACCTGGCCGCGGCGTCGAAGCTGGACGTGGACGCCTCGGAGTGCGTTGTGGTGGAGGACTCGTCGGCCGGCGTCGCCGCCGGCAGGGCCGCCGGGATGCGCGTCCTCGGCATCGACCGCAACATGGTGGTGCACCAGGACTTCACGGGCTGCGACTGGCTCGTGCACGATCTTTCTGAGATGGACGTCTCCGCCGTTTTCGGCGCGGAGTCGTGAAAGGCTTGAGGGGGACAGGGCAATGCTTACCGTTATATTGGCTATTCTGGCGGGCGTCGGCACGGGCTGGGGACTGGTCCACGGCGATGTGCTGGGATACGGCTGGGGCTCGTTCTGCGGAGTGCTCGCGTTTGGCGTGGTGCAGTTCGGCGTGAGCTTCTTCGTGCAGAGGAAGGTGAAGGCCGCGATGGCGTCGGTGCAGGCCGTGCTGGTGGACGGGCAGAAGCGCCTCCAGGCGAAGACGGCGCGCTGGCAGATGCGCCCGCCGGGCTCGATCAAGGACGCGCAGAACGAGATCGCGCGCGACCAGAGGGAGTTCGTGATGGAGGCGCTGAGGCGCACCGAGCCGCTCAGGAGGTTCGTCCTGTGGGTGCCGCTCATGGGGCGGCAGATCGCTACCGCGCAGTTCCAGCTTCGCTGGATGATCAAGGACTTCAAGGCCGTGGACGAGCTTATGCCCAAGGCGCTCTTCATGGACCCGACATCCACCGCGATGAAACTGGCGCGCATGTATATGAAGGATGTCCCCACGGACAAGCTCGAGAAGGTGTACTTGAAGGGCGTGGCACGCCTCAAATACAACCAGAACGTCCTTCTGGCGGCGGCCTGGAGCTGGATCCTCGTGAAGCGCGGCGACGTGGACGGCGCGTTCAAGGCGCTCAACGCCGCCCTCAAGAACTCCGACAACGAGACGCTCAAGGCCAACCGCGAGCATCTCGCGAACAACCGCGTCGCGCACTTCTCCAACGCGGGGCTCGGCGACCAGTGGTATGCGCTGCTGCTGGAGGAGCCGAAGATCAGGATGCAGCGCCCGAGGATGCAGTGGCGGTGAGCATGGACACCATACGGCTAGGCAACATCGAGGTGCTCTGCATCATCGGCGACCTCCCCGAGGAGAGGGCGCGCGAGCAGCGTCTGCTCGTGGACGTCACGCTCGAGGCGGACCTGTCGGCGGTGATGGCGAGCGACCGCATCTCGGACACGATAGACTACGCGGCGCTCTCCGGCGAGATACGCGACGCCCTGCGGTCGGCGAAGTGCCGCCTGATCGAGCGCGCAGCGGGGGTGGTGGCGGACGTGTGCCTGGAGGATCCGCGAGTCGAGCGGGTGACGGTGTGCGTGAAGAAGAGCGGATGCGTGCCGGGCCTTGGCTCGGCGGAGGTGAGGATAACGCGCGACTGAGGGACATGACGATGGATCTGCCGAAGAAAGCTGTGGTTCTCGCGGCGGGCCTTGGCACGCGCCTCAGGCCGCTCACGCTCGTCCGCCCCAAGCCGCTTCTGCCGGTGTGGGGAACGAGCATGCTCGAGCGCGCCGTGCGCCGCCTGGAGCGCTGGGGCGTGGAGGAGATCGCGGTGAACGCGCACCACCTTGCGCCGCAGGTGAGGATGTACGCGGCCGGGCGCAGGGGACGGGCGAAGATCACCGTGGCCGAGGAGCCGGAGATACTGGGGACGGGCGGGGTGCTGAACCCTCTTAGGGGGTGGATCGGCGAGAGCCCGTTCTGGCTCGTGAACGGGGACGTGCTCGCGGAGGGCCTCGAGCCGGGGCCGATCGCGGAGGCGTTCGAAAGGAGCGGCGGCTTCGCGGCTTGCTGGCTTTCGTCCACGCAGGGCCCGCGCACGGTGGAGCCCGACCCGGAGGGGCGCGTGTGCAACTGGAAGAGCGACGTGGCCGGCGACTGGGGAACGGCCACATACTGCGGCTGGGCGCTTCTCTCGCCGAAGGTCATGGACTATCTTCCGCCGTCCGGATTCTCCACCATCGTCTCGGCATACGAGAGGGCTATGATGGAGGACGCGAGGTTCGTCGTTGGCGTGGAGGAGAAGAACTCGTGGTGGGCGGACTGCGGCACGCTGGACTCGTATCTTGAGGCGCACAACGCGCTCGACCCCGACCGCTTCGAGGCCAACCCGAACGTCATCTTCCCCGGCGTGAAGCTGCTCGACTCCGCCGACCTAGCGCTCACCGTCGTGACGGGAGGCCTGATTGGAGGGCGGTTCGAGCGCACGGCGCTCGTGGGCGTCTCGCAGATCTCCAGCCCGGCGCTCTCCGCGCTGGTGGAGCGCCTTGGATGGCCGAAGGACGACGCGGCGGCGCAGTTCCTTGGCGCTCGCGGCAGCGACCGAGAGTTCTGGCGGCTAGTGCGCGGGGACGACCGCGCCATTGCCGTGGTCTACGATGATTCCAAGCGCGGCGAGAATGCTCGCTACACTGGCCACGCAGCGATCCTCGCCTCGGCCGGGGTGCCCGTGCCGGCGGTGCTGGCGGACGTCCCGGAGATGAAGGCGATCGCCTTGGAGGACTGCCCGGCCGGCTCGCTGCAGGACCGCGCGCTCGCGCGCGGCGCGGATCGCGTGAAGCTCTACGCGCCCGTCGTCGCGGCGCTCAAGAAGTTCCATGAGGCCGGGCTGGAGCGCGCGCTTGCGGCGGATGCGGCGCTTGAGCCATCCTTCGGACCCGATCTCTTCAAGTGGGAGCGCGATCTCTTCGAGGAGCATTGCCTGAAGGAGCGCTTTGCGCTTGACGCGATGCCGCCGGATGTGCGCCACGAGCTGGAGAGCGTGGCGGACGAACTCGCCCGGGCCCGCCCCGTGCTGCTGCATCGCGACTTCCAGAGCACGAACGTCCTCTACCGCGAGGACGGCTCCTTCGCGTTCATCGATTTCCAGGGGATGCGCCTCGGGCCGGCAGCCTACGACCTCGCGTCGCTTCTCTACGATCCGTATGTGACGCTCGATACGGCGGCGCGGGAGAGCCTCCGCGCTGCGTATGGCGGTGTCTCGGAACGCGAGCTCGCGCTAGGCGCGGTGCAGAGGCTCGTGCAGGCGCTCGGGGCGTTCGGCCGGCTCGCGTCGGTGGGACAGCCGCAGTTCTCGAAGCACGTCTTGCCCGCGCTCGTGAATCTGCTCGCGGCGGCGGACGACGCTGACCTCGACGCCGTCGGCGCGCTTACCGAGGAGCTCATCTCCCGCGAGGAGATGCGCCAGGGTATCTTCCACCACCACCACGAAGAGGAAGGGGGCGGCGGGCGGTGAAGGCTACCGTGAAGACAGTGCTGCGGCGCCTGACGCGCAGCGCCACGCGCCGCCCCGAGACCGTGGAGACGCGCGCAATGGGCCGTTCGCGCCTCTTCCACGCCTACGACCTGGGCGCGGACACGTTCGTGTTCGAGAAGGGCGTGTGGGGCGACCTCGACGCGCGCGCATCGGTGCTGATAGTGGACAAGAAGGACCTCAAGCCCGGAGCGCGCGGACATGTGATGGCAGTGACGACCGGCAACCACGCCGTCGCCGCGCTGCCGCTCCTCGGAGGGAACTTCTGGGACCTCGCGCACATCTCCTCCGCGCGGCGCGGCAAGGTGATGATGGAGGCCGTGCTCTGCGCGAACGTGACGGGCGGCAAGCTGGAGCTCTCGCAGCGCGACGTGTCGTGCGCCCGCCTTGTGGCGTTCGACAAGTGGCTTCTCGGGACGCTCGGGCTTGGGCTTGGCGACGTCGTGTTCCTGGACCGCAACGAGCAGACGCTGGAGCACTACCGCGCGCTCGGGCAGGAGTGGCGCGTGAAGCCGCTCGCGTGGACGGACGCCGAGATGTCCGCCGCCCTCTCCGCCAGCCGCAAGCGAATCTCCTGCTCCACGCGCTACTACCACGGCTCGCGCGGCGTGCACTTCCTCTCGTATTCCGACTTCCACCGCCTGGGCGAGCTGGCGTCCGAGGACTTCGACGCGTTCCGCCAGGCGCTCCGCGAGCTGGTGAGCCTCTTCGAGGGGCACGCCACGTCCTTCACGCGCCAGCCCAAGTACCACGGCCACCACGAGATCGAGTTCTTCGGCCTGAAGCGCGGCCTCGCGCTGGAGTGGCTTGTGCCGAAGCTCGAGCTGCTGATGGAGGGCATCGTCCTCGGGCGCGTCGCAGGCGACGCCGCGCGCTCGGCGTTCGCGGAGATCGACGCCTACTACAGGGCGCACCTCATGCGCGCGGAGCTGGCGGACGACAAGTCGCCGGGGTTCGTCCGCACACTCTACATGTACATCACCGGCGAGATATACTCCGTGATGGGCGAGGGCAACGCGCCGGCGTTCGACGACCGCCGCACTGCTCTCCCCGGCGCGACTTTCGTTGACGGGCGCCCGCGCTTCCACGTCGGTTGCGACGCGCGAAGCGAGGTGCTGCTCTCCAACATACGCTCCTTGATGAGCAAGGACGAGTATGTGGAGTACGCCAACGTGTACGAGTTGCGCGCGGACGACGCCGACGAGACGACGCCCATCGGGCAGGGCGCGACGCGCGAGATCGTGTACAAGACGAACCGCCGCCCGTGCGTGGCGTCGCTCGTCGAGAAGCGCCTCTCGCGCCCCGGCCGCGGCTACGGCAGCTATGTGATCGCCCGCGTGGAGGGATTCAAGGCGCTGGGCGTGGGCCTCGCGCAGTATCGCCTTCTGCGCCGCCGCGCCTACGGCTCGCGCCGCCCGCAGGACTTCTACATCCGCTCGCGCTGCGAGGGCGAGCCGCTCTGGGACATTCCCGCCAACTACTTCCAGCTCGCCGGCGAGTTCGGCGGCGCCGAGGCTGGCGAGGATCCGCAGGTCGTGGAGCAGCTCGCATTCCTGATGGGCGACGCCGCCGCGCAGAACATGGCGATGAAGAAGTACGACGCCGCCGGAAAGTCGTGCCTCTACGGCATCGGCAAGGAGATATACGCGTTCGGCTACGACATCAAGGCCGGGCGCATGATGCCGCTCTCCGTCTCCACGTGCTCCGTGCGCGGCGTGTTCGGCTGGCCCGACCTTTCCTTCTCCGAGGAGAACCTCGGCGCGCTCGCGCGGTTCTACCTTGGCTCCTACGCCGCGACTCTGCGCGAGTTCGCCTCGCGGCATCCCGTCGCGGAGGCGAAGATCCTCGGCGAGCGCTTCTTCGCGGGCTTCGAGCACCGCACGCGCGCGATGGAATGGGCGTTCACCGTGCAGCGCGACCAGTTCGAGGGGTTCGCGCCGCATCTGCCGCCGCGCTACGGCTTCCCCGCCAAGTGGCACTTCGCGCTCTGGTCGCTTGAGCGCCAGATGCGCCGAATCGACGCTTTGAGGAAGCTGTTCAACGAGCTTTACATGCCGTCCGCCGCGCCCGTCGCGCGAGCGCCAGCCGAACAGGAAAATGAGGAGATAGACGATGAGATCATCATACTCGATTGAGCTGGCCGCGCTGGCGGCAGTCGTCGCGGGCGCGGCGTGCGCCGCCACGATCGATGTTCCCGCGGGCAAGGTCGTGGCCGTGCCGTCCGGCACGGTGTACGAGGGCGAGATGCTGGTGAAGACCGGTCAAGGCACGCTGGATCTTTCCTCGGCGGTCCTGAAGAACGCTGGCCTCGACATCCGCGAGGGCGCCGTCCGGTTCGCGAACGACTCGAAGTCGGGCGCGGTGATGGCGCGCTTCGCGCGCTTCACGGTGAGCGCCTCGCGCCCGAACGCGCCGTATTCCGGGCATGCCTGGCAGATATCGGAGTTCAACGTCGTGAAGGACGGCAAGGTGGTGCCCAATCCCCCCGGGACGGCCGGCACGCAAAACGGCGACCCCGGCGGACGCGAGGGGCCTGCGAAGGCCGTTGACGGCGACGTGAAGACGAAGTTCCTCACCAGCTACAACCGTTCGCTAGAGATCGATTTCGGCAGGCCCGTTGTATTCGACGGCTACACCTTCACCACCGCGAACGACGCGGAGGGGCGCGACCCCAGGGACTTCACGTTTGACGTGGGCGACGAGGGCCGCTGCGGCGTGCGCTGGGCCAACGTGTCGTCGGTGAAGGGGTTCGAGTGCACGAAGGAGCGCTTCAAGAACGCCGGCAAGGTGTTCCCGATCAGCCGCATGGACAAGGTTCCGTGCGACTACCCCGTGACGGTGCGCGGCAAGGGCCGGCTTGTGCTGTCCGGGCTTTCGGAGTCGCTAGAGGCGATCTCCGGCGACGGACTGGTCGTGCTGGAGGGCGGCACGCTGGAGATAGACAAGGACGCGCCGTTCGTCGGCTCGGTCTCGGGCTCTGGCTCCGTCAAGTGGCACTAAATGCGGCGCCGCCATTGAACTGGCGGGCGCGCGCATATCGGAAAAAACGATGAGGTATATATGGATTGTCGGGCTTGCTTGCCTGGCGGCGGCGTGCGATGCGTCGGCGATCTCCGCTGAACAGGTTGCGCGCGCACGGGCCGTGGAGGCGGCGAAGCTGCCGCGCGCGCGGGAACTCGTGATGAAGGATCCCGTCTATCCGCATCGCGGTTCGAAAGGCTCGGATTAT
>JAEEGG010024398.1_pt1 | contig 11731 bp, 6 predicted proteins | sample 9134161 | NCBI WGS metagenome assembly JAEEGG01 (sample SAMN16246543, study PRJNA631951) | gut metagenome | biome: gut microbiome; feature: rumen; material: CR-attached | host: Bos | place: Iran: Karaj | collected 2018-10 | reverse complement strand
AGCCCAATCATACAAAGCATGGACAGACCGTAGAGCCATCGCTTGTGGCGATAGATGAGAAGAGGGGCCAGAATAAAGTTATGGACAAGGAAGAATGCCAGGAAAAGCGCCAGATGGCGCCATACCATGAAAATCTCCTGCCAATCGAACGATTGATCGTCGTTGCTGGCCATACGCGCATATAGGCTTAGCAGTGGCGCTGCCAAGAGTAATCCCCACAGTGCCACATAAGCCATATTTTCATATTTCGACTGTTTCTGCATCCACATATAGAAACGTATCTTTCAATGATTTATTGTGTTACCATCCACCAGGTCGGTTTCCGCCGCCAGGAAACCCACCGCCCATGCCACTGCTGATGGAGCTTAAGGCTGTGACCGACTGGGTAGCAGAACCCAAAGAGAGTGTGTAGTTGGAGCCACTCTCCATGCCGGGTGCACTGACGATAATGGTACCGTTAGTGTAAGAGTAGGGGGGCATGGTGAACGATGCCAGTGTAGTAGAGCCGTTGGAGACGGTCACAGTACTATTGGCGCTGACAGACCCGCTGGTTGTGGCGATGCCCTGTGTGGTGGAGCCCAGTGAACCATCCATACGACCGCCGATGCCGAATATCTTGGTTCCCGAGATGTAGAGCTTCTTCTGCTCGTTGATGTCGATGCCTGCCTCGGCACCGCCGGCACCCATGGCGATCAATGTACCGCCTTTCAGATACATGTTGCCGTTAGCATCTATTCCATCATTATTTGTGCCTACAGCGACCACCGTACCACCACTGATAGTTAGATCGCCTGAGGAATTGATAGCATCGTCGTGGGCTGACACCATGACGGAACCATCCGTGATGTCAAGAGTGCCCTTGCTTTCTATGCCTTCGGCGTTGTTTCCCGTGGTGCGGACCATGAGGTCGCCACCAGAGATGTTCAATACACCGTGTACATTCTTTGTTCCGATCTTGATGCCTTTGGGCGATGAGGTGTAGGCATCATCAAGGTTGTCTGTATTCCCGGTATAGTTATGGCTTTCAGAAGAGCCGTTGCTGTAGTATAAGTTTCCCGTGGTAATCACGCGGATCTTGCCGCCGCTGATGTAGGCCTCCCAATCGGCCTTCAGGCCCTTACCGCCACTACCGGTAGCCATGACGTTGACCTCGCCACCCTTGATGGTCATGATACTGTCGCACTTGATGCAGGTAGCCGCCTTGGTCTCCAGGTCTTCTGTGTCCCATGTGCCATTTCCTGTGCAGATGACATTGGTGCGTCCACCGTTGATGACGATGTCCTTCTCGCAGTTGATGCCCTTGGCTCCTGCACCCGAAGACTCGATATTGATGATGCCCCCGTTGATGACCACCAGATCACTGGCTTTGATACCATGATTGACGGTGGTATTGACATAGAGGTTCACCCCCTTGTCGATAACCACGTAGCTCTTGCTGTGGATTCCATTGTTATAGGTGCCATAGACATCGAGGGCGCCCGTGCCGCTGACGAGTAGTTTACCTTTGCTATAGAGCGTTCCCTTATGGTCGGTGGTGGTACCGTCGGTCAATTTGTTAGAGCCGGTGAGCACCAGGTAGGCAGCCATCTTACTCTCGATATCAAGGGCAGTCGATGAGGGATTGGTAATGTCTGCATTATTCAGATTGACCTCAAAATCTGTTTTGCCATCGATGGTTAACGAACCATTGGCAGTAGTGCCACTGACCACATAGCATATTCCTTCGTTTGACCCGTGGTTGGCTGTAATATGGCCGTCTTCCACCGTTATCTCTACACCGTTTTCCGTCTTGGCTACGGGATTAGCCATATCGATGGTCACTTGCTTGGAGAATGTCTGCTTGCTGATATCGTCTGTACTCTCCGGATAGTAGGCTGAGGTGTTGCCAGTAGGTTCGGAAGAAGTCTTGTCGATGGCAACTTGGTAGGACAGCAGTTCGCCAGAGCCAGCGGTACTGCTGCCAGAGCCGCCGTTCATCATGTCGCCGCCACTGGGGGCAGTCCTTTCTGAAACGGAGTTGCCATTCTCGTAAAAACTGTCGAAAGGATCGTCTGTTGAGCAGGCTATCAATGCTGCCACCACGGCAGCGAGCATCATCATCTTTGCTTTTGTCTTCATTTTGTTTTAATTGTTTAATTATTCATCATGCGTTTCGATGGTGCAAAGATAGACAGAAAAGACCTGCCGGCCAAAAACTTTCAACGAACCCGCCAGATTCTTCAGCGAATCGGATTCAGAAAACATAATATATACAACCGGTAATATTGTTGGTACTTTGAAAATTTTATTTTTGGTTTTTGCATACACTGCATACACTGGAGCTTAACTTGTTGATTTACAGGTCAAAGTTTAGTGTATGCAGCAAAATTTTTAGTGTATGCAAGCATGTAAAACAGCTTAAAAACGGCAAAATGTATGTGATTCCTTGCAAATTTCCGTATCTGTGCAGTATGTTTGATGACAAGATATTAATCGGAAATCAGCAAGTTAGGCAGTTTTTGTCCCACCCCCTGGGACAATTGGTCCCACCCCCTGGGACGGTTTGTCCCACCCCCTGGGACAAATGTTGAGTCGGTACTGATTAGACATTGAAGAGAGTTCCAAAATCGCTGAGTTCCTCCATTACTCACCAAACTCTATCTATGCCTATCGTGCCCGTATCAAGAATAAGGCTGCTAAGGGTTAACTATCATTTTCCTGCCGTTCCTGATGTAGATTCCCGGTTTTGTTGGAGTTGTAATGGTACGTCCACTAAGGTCGTACCATCGTTCATCGTTGGGGCAAGATAGAACGGCTTTGATATTGGTACTTGTGTCTTCTTCAGGGAAGGTGCCACGAACATAGACGCGATAGCCCTTCGTATCGAGAGCGAAAGACTGAGTTGATTCGAATGTCTCTTGTTTTCGGCTGGTCCCTTCAGCAATGGTCTCACTATTAAGCCACAGGCTCCATGCTCCTGTTTCGAGCCCCGTGATGGTAGCTTCTGCTGGAGAATTACTCATGTTGAGCATAACCAGTACTTGACTGTCGGCATAGGTACGGGTGTATGCTAAGACGCCCGTATTGCCTGTCACGTTGAGAAATTGTGTCTCTGGATTCTCCGTCGCTTTTTTGCTGTCACTGAGGGCTGGAATGACGTGCTTTAATGCAAAAAGGGTCCGAAGCGTGTTTCGCATCTTTTCATCTTTGGCGTTCCAGTCTATCTTTGTGTCGTTAAAATAGTCAAGTGCCTGGTTCCCACCTGTTTCTTGGCCATTGTAAATTAGTGGCATACCATATACAGTATAGGCAAGCACTGTAAGCGCATAACGATTATCACCATACTTTTGTGTCAGTGTCTTTTTGCTTTCATTGTAGTTCTGGTCGTGATTCGTTACGTACAGCATACGTCCGAAGGAGACTCCTGAAGATTTCTCAAGTAATGTGTTCGAAAAAGCCTTCAAACGTGCTGCAGTATTACCGGATGAACCGTAATTAGCCAGATTTGACTGGAACTGCCAAGCGTAGTCGTAGTCAAAGCCGACATTCTTCAGCCGTGTGGCATCTGAGGCGATGTCTGCTTCTCCAAGGAAAGTGATGACTTTTCCTGCCTTGTATGACTTGATCATAGGAATGGTGGCTTCCCAGTATGATGCTGGAATTTTGGAACTACTGATATAATCGCACCGGTAGCCGTCGATATCGGCCTCGTCGATCCAGAACTTTAGACAATCGTTCATGGCATTTAACAGGTCGGTATTGTTATAGTCAAGTTGCCAAACATCTCCATAGTTGTTCGGGTGAATCATCTTTCCTCCGCTCGTAGCATAATACTCGGGGTGTGAGGTAACCCAATCTGCATTGGTGGCGGTGTGATTGGGTACCCAATCGAGCCACACCTCCATATTCAATTCGTGGGCACGTTCTACAAAAGCCTTTAAATCTGTGATGCTGCCATACTTGGGATTCGTTTGCTGGAAGTTGGTGGCAGCATAAGGACTGTTAATGCCTCCACCTCTGGGATAAATAGGCATGAGCCACACAATATCAATGCCCAGTGTCTTCAGATCTTCAAGATGGTCCTGAGCAGCAGTAAAAGTACCAGCCGACGTGAAGGAGCCCACATTCATCTCGTAGATGATGCGATGACCTTCTGCTCGTTTCTCTGTTGAATGATTGATGAGATCAACATAGTCTGTAGCATTACCATGAATCCCTATCAGGGTCATCAGTAGTAAGATAAAAATTTTCTTCATAAGCGTTTATTTAAATAAAGGGCAGCCATTCTTCACAGAGCAGCATGCCCAAAGAGTACTCTATTACAGTAATTCCTTTTTTGATGAAGCAGGTTATTACTGTTTTTTGACATAGACGGCATATCCCTTTGCCTCCAGAGGAATGGGGGATGATGCGTCGAGTTTGAATTCCTTTTTTGAAGGACCTTCGGCGATGGTAAAGCTGCAAAGCTGTTGCTCGTATTCGCCTTTTTCAAGATCCTTGATTACAATTTCTGCAGGTTTATCTGAGAAGTTTACTACAGCCACAACGTTGCCACGATGCCAGGCTAGGACTTCATTGTTGTTTGTAGTTAAGAACTCAACAGGTGCACCTGCTGCCAATGCGGGTTGCTGGTGATGAACGGCGATAAGTGAGCGTATAGTGTTATACATCTTCCGGTCAACCAACTGCCACTTTACTTTGGCATCTGTGAAATAATTCAGGGTATCGGGATCGCCAATCTCCTGCCCGTTATAGATGAGCGGCATACCAAAGAAAGTGAACTCCAGTACAGTGAGTCCATAGCGATTTTCACCGTAGAAGTCTTTCAGGGTATTACCACCGTCGTTGTAATTCTGGTCGTGGTTCGTGAGATAGACCATCCTGTTGTTCTTGATCTTTGCCGACTTCTCAAGGAAACGCTGGCAAATTTGCTTGAGGGTGTCAGCGTGGAATCCTTTTTTACAAAGCCTCGCCAATGAACCCTGGAAGTTCCACGCATAGTCATAGTCAAACCCGCAGGAGTCAATACGCTGGTTGTTACGGTCTGTAATATCCGTCTCACTCAACATCTCAATTTTCTTTCCTGAAACCAGACTCTTCAGTTGAGCTATAATATCTTGCCAATAGGTAACGGGGATGGTTGGGCTTGACACATAGTCGCAACGGTAACCGTCTATATCGCACTCTTCAATCCAGAACTTCATAGCGTTGTTTACCTCATTTACCAATCCTTGGTTCTGGTAGTTTAGTTCTAACACATCACCCCATCCATGAGGATGGATCATCTGCCCCTTCTCATCTTTAGTGAAATATTCCGGATGGGTTTGAACCCAAGGATTTTCTTGTGCCACATGGTTAGGCACCCAGTCTAACCACACTTTCATGCCAAGTTCATGAGCGCGTGTCACGAAAGTCTTCACGTCTTCCACATGACCGTAGGCTGGGTTCACGGCTTTGTAGTCCATCACTGCGTATGGACTATGCATCTTGGCACCTCGTGGATATATTGGCATCAGCCAGACGATGTCGATGCCCAAAGTGTCGAGACGGTCCAATTGTTGTGTAGCAGCTTGGAATGTCCCTTCGGGAGTGAATGCACCAATGTTCATCTGGTAGATGATGCGGTTCTCGTCGCTTACAGGTTGTGTGTTGTTAACGTCGAAACTTTGGGTTCTCCCGCCACAGGCTGCCAGTAGCAGCACTGTGGTAAGGAGTCCAATCGATATTTTTCTTTTTCCCATCGTGGTCTTTATTTAACAGTGAATGTGAAGCTGTCGTTAGCCACTATAGTAGCAACATCTTGCTGTACACCATCGCCTTCACCGTTGAGGATGAGGTTGTAGGTACCACCGTCATTAGGCAAAGGGAACACCAATGTTCCGTCCTCGTTACTTGTAGGCTTGATGCCCCGCCAGCCACCATAGATCTCGCCATCGCCCCAGGCATATAGACATGGGTCGGTATATCCGGCTTCATTTTTGATGGTGACGGTGTTAGCAGACTCTGTCCACTCCGTATTCACATCGTAGAAATGGCTGCCGTTGGTAAGCACTTCAGGACCGTCAATCTGGGGACTGCCGTTTTCGTTGAGAATCAGGTGGAATGTGCCGTTTGCTGGTAATTCGAAGAGTAGCCAACCATTATCGGTCTTTTTGACAGGAGTAGCACCGGGCCATCCGCCGCAGGCCTCGCTGTCACCCCATACATACAGATGAGGATCGGCATATCCGATGCTGTTCTTAACGGCGATGATTACGGTTTCATCTGTTGGCTGAGGTTGAGGCTCTGGTGCAGGTGTGTCACCGCCAGGTTGGAATGTTGATGGGTCAATCTCGGTAACTCCAGATGTGGTGATGTGCAGATAAACATCGTGGTCGATGGTATAAGCATAATCAGACAACTGGTTAGAACCGGCATTGCTGAAGATGAGGTTCTCTCCAAGACCTGTATTTGCCTCGCCCATATCGAAATACTTATAGGTGATGCCGTTGATGGTCTGTTCACCTGTTACCTCCATACCGGGCCACTCACCATTCAGATTGTTGGTGTCGCCCCACATATATAGGTTCAGCGCATCCCATCCTGTTTCATCGTAAACAAACACAGCATAGCCATCGTGCTTCACAGTTGGTTCGGCTCCGATCTCTTCTACACCATCAGCGGTGATACGCAGATAGAGATTACGCTCGATGGCGAAATTAAAGTCGGCTAACTGAGCGCCAGCACCGCCATTGTTAAAGATAAGGTTCTCAACAAGCCCAGAGTTTGCCTCGCCAAAGTCGAAATATTTCCAGGTGATGCCACCATGGTTCCATGTACCTGTTACCTGCATACCAGGCCAATCGCCATTTAGGTTGTTAACGTCACCCCACATATAGAGCGTGAGCGCATCCCATCCGGTCTGGTCGTCAACATACACACAGAATCCGTCGTGCTCAGGTTCGGGTGCCTCGCCACCACTCCAATAGTAACTTTCCCATCTCTGTCCCCAGATGTTGGTGAAAGTACCAATGGCTGGATTATCAACGTGTTGAGCCTCTTCGCCAGCAGTGGTAAACTCCTTACCCTGGTTCTTAGAGTAGAAACGGAAACCATCAGCGAGCGACTTTCCACCTACAAAGGTGCTGGGATCGAGATAGATTCCCCACTTTACATTGCTGTTGGGAGCTTTTGTCAACAGATATTGAGAATCTCCGATGGCCTCGTCTTCACCATTAAAGGCGCCAGTGATATAGATTTCCTCATCGGCTGTAGTACCGAAAGGTGCGATGAACTCTAACAGGATACGGTCAGACCGTGTCTCGAATTGTTGACGCTCGTGGTCGAATACAAGCTCTTTGCTGTCTGAACAACTGCTCATCAGACCTGTGAAGGCCAGTAATACCAGTAACAGACTATATAATTTCTTGTTCATAACTTTCAATTTTCAATGATCAATAATCAATTTAATAGTTTGGGTTCTGTATCAATCCCGGATTGACAGAGATGGCTGTCTGTGGCAATGGATACCATTCATATTTGCGGTCACGTGTAGCAGGTAGGCTGATGCCATCCTCAGTTGCACGTCCCCAGAACCACCACTGGCCCTGTGTGAACTTGTCGAAGCGTCGCAGGTCTGTACGACGGCGGTTACCCTCGCCCAAGTATTCTTTACCCCATTCTGAGAGCATCCAGTCCATATCGAACTGTGAGAAACCAGGACCAGGAACACTGAGTGCAGATGTGCGGTCAGAGGTCTTGAAGTAACGCTGGCGCACGGCATCTACATAGTTCTTGGCCTCATTGCTGTTACCCTTACGCATCTCACATTCTGCTACATTATAGTAAGCCTCTGCCAAACGGAACTGCACATCATCGATGCTCTTAAAGCCGCCCTGTTCGTCATTTGGATAGAGCGGATATTTTACCAAACGTACACCTGAGTTTGTCTCGCCCCATCGAGGACTCATCACTGTCTCAAGGTCACGACCTTGGTTCAGGAAGGTACCCAACTGATCCACATATACCAGATCCTGCCCATCGCGGTCTGCATCAGCTTTCAGCACGTCGCCCGTTCCGAAGTTAGCACGGATGACGCCTTTTAAGAACATACCGGGACCGTGGGTCTTAGTTGTTGCATCATAGGTGTAGTTCTGCTTACGGATGTCACGGTCGTCGAAACGCTCATAGGGAGCACCCAACTTGTCGCCATAGTCAAGAAAACACTTCGCGCCAATAGATCCGCCCGTGGGCTGAACGGTACCTGAGTTATCGAACGAAGGAACCAGACAAACACAGTTCCAGGCACCGATACCATCATAGCTTTGTCCAAAATAATCAGCATAGCCGTACCACATACCTACCATCGTACGAACATTTGAAATAGCATTGGCTGCGCCCTGACCGTCTTCTGCTGCTAGAGCAAAGATTACCTCTGGACTCTTCACATTGTCCATGCTGTAAAGGTTGCGGTAATTCTCATCGATGCTATAATTACCATACTTGCCATTGATGATATCCTTAGAAAGGGCCTCACACTCGTCGTAATGGCTTTCGCCAATGAATACCTCGGCATTAAGCAGCAGACGAGCTTTGAGCAGACGGTTCATGGCCTGATTGGCGCGATTCACCATCGAGTGGTTAGAGTCGTCTTGTGCAAGGGCGTCAACGGTTTCATCGAGTTCTGTTGCTATAAAGTTATAGATTTTCTTGCAAGAAGTGTCCCAATCGGGATCGGCTGTTCCAGGAACCACACTACTGGCCGATGTGTTCAGTGGTAATGCACCACCCCAGAGTTCAAAGATACAGTAGTAGTTCCAGGCACGGATGGTGCGAACTTCAGCCACGTATTGGGATAACTGAGCATCGGTCATGCTAAGGCTAGCGGCACTCAAACCTTCAAGATCGCTGAGTAGCAGATTCGCAAGTCCAATGGCTGTCCAGGCACCGTTCCACGCATTATTAATAATTGTTGATTCTGAAGTCCAATTGTGCCATGACAATACGGTCTTCATGGCTTCATCCCAACCCCAGAGACCACCGTTCCATACACGCCATGTAATTTGGTCCGAAGGATATTCTGATAGGTGGAAGAAATTTTCACCAGCCAGAGTCTGGGAGGTCTGCCCGTAGATAGCGGACACAGCTCCTTTTACGCTGGCCTCATTTTGGTAATAAACACCTGCGTCGATGCGGTCATAAACCTTCTCGTCAAGGTCTGTACAAGCAGCCAGACCAAGTCCCAGCGCAATCGCAAGGATATTGTATTTGATTGATTTCATATTCTTACTTTTTTTACCTGTTTACATGTTTACCTTTAGTGGAAGCGAAGGGTTATGCCAAGGCTTAACTGAGTGGCCTGCGGATAAGCACTATTAGAATCGATACCCGGGGTGATGCCTGTTGAAGTGACAATCGAAGGATCGTTACCTTCATAACCAGTTAATGTAAAGACGTTCTTGGCTGTCAAATACACACGAAGACTCTCCACTAGTTCACGTTTCTTTGGCCTGTAAGTATAGCCGATGGTCACATTGTCGAGTTTTACATAATTTCCATTCTCCAGGAAATAGCTAGAGATGATACCACCACTCGACTCGACGTTTGAATAGTCGGTATAGGCAGTACGCAATACGTTATCAGTACCTGCACCTTTCAGTCCCATGCCGTATTTGCGCATGTTAAAGATTTGGTAGCCTAATGCACTGCGGAAGAGCATGCTCAGATCCCAGTTCTTGTAGTTCACAGAGTTGCTCCATGACAAGAAGTGCTTGGGTGCACCATTACCGATGTTGCGCTTGTACGAAGGATCGGCCTGGGCTGCAGGAACAGCGTTACCGTTGTTATCGTAAATAAGTAACAGTCCATTGTCATCGATTCCTGCGTGCTCATAGCCATAAAACTGACCAATTTCACCTCCTTCTTCAACGCGGAAGAAGTATTCGCTGGTACCGGGACCTGGTTTCTGATAAAGGTCGAGGTAGGCCATTTGGTAGGCATCACTCGAGAGTTTGGTGAGTTTGGTTTTTCCCATGCTCCAATTGATGCCGGTGGTCCACTTCAAAGCTGTTTTTGCCAATACGTCGTAGTCGAGGGCTACCTCTATACCGGTGTTCTTCGTCGTACCAACGTTCACGAGAATTGTGTTGTAGATGAAAGGAGGCTGTGGAGCTGTATAGTTATAGAGCAGGTCCTTTGAACGACGGTCGAAGTACTCAATGCTACCACGTAGGCGACTGTTCATAGCCACGAAGTCGAGACCTACGTTGAAAGCCGTTGATTTCTCCCATGCTAAATCGGAATTTGCATTGAGTGACGGAGCATAACCGTTGATCCATTGGTTCTCGATGAGGTATGCACCGCGGGTGCTGTATGTGGCGATACTTTGATAAGCATTGAAATCTGAACGACCTGTAACACCATAACTGACGCGTGGTTTCAAACTTTGGAAGGTTGATGATAACCCTTGGGCAAACGGGGTCTTGGTGATTTCCCAAGCCAGTGATGCTGAGGGGAAATTACCCCATTTCTTGTTAGCACCGAACTTTGTGCTACCTTCGCGACGCATAGAGGCTGAGGCGAAGATCATGTCGTTGTAATTATAGTTCAAACGGCCGAAGAAACCGATTAATGTCGATTCTGAACTTCCTGCCCATAGATTCGCCTTCCCGTCACGCAGATAACTGCCGCTACCGATGCCGTGGAAAGAGAGAGCGTCATAGACAAAGCCCATATTTTCGTTGCCGCTCTGCTCCCATTTGCTGCGCTCCCAAGAATAGCCTAGCACAGCTTTCAGTTGGTGGGCATCAATGGTCATTGTGTAATTAACGAGCCATTCTAAACGGTTTGTCCACCATTTCTGGTAGTTGATGCGTGCTCGTCCAGCGTAGCCGTTCCAGAACGACTCACTTGATGTCGAAGGTGTATAGAAGTTCTCTTTCAGATCGTTGTACTGCAGAGCATAGCTCAACGAGGTGTTGAGGTTGTGCTGTTCCATTTGTAGGATGTTCAGTTTTACGTCTGCATTACCTAAAATATACACGCGATCTCCCTGACTGACGTTCTCCTTCAAGTCATTTACAGGGTTGTGGATGTTTGTGGGAGAGTTCGGCTGATAATAACTACCGTCAGGATTCTTTACGGGAATGGTAGGATTCATGGTAAGGGCGGTATCAAACAGCCCGTCGTTACCCCATTCCTCATGGACTTTACGGGCAGAGAGTGATGAGTTGAACTGTACACGCCCGTTGAGTACGCGTTGCTCGCCAACAAAACGACCACCATATTCCTCACGGTTGGAAACAATGTCTAAGCCATTTCCTTTCTTGTAATTCACTGATAGGCCGAAATAACCGTTTTTTGTCGAGGAATCAATAGAGATATACTGGTTTAGGTTGTAACTGCTCTTACGAGTGATCTCACTCCACCAGTCGGTATCAGCACCATAGTCCTGACCACGGCGCGAACGACGGAACTCGTCAGTTGACAGAATATCGGGTTTGGCCTTCTGAAAACTTAAGGCCACATAGCTGTCATAAGTTACATTAGTTACTCCTGCTGTGCCAGATCCTTTCTTCGTGGTTACAAGAATCACGCCATTGGCACCACGAGTACCATAGATGGCAGCAGAACCGGCATCCTTTAGTACGGTGATTGACTCCACGTCCTGAGTGGCGATGTTACGTAGGTCGCCACCGGCAATACCATCAATAACCACCAGCGGACCGTTGCTCGCTGTCAGCGAACCAGCGCCACGTACCTGGATAGTTGTCAT
>JAEEGG010024395.1_pt1 | contig 11733 bp, 13 predicted proteins | sample 9134161 | NCBI WGS metagenome assembly JAEEGG01 (sample SAMN16246543, study PRJNA631951) | gut metagenome | biome: gut microbiome; feature: rumen; material: CR-attached | host: Bos | place: Iran: Karaj | collected 2018-10 | reverse complement strand
AACCTTGTAATAGCAAATTCGCAGGGCGGCCCTACAGAAGCATGATTTTATAGGTCGGTTTCTTGATGATAGAAATGATCCAAATGTTATTGCTATGTATCGTTTCCAGATTCCGATTATTTTGACATCTGGAAAAAATGCTTTTGCATATATATCAACGAAAGAAGTAAAAATCCATGGTAACCGAACATATACAATTGAATTATTGAAAAATCCATATCAAAAAAAATAGCCCTTGTTATAATCAACAAGGGCGGGCGACAGCGGCTCATAGAGCGTAACAATTGCAATTTCTTACAATCCACTATCCAACATTCAATATATCATATAGTGTAAAAAAGTCAATCAATAATATGGGATAAAACTTTTTTTATTGAAAGAATAACACATTCCTATATATAATATCCTCAGAGGTATAAAATGACAGCTAAAAAAGTATTGGGGAAGGCAGCAGGGTTGATGATTTTGATGGGGGCGCTTTTGACAACAGCTTGCAAGACGCATGATGGGCAACCTTATGCAACTCAAAGTGATAATAAATGGTCACGAAACGCATGCGGGGCTTTTTCTTTGGCTTATTACCTTGCAGAAACCGGGCAGATTCCTGGGGCAAAAGTTGAATCAACTGCAAAAGAAATATATTCAAAAATAAAATTTGATCCTGCAGCGGGATTTGGAGAATATAGTGACCCGCTTAAAATTGCACGGGAAGCAACAAAATATGCTTCTTCTGTGCGCTTTTGTATGAATGTTTCAAACCCACAGACTGATGGCGAACAATTGATGGAATTGCTGGTAGCAGGTCTTGGAGCTAATTCTTCTAAATTCACAGACACCATGGACATCCCTTCGGCCTTGGGTAAAAATGAATATGTTATAGAAATTGTTGTTCCACGTTCAAATGTAAATCTTTCTTCGCCAATGCTGAATCCACTTCACTATGTGCTCACTTACTGGAAGGGAAACACTCTTTACACTCTTGATCCTGGACGCGGAAAAGAAGAACCTCGCCAGAATTTTATTGACGGTACTACAACAAAGTGGAGTTTCTGTAACAGCGGGATTTTTATACAAAAATAGTTTCCACAATCCTCGCTTTATAGTGTATAATGTATGGACTATTATAGGAGAAAAAACGTATGGAATTGAAATTTTATCGCTGTAAGGTTTGCGGCAAAATTATTGCCATTGTAAAAGACACTGGGGTCCCAACAATTTGTTGTGGCGAAGAAATGGAACAGATTATTCCAGGAACAACTGATGCGGCTGTTGAAAAGCACGTTCCTGTTATTACTGTAAATGGAAATACTGTAGAAGTAAAAGTTGGCTCTGTAGACCATCCGATGTTACCTGAGCATTACATTGAATGGATTGCCTTGAGCACAAAGCAGGGTAATCAGCGTAAGATTCTTAAACCAGGCGATGCACCAAAAGCAACTTTTGCAATTGTAGACGGCGACGAAGTTGTAGCAGCATATGCATATTGCAATTTGCATAGTCTCTGGGGGTCAAAATAATGAGTAAATATACTGGAACAAAAACAGAAAAAAATCTGCAGGCTGCTTTTGCAGGCGAAAGTCAGGCACGCAACAAATACACTTATTTTTCTAAAATTGCAAAGGATGAAGGCCTTGATAAAATTGCAGAAATCTTTGCAAAAACTGCAAACAACGAAGAAAACCATGCAAAAATGTGGTTCCGCGAGCTTGGCGGCTTGAATAAGACAAATGAAAATCTTTCTGCTGCTGCCGACGGAGAAAACTACGAATGGACAGACATGTATGTTCAGTTTGCAAAAGAAGCAGAAGAAGAAGGATTTGCAGACCTTGCAGCAAAATTCCGTGCTGTTGCCGAAATTGAAAAACGTCACGAGGAACGCTATCGTGCACTTCTTAAGGACGAAGATTCAAAGGCTCAGCTTGCAAAGAGTACTGTAAAAGTTTGGGAATGTCTCAAATGCGGTCACATTGTAACAGGCCCTGCAGCTCCAGAATACTGCCCTACTTGCGGCGAATACAATCAGTATTTTGAAGTAAACGAAGATAATTACGACATGATTTTAACCTGGGGACGCTAATGGATAATAAAGCCTTATTTAATTTACAATACGGCGTCTTCATCTTAGGAACTCAAAGCAACGGAAAAATAAATGCCTGCGTTACAAATACTTGTATGCAGGTTGCGGCAGATCCAGTTAGAATTGCAATTTCGGTTATCAATTCTAATCTCACCTGCCAGATGATCAAGGATTCGGGAGTTTTCACTCTTTCGGTTCTTGATAAAAAAACAACTTTTGAAACAATAAAGCACTTTGGATATCAGAGCGGAAAAAACGTAGACAAGTTTGCAGATTTTGAATATTCAACAGATTCTGCAGGCTGTCCATACTTAAACAGCCAGATTTGCGCGCTTTTTTCTGCAAAGGTAATTGCTGCACAAAATCTTGGTTCACACACTCTTTTTACTGCAGAAGTTACAGATGCAAAAATCATGAGCCGTGAAGAACCAATTACTTATGCATACTATCAAAGCTTTATTAAACCAAAACCAGCTACCCCAACAAGCGGAAAAATTGTAGGCTGGCGTTGTAAGATTTGCGGATATGTACACAACAGTCCCGAGCTTCCGTCAGACTTTACATGCCCACTTTGCGGACATCCGGCAGAGGATTTTGAACCGATTTATGAACAGGCTGGCGCACCAGAACAAACTGTGCCGACCACGCCAACCAATACAAACGTAAAAAGTTCACAGGAGGAAAAAATGAACAAATACGCAGGAACACAGACAGAAAAAAACTTATTGGAAGCTTTTGCTGGAGAAAGTCAGGCAAGAAACAAATACACATACTTTGCATCAAAGGCTAAAAAAGAAGGCTTTGAACAGATTGCAGCAATTTTTGAAGCAACTGCAAACAATGAAAAAGAACACGCAAAAATGTGGTTCAAAGAATTGGACGGAATTGGAGATACAGCTGCTAACCTTAAAGCTGCTGCCGACGGTGAAAATCACGAATGGACAGATATGTACGAAGGCTTTGCAAAAACTGCAGAAGCAGAAGGCTTCCCTGGTCTTGCTGCAAAATTCCGTGCTGTAGCTGCAATTGAAAAGCATCACGAAGAGCGCTACCGTGCACTTCTTAAGAACGTAGAAACTGCTGCTGTATTTGAAAGAAGCGAAGTTAAAGTTTGGGAATGCCGCAACTGTGGACATATCATCGTAGGAACAAAAGCTCCAGAGGTTTGCCCTGTTTGTGCTCATCCAAAGAGTTATTTTGAAATTAGTGCTGAAAATTATTAAGTAGTAGGGAATTCCTATTATACCACACCTTGTTCCAAAAAGATAGCGATATTTTTTTGTTGCAAGGTGTTTTTTTTATGCTAATATATAATTGTAACAAGGAACGAGATGAGGACGTACACCGGTTACTTGGTAGGAGGCAAATATGAGGAGTCCGGAAATTTGAGAGAGCGTGGTCAACGCTCAAAGAATATGTAGTACAAAAAGACCACCAGCCGCTTAGAGCTGGATTATAAATATAGTGCCAGTACTGAGTTTACTGAGAGCACATTACGAGCCGGGTAAGACCCGGCCTTTTTTTTGCCCACGCGTTACTTTCAAAATCTTATAGGAAAAATTCTGCAATAAATACTACTGCGCAGCACACGCATGCAACTGGGAACAGGCCTGCTCCAAAGAAAGAAAGTATAATTCCAACTGCAAGAGCAATAATACCTGCAATCGGCGACTGAGTTGCCTGGACAATAGCAGGAAAAGTCATTACTGCAAGAGTTACATAAGGAACATAATACAAAAACGAGCGGATAAATCTGTTCTTTATTGGCTTACGAATAAGCGTGAGCGGCAAAACACGAATGAGATACGAAACACCAAAAGCCGTGAAAATTGCAAGATAATTATAGAGGGTTGGGTTCATTCTGCAACCTCCTCTTCAATCGGCTTAATAAGTGCAACAATTGTGGCAATCACAACTGTAAGAATGATTGTTCTTGTTCCAGACGACAATTCCTTTACATAAGGTACAATTCCGCAGATATAACTGCATACAAAACTTACTGCAACTGCAATTGCAATCACAAGATTTTTACGTGCAGGCGGAATGATAATTGCAAGGAACATTCCGTACAATGCAACAGAAAGGGCACTTACAACACGAGCAGGTAAAAAGTTTCCTGCAATAATTCCCATTGAAGTTCCAAGACTCCAGAGTGTTGCGGCTATAAGAATTGCCCCGTAATTATATACCGGCTGAATTGTTCCAGGGCGGGCAATTGTTATACCAAAGATTTCATCTGTAATTCCAAAGCCTACAAAAAAGCGGTGAAGCATTGGAGTAGCAGGATCAAAGCGCTGGGCTAAGGCACAACTCATGAGCAGGTAGCGGGCGTTTACAACAAGTGTGATTATGGCAATTTCAAGAAACGAGGCTGCTGCCTGCATGGAAGTAAAAAGCGCATATTCTCCGGCAGATGCAAGATTAAAAAAGCTTGCAATAAAGCCCTGAATTGGAGTAAGACCTGCATTGCGGGCAACTATACCAAGAGAAAAAGCAACTGCAAAATAACCAAGGCCAATTGGGACGCCATCGCGAAGGCCTTCTAAGAACACCTTGCCATTTTTCATTTTTGAATAATTCCCTTAAAGTCTGCGATTTTTTCATAACCCTTGCGCTTCATAAAGGCGGCCAGACCGTCGATTATTTCTATCATTGCGACCGGATTTGCAAAGGTTGCGGTTCCAACCTGAATTGCGTCGGCACCTGCCATAATGAATTCTACAGCGTCCTGCCAGGTGGCAATACCTCCAATGGCAATAACCGGTACACGCTGGTCAGCCGGCAAAGTGTTGATTGCCTGAACAAGCTCATAAATAAGGCGGACTGCAATAGGACGTACAGCAGGACCACCAAGACCTGCCTTGAGTTTATCAAAAACAGGAACGCCGCGTTCAATATCAATTGCAATTCCCTGGAAGGAGTTACAGAGGCTTATTGCATCTGCACCGGCTTTTATACATTCAAGGGCAACTGCGTTGAGTTCCAGCGACTGAGGTGTGAGTTTTACTGCCAGAGGCTTTTTAGTTTTAGCTCGAACTGCACGAACAACTTCTCCTGCAGCGGCACAAGACATTCCAAAAGCGGCACCACCAGCAGAAACGTTTGGACAAGAAATATTAAGTTCAATCATCGGAACATCGGTTTTGTCCAGAAGCTCTGCGCCTTTTGTATATGTTTCAAGAGAGCTTCCGCTGAGATTTGCAATTGCAACAGGCCCAAGCTTAAGCATAGCAGGCAGCTCGTGTTCTATAAAATGTGGGATTCCGGGATTCTGAAGCCCGATTGAATTCATAAGTCCAGATGGAGTTTCGTGAACACGGATTCCATCATTTCCCTGGCGAGGTTCAAGTGTAAGACCTTTAGAAGAAATGCCTCCAAGACGGCTTACATCAAAAACAGATTCATATTCTGTACCAAAGCCAAAGGTTCCTGAGCTAGCAATAACAGGATTTTTGAAAGTAACACCTGCGATATTTACAGAAAGGTCAGGTTCATTCTTTAAAGGCTCGCGGCGTGGCTGAACCTTTATACCAGCAACACTTTCGCGGGTTTTAGTTCCGTCAAGATTTTCAAAATCAAGAATGCGGCTGTAGAAAACAGGACCTTCTGTACAACAGCGTTTTTTTCCTTCGCTTGTTTGAATTGTACAGCCAAGACAAACGCCTACTCCACAAGCCATGTGCGATTCAAGACTAAGATAACATGGAAGGTCGCAGGCTTCGGCAACCTTTTTTACATAAGCAAGCATTGGAGTTGGTCCACAGGCATAAACTGCATTGTAGTTTCCATCGCGAAGGGCCTGTTCTGTGAGAGCTGCAGGAAGCATTCCGTGAACACCTACTGAACCGTCATCAGTTGTGATAGTGAGTGCAGCAGGTTTGATATTTTCAAGTCCGTATGAACCGCTTTTGAACGAAGCATAAAAATCATAACTGCCATCAGGCAAAGTTTCTGCAAAACCCGCAACAGGGGCAACGCCAATGCCTCCGCCAACGATGCAGGCCTTTGCGCTTGTGGTCCCAGAGCCTGTCGAAGGGCCAGGGAAACAGTTTCCACAAGGTCCAAGCAGATTTACTTTATCTCCCTGCATAAGACTGCAAAGTTCAACAGTACCCTGCCCTTTTATAAGAATAAGAAATTCTATCTGTGGGCGCGCACCTTTTTTATTTACATGAAAAACACTTATAGGACGTCCAAGCAGAGTATTTGTTCTTGCGGCCTGAAGCATATAAAACTGTCCCGCAAGCGGAAGTGATTTTGGATGAGCATCGGCGCCCCATGGGAGCTCTACAACAAGCTGCCATACACTGCCTTTTGGACTGGCTCCTTCAACAGCAGAGCATCGTACTACCTGCCCTTGAGTATATAAAGGATAAGTTTTTCCACATTCTGATGACATAAGCTACCTCGATAAATCAGTCTTGCTGTCACAAGCGGCTTTAGCAGCAGCACCAGCAATATCATCCATGGTGAGGGTTCCTGCAGCTGTTTTTTCTGCAAGTGATGCATCTTTTTTCCAGGCGCACAAAATACCACGGCTTGAGTTTACAGTTCCACCGGCTCGCTCCAAAAGTGTTTTACAGATTTCTGCATCACCACCCTGAGCCCCGTAACCCGGAATCAAAAAGAAAGTGTCCTTGTATTTATCGCGAAGGTATCGGGCATCGGCAACCTGGGTAGCACCAACTACCGCACCAAAAATCCCGCAGGTCTGGTCAGGATACTGGCTTGCAAAATCACCACCAATTCTAGCAATTTCGTCGCCTACACGTTCAAGCAAAAGTCCGCCGGTCTTAAGCTCCTGATGTTCAATATCAGTCATGCCCGGGTTAGAAGTACAAAGCAGAACAAAAGCTCCCTTGCCTCCCTTTTCAGGCGAAGAATATTCTGTAAAAGGCTGAAGTGTATCAAAACCCATGTAAGGATTTATTGTAATAATGTCAGTTTCAAAATCTCCGGTAAAATGAGCACGGGCATAAGCCTTGGAAGTTGCTCCAATGTCGCCGCGTTTAATATCAGAAATTGCAATGAGTCCGGTCTCGCGCACCATTTTAAGAGTCTGGGCGTAAACTTTGAGCCCCTCAAGACCCATTGCCTCATAATAAGCAATCTGAACTTTAAAACAGCAGGCCGATTTATCAGCCGCAACACGGTCAATGATTGCCTTATTATAAGCAAGCACCGCCTGAGGGCCGCTACCATACTGCTTGATAATATTTTCAGGAATATAAGAAGGGTCTGTATCCAGCCCCACACACAAAGGTCCATTTTTAGCCGCAAGCTCCTGCAAGAGCTGCATATTATGTTTATTAGTCATGAGGGTATTATATAGAAAAAAGAGGAAAGTGAAAACAAGAAAACTCAGACAATTTTAGAAAGACTAAATCATTCTAAAATTATTTCAGAAACTAATATAAATTTAATTCATAGTAAAAAAGATATTGTCAACGATTAATCATATATATCAATAGTATCTTTATTAAAACCCCAGTTTCCCGGAGAAAAAACTTCATATTCTAATGTTCCTAGTTTCCCCCAATCACTAGAGGATAAATAAATTGAATCAATATTAACCATATTTATTATTTTTGTTCCAAAGATTGAAGAAACAGTACCACCTCTATCCACTAGTTTATATCCTCTGTATTTGATTGTCCCCCACCTATCTTTTATTATAATTCTTGCATATGCTGGGACTGTTATTTCTTCTTTTTTATCATCCATCAGACAATAATAAAATGTGAGTTGATTATTTTTATATTCACAGTTTACGGAACTTATATAGTGAACTTTTTTTGTATTCGCACGTTCTGTGGTTGATAAATTAATAGAGATTGGTCTATCCTCATATCCACAATTAACACAGAAATAATCCTTGTAATTATGTGGTAATTTACTAATAACAACTTCTTTTGTTAGTTTACATCTATTACACTTTACGGTTTTCTTTCCTGGTGTTTCACAAGTTGCTTCTTTTAATATTTTTATATCTTCAAAATCATGTCCAAGTTTCTTAATAATTGTTTCATTTTTTATACCACAAACGACACATTCTGTTGTTTCTAACCCATCTTCTTCACAAGTAGCCTCTCGTATAATTTCTTTTTCTGACCAAGAATGTTCTCCATAATTCTTAGATTCTTTTCCACATATTTTACAAACCTCTAATGTCTGACAATCAATACTCTTCCAATCATGTTCATGATAAAAGAAGCGTCGATAAATAATTCCAGATGTAATCAAAACGACTATTACACACCAAATAACTATTTTTACTACAGTTGAATGAGATTTCTTTTTGGGTTGATTATATACTTCATTTGAAGATTTTGAGTATGTATATGTAAACTCAGGCTTAACACTCATTGATACAACTAATGAATTATTACAATGACTACACAAAGTATCTTCTTCATATACTCGTTGATGACATTTCTTACAATACAGAACATCAGGTTCTGATGGTTTTATATAGTATTCCTTTCCATTTTTTATTGTTGGAATAAAATCCTCTGTATTTTCATCTTCCATAATTCACACTACCTTATTTTGCATTTAATATCGAGCAACTTCGTTATATTGCACTCTATAAAATCTTACTGCAACATATTGCACCTGTCAATCAAAAAACTTCGTAATCACGTTATTATAATACTATGAATTTTAGCACTCGCTTAAAAGAAGAAATTGAATACAATGGTATGCAATATAAAGAACTTGCCGCTAAAGCAGATGTTAAACTTAGAGCTTTGTTCACTTATGTTGCTGAAAAACCTAGTATGCCACCAGCAGATGTTGCTGTTAGAATCGCAAAAGCATTAAATGTGAGTGTTGAATATCTTGTTGAAGGAAAAACAGAAGATGAAGATATTCATCATAAACAAACCGTAAATCTTCCACAAAAACAGGCAAACTTAATAAACTCTTTTGATCGATTGTCGAATATTGAACAAAAAGCAATTATGCAATTAATTGAGACTCTACGAAGTCAAAATGAACAATAACCTACCAAAAATCAAATTCTGCAATCTTCAGAATTGTATTAATGACTGCGGAATACTAGACTTCTTCATTGAGATTTGTTTTTCCAAGTCGTCGTTTGTTCATAAGAGGGTCTCCAAAGTCTGTGATTTTAGTATATATCTCACCTGCTTTTTATGCTAGAATCAAAAAAAGGATTTTTATATGGAAAACAAAAAAGAAATCAAAGATATCCGCATTGGTTATCCGGATTGCTGTTTTATGGCAGATGATAACTGGTTCCGCTACAGGACAGGCGCCCTTATAATTGAAGACGGCAGCTTTCTTGTTGTAAAAAGTGAAACTTCAAAATATTTTTACACGGTTGGTGGCGGCGTGCACATGAATGAAAAATCGGAAGAATGCATTGTCCGCGAAGTAAAAGAAGAAACCGGTGTTGATTACGAGGTTGACCGACTTGCTGTAATCTGCGAAAACTTTTTTAAAGAAAAAAATCTTGGCTATGATCCTCTCCACTGTCATGTAATTGAATTTTATTACCTTATGAAAAGTCGGGGCAAAAAAGATGCAAAGTGTGACAGTACGGGCTGGGATAATGCAAAAGAGTCTGTTCACTGGATTCCTCTGGAACAGCTGCCGGAGACTGATGTAAAGCCGGAGTTTTTGCGCACCCGCATAAAAGAGATTTTAGAAAATAAGGGCGTGCTTCACATTGTAAATGATGAAAGATAATTAAGCACTTCTTCCTGACGGTCTGCATGCGGAAACTCATCAAGCAGAGGACATGGTATGTGCGGCTCAAAAGCAAGCTCGTGAAACCAGGTGCATTGGAGGGCATGCATGCCTATGTCTCGGGCAGCATAAAGTTCACGGGAACCCCCGTCGCCAACATAAAGGCATTTTTCGGGGCTAAGCTTTAAAGCGTCCAGCATTCTCTGGTAAATTGCAGCGTCGGGTTTACAAAGGCCCTGTTCATAAGAAATCATTGTTACATCAAAAAGCGGATAGAGGGGGCTTTTGCGGATAAGGTCGCGCTCATCCGAAAAAGTATTTGTAATGAGGCCGGTTTTAATTCCTTTTTGGCGCAGGTCCTGCAAGAGTTTGATTGACTCCTGCGGGATATTTGCAAAAGTGTCGCCAAGAGCCTCAAGCCGTTTCTGGCATACAAGATTTACATTTTCTTCTGAATAAATGCCAAGTTTTTTTAAGGCAATTGAAACGCCCTCTGCCATAGTCAGTCTGCCCAGGGTGCGGTCTTTTTCGGTTGCGTGCCATTCCCTTCTAAAATCTTGCAAAGGCACTCCAAGGTCCCGGCTGATGTCTTCGCTAAAATAAGTTCTTCCGACAAAAAGGGTGACCAGGGTTTCGAACATGTCAAAAATTACGGCTTTTATCATAGATCCGGGGAATACTCCTTAACTTTTATAACATCATTATCTGCAAGGTCTGGGACAGCTTTTGTCTTTTTAAGATAGGCATCAAAAAACTCCAGATGACATTTGCAAAGATTTTCATGCATAAGGTCCGGCTCAAGTTTTCCTACAACGGATTTCATAGGCATGGTGTATTTGGAATCGGCAAAACCAATGTGCTTCATGTCTTTGAATAAAACTTTATAGACAGGCTTTGCGTGTTTAAGGTAAACCCGGGCAACAGCCTTTTCATTATCCTGGCAGCTTATCTGCATAAAAGGTTTTGTCTGGGTGTCATTGCTGTAGTCGCCAAAAAGAGCTCCGTCAATATTTATACCGCAGACAAAATCAGGATTGCGGGCGCAAAGGGCATAGGCTGTGTTTCCGCCAAAAGAATGTCCCGTAGCTCCAACTCCTTTTGAAAAATCAATCAGGCCGGAAAGATTTTTCTTGGCGTAATCAAGGGCGGCTTCGTTATCAATTATCCATTCAGGAAGACGACCCATCATGTATTTGCAGTATTTTCTCTGGGCCTGGTCAAACATGAGTGCAAGCTCCTGGTCGCCGGCTTTTGATTTTATGATTTTAAGCATTGCAAAAAGACCGCCAAGCATAGGGTCATAAAGCTTAGTATTTTTTTTGTCAGAAAGAAGCCAGCTGCCGTCATCAAACTCGGTACAAAGGGCTTCGTAGGAATGTGCTACAGAAATCACAACATAGCCGTGGCTTGCAAGCTCTATGCAAAGCAGGGAGTTTCCCTCTCGGTAAGAATTGTAGCCGTGATTAAAAATTATAAGCGGAAACTTCTGCCCCGGAATGCGGGGAGCATTGGTATAACATTCGCTGATGTTTATCTCGGGATTATCTATAATATCCGGCGCTACATGAAAAGAAGCCTTAAAGCCCTTAACCATGTTTGGAGAAAGTGCGGGAGTTTTTGGCAACCCCTCTACGCTTTCTTTTGTTATTGGATAATAAACTCTGGCAGCAATACTGCGCATTCCACCGGCAGGCAAAACTTCTTTTCTGTGATCCTTGATTGTGTAAGTAAAAGTTCCGACCGCATACTGACCTGTTGGTTTTGGAAATTGTATTTTCATAAAAATATTATATACCAATTGTACAAAGCTTTCCACGCAGGATGTAGCCGATTTTAAAGTCCGTCTTTTATTCCCTGCGCTGCCTTGTAACCTCGTACATCATAATTGATGCAGCACAACCTACATTAAAGGAAGTTGCATAGGATTTTTCATCCATTGGAAT
>JAEEGG010024394.1_pt1 | contig 11733 bp, 8 predicted proteins | sample 9134161 | NCBI WGS metagenome assembly JAEEGG01 (sample SAMN16246543, study PRJNA631951) | gut metagenome | biome: gut microbiome; feature: rumen; material: CR-attached | host: Bos | place: Iran: Karaj | collected 2018-10 | reverse complement strand
CATCGAGGTCGTCATTTCCCACGGTAACGCCTACGGCGAGAACATCTCCTCCTTCGTCAATGGCCAGAACACCCGCGACGGCGGCACCCATCTCGCCGCCTTCCGCGAAGCCGTGGCCAAGACCCTGAAGGAGTATTTCAAGAAGAATTACGCCCCGGAGGACTGCCGTCAGGGCATCGTGGGCGCCATCAGCATCCAGATCCAGGAGCCCAACTTCGAGGGCCAGACCAAGACCAAGCTCGGCTCCACCTATATGTGGGAGAAGCAGGTGAAGGACGCCCATGGCGCCATCACCACCGACATCGGCCCGACCATCCGTTCCTTCGTCAACGACTTTATCGCCAAGAACCTGGACAACTACCTCCGGATGCATCTGGACATCGTCCCCGTCATCGAGGAGAAGATCAAGAACTCCCAGAAGGAGCGCGAGGAGATCCAGGGCATCCAGAAGAAGACCCGCGAGAAGAACAAGAAGGCCAACGTCTACAACAAGAAGCTCCGCGACTGCAAGTTCCACTACAATGACAAGGTCACGGAGAAGAACCAGGACGACGTCGAGGCCTCCAGCATCTTCATCACGGAGGGCGACTCCGCGAGCGGCACCATCACCCAGGTTCGCAACGCCAACAACCAGGCGGTCTTCTCCCTGCGCGGCAAGCCCATCAACTGCTACAAGGAGAGCCGCAAGAAGGTGGCGGAGAACGAAGAGCTCAACCTCCTGGTGTCGGCCCTCGGTGTCGAGGACGACCTGGAGAACCTGCGCTACAACAACATCATCGTGGCGACCGATGCCGATGACGACGGCATGCACATCCGCATGCTGGTCCTGACCTTCTTCATGAAATACTATCCCGACCTGATCCGTCGTGGACACGTCCATATCCTGCAGACGCCCCTCTTCCGCGTCCGCAACAAGAAAAACACGCGCTACTGCTACTCCATCGACGAGAAGGAGAAGGCCGTCGGCGATCTCAAGACCGGCGTGGAAATCACCCGGTTCAAGGGCCTCGGCGAGATCTCCTCGACCGAGTTCGTGGATTTCATAGGCAAGAACATGCGCCTCGACCTCGTCAAGCTGGCCGACGAGGAGTCCATCTCCAGCATCATGGAGTTCTATATGGGCGACAACACCATCGACCGGCAAAATTTCATTCGAGAAAATCTCCGCAGCGAGGAGGAACTAGAGGATGTGAATCTGTAATCCCCCTCCCTGAACCAAATTATCATGATCAAACATTATCTTAAACCTCAAACCCAAGTCTTCGACTTCCTGCCTGAGGCGACGCTTTGTGCAACCAGCGGCCGGCAGGGTTCCACCTCGGACTATGACGAGGACGAAGACGACATCTTCGACGACTGATGAACAAACGGATGATCCTTTCAGGATGCCTGGCGGCCTTGATGGTCCTCGTATCCTGCGAAAAGAGAGTCGTCGAAACAGACTTCACCCCAGACGAAACCCTGATGGTCCCCGTTACCCTGACGGGCTCCATCCCCGAGACCCGCGTATCCCTGGACGGCACGACGCCGGAATGGACCGCGGGAGACCAGCTGGCCGTCTTCACGACGGACGGCACCCTTTGTCCGGCCTTCACGGCCGACCAGGGCGGCAGCGCCACCACGACCTTCTCCGGCACCAAGCCGGACGGCTCGACGCTGGGATTCGCCATCTTCCCCTACAGCACTTCCATCACCAAGAGCGGAAGCAATTACACGCTGACCCTGCCCGCAACGCAGGACGGCACCCTCGGCAGCGCCATGATGGCCGCGACGGTTCCCGCCGGCGAGGGCGCGATGGTCTTCTCCAACCTGCTGACGCTCGTCAAGGTCACCATCCCCTCCGGGATGAATCTCAAGCGGATCGAGCTGCGGCGCAGCGACCGCGTGTCCGGCAGTTTCACCGTCAACGGCAGCACCCTGGCCGTGACTCCGGCCTCCTCCCCCGCCGATGCGGACCGGAGCGTCAGCGTCGAAAAGAGTTCCGGTCTGACCGGAGTCGTCTACCTCAGCGCCCTGCCCTCGTCCAGCAAGCAGATCGACCTGCTGCTGACCCGCAGCGACGGCAAGATGGCCATCGTCAGCAAGACCCTCGAGACCGCCTGCGTGGCCGGCCATCTCAAGAAAGCGACCGTCCCTTCGAGTCTCGTCTTCAGCGACGTCGCCAAGATCGGCGCCGGCACCGCGACGCAGCAGTACGCCACGACGACCCAGCCGAATACCAATGCCACCGGCTGGCAGATTGAGAACGGGAACTTTGAGAGTTGGCCCTTCGGGTCGAAGTCTACCCTTCCCTTCCACTGGAATTCCTTCCAGACTGCAGATGGAAGCCTGGCCGGAAGCGCTTACGATAGCAGCAACTCCCAAGTTAAACAGTCCACTGATAAGCGTCCGGGGAGCAGCGGCAGTTATTCCTGCATGATTTGGGCCCGAAGAATCTACATGCTATTTGGCATGGTCGACGCTGTCGCCCAAGGCAACCTGACGACCGGGCGAATCTATGCAAGCAATACGTCAGCAACGGGTACCGGCAACTATAATTATACGGATCAGGACGGTTACGTGACACTGAACAAAGTCCAAAATCCTTTTTATATGAGCTTTACCGGAAGGCCTGACTCCCTGTCCGTCTGGATCAAATTCGTTCCTTACGGAACAGACGCCAACCATCCATACGCTAAGGTGCAGGCCATCCTTCATGACCAGGTGGACTACAAGGCCGGATACAACTCGTCAGACAATACGGGTGGGACGCATCATATCGCCGAAGCACAGAACCAAACCATTACCGGCACCAACAATAACTGGCTGCGCTTGTCCATTCCTTTTGTCTACGACTACAGCACGACCCCCAGCTTCATTTTAATCAATATTGCAACGAATGCCTATCCCGGCGGAGGCAATGCCGAGAAAAATGCAACGGGAGGAAACAAAGCCGACAAGTTGTACATCGACGACATCGAGATGATATACAACCTGTATAATCTCAAGACCGACGCCAACGGCTGGGCGACGCTGTACCTCAATTATGCGACACCGGTTCCGAGCGGAGTCACGGCCTACTATATCAAGAAGGTCGCGGGTGGATATGCCGAACTGACAGCCATCCCGGCCGGACAGGTCATCCCCGCCAACACCGGCGTCCTCGTCAAGGGCAGCGCCAATACGACCTACGCCTTCAACGGCAGCGCGGCGGACATCAAGAACAAGACCGTCGCCACCGTCACGGGCAACCTGCTGCAAGGCACCGCCGTGCAGATCAGCAAGCCGTCCGGCACCTGCCGCGTGCTGTCGTCCGAGAGCACGGCGTCCATGGCCGCCTTCGGCGCCTTCACCGGAAGCCAGATTGCCGCCAACACGGCCTGGCTGACCCAATAAAAAGAAACACAAACACTTACCACCATGGCAACACAGGATAAAGGCAGCAAGGCCTATTTGTTCTCGATCGTGCTCGTCGCCGTTATCGGCGGCCTCCTCTTCGGATACGACACCGCCGTCATCTCCGGTGCGGAACGGGGCCTGCAGGCGTTCTTCAAGGGCGCCGCGGACTTCAACTACACCGACGGCTGGCACGGCTTCACCACCTCCAGCGCCCTGATCGGCTGCATCATCGGAGCCTTCCTCTCCGGCTGGATGGCTTCCCGCCTCGGCCGCAAGAAGTCCCTCTTCGTGGCCGGCATCCTGTTTTTCCTGTCCGCGCTGGGCTCCTATGCGCCGGAGTTCCTCTTCTTCGAGAAGGGCGTGCCGACCCGGGGCCTGCTGGTCGCGTTCAACCTCTACCGCATCCTGGGCGGCATCGGCGTCGGCCTGGCGTCGGCCCTCTGCCCGATGTACATCGCCGAGGTTTCGCCCGCGAACAAGCGCGGCAAGCTCGTGTCCTGGAACCAGTTCGCCATCATTTTCGGCCAGTTGGTGGTCTATTTCGTCAACTTCCTGATCGTCCGCTCCCACGCCAACGATCCCGCGGTCGTCGAATGGACCAACAGCATCGGCTGGCGTCTGATGTTCGTGTCCGAGTGCGTGCCGGCCGGGCTCTTCGCCCTGCTGATCCTGCTCGTGCCCGAGACCCCGCGCTACCTCGTCCTCAACGGCGAGCCGGCCAAGGCCCTGGACGTCCTGACCCGCATCAACGGCGCGGAGAAGGCGCAGGAAATCCTCCTGGAAATCAAGAACACCGTCGTCGAGAAGACCGAGAAGCTCTTCTCCTACGGCTGGATGGTCATCTTCATCGGCTGCATGCTGAGCGTGTTCCAGCAGATCATCGGCATCAACGCGGTGCTCTATTTCGCGCCGCGCATCTTCGAATCGATGGGCGTCAGCAACAACATGCTCTTCACCGTCATCATGGGCGTGATCAACATCAGCTTCACGCTGGTGGCCGTCTTCACCGTGGAGAAACTGGGCCGCAAGCCCCTGCTGATCACCGGCTCGCTGGGCATGGCGCTGGGCGCCCTGGGCGTCGCCCTATCCAACGTGGTGACCCTGCCGGCCATCGTCCCGGTGCTGTCCATCATGGTCTACAGCGCCTGCTTCATGTTCAGTTGGGGACCGATCTGCTGGGTCTACATCTCCGAACTCTTCCCCAACACCATCCGCAGCCAGGCCACGGCCGTCGCCGTCGCCTTCCAGTGGATCTTCAACTTCATCGTGTCGTCCACCTTCGTGCCGATGTACAACATGAAGTTGGGTGCGATGGGTGACAGTTTCGGCCACTTCTTCGCCTATGCCCTCTACGGCATCATCTGCCTGATCGCGGCCGTCTTCGTCTGGAAGCTGGTCCCCGAGACCAAGGGCAAGACCCTCGAAGCGATGACCGCCCTCTGGCGGGCCCGGAAAAACGAAGCCTGATCCCCTGCAGACCGTCCGCCGCCACCTGGACCGCCTCCCCTACTGACAAGGAGTACTCCTACGAAAAAAGGCGACCGGAATGATCCGGCCGCCTTTTTCAGCGTTCCTGCTGGTTATTATTCTGCCTTAGGCTCTTCCGGAGCGGGTTCGCCGGCCGGGCAGGGATGATGATGGCCGTGGCAGGGAGGGGCGATCGCGACGGTGTTCTTCACCGGGACGGCCTTCTTCCAGGCCTTCGCGGCGCCACCGGCGGCATAGGCCACATCCTGGACCTGCTGGACAGTCAGCTCGGCGGGTTTCTCACCCTTCAGGAAAATGACGACGAACTGGCCTTCCTTGGGACAGCATGCGGGTTTGGCCTTCTTGCAGCACTCAGGCTTGCCTTCGGCGCAGCATTCGGGCTTCTCTTCACCTTCCTTGCAGCACTCGGGCTTTTCACCCTGACAGCACTCGGGCTTCTCCTCGGCGCAGCATTCGGGCTTCTCTTCACCCTCCTTGCAGCACTCGGGCTTGTCACCCTTGCAGCATTCGGGTTTGCCTTCCTTGCAGCACTCAGGCTTCTCTTCACCCTCCTTGCACTCCTTGGGGCAGGCGGGATTCTTGTCGGAGACGACGGCGAAAGCGACCTCGGCACCCGGCACCGCGAAGGTTTCCGGCGTGACGGCATCGGCCGCAATGGCCTGCGCGTATTCAACGACGACAGCCACAGGCGTGGCTTCCTCACCGGCCACGAGCGCCGCGACCTTCGGGCATTTCTGGCAACAGCCAGCGGCAACCAGCATCATGACGCCGGCAGCCAAAACAGCACGATAGATTTTCATGGTTTTATACACTTATGAGTTAAAAGATGTTTATTTCACTGATTTTCACAAATGTAGTGATTATTTGTGTCGTTGTATCCTTTTCTTGCCAATAATCTTACAGTTCGTCGCTGTAGACCGACGGCGGGAGGTCGTGCTGGTTGTAGCGGGAAGCCATCGACGCTCCGTAGGCGCCGGCGGACTTGATCGTCAGCAAGTCGCCGCGGCGGGTTTCGGGCAGGTTGATGTTTTCGTCGAAGACGTCCGTCGACTCGCAGGCCGTGCCCACGATCGTGTAGCGTTCGTGCCGGTCGGAAGTCGAAGTGATGTTCTCGATATTGTGGTAGGCGCCGTAGAGCGCCGGGCGGATCAACTCCGTCATGCTCGCGTCCACGATGACCAGCTTGCGGCCGGTCGCCGTCGTCTTGTTGAAGAGAACGCCCGTGATCAGTTCGCCGCACTGCGCCACGATGGCGCGTCCGAACTCGAAATGCACCTGGCGGTCCCCCACGCGCAGATGGCTGTTGATGATGGAGAAGACCGAGGCGAAATTGGGCACCGGCTCATTCTCCGGCACGTCGTAATTGATGCCCAGGCCGCCGCCCACGTCCACGAAATCCAGTTCGAAGCCCAGTTTCACCAGGTTTTCGACGATGACGTTGACCTTGTTGCAGAGGTACTCGAACACGTGCAATTCCCGGATCTGGGAGCCGATGTGCAGGTGCATGCCGCGGATGCGCACGTTCTTCAGGGCCTGGATCCTGGCCGCGGAAGAGAGCACTTCCTCGTAGGAGATGCCGAACTTGCTGTCCGCCTGGCCCGTGTCGATGCAGTGGTTGGTCTTGGGATCGATGTCCGGATTGATGCGCAGGGCGACCGTCACGACCTTCCCCGCCTCGGCGGCGAAGGCGTCGATCACCTCCAGTTCCTCGAGGGACTCGCAGTTGATGGCGAAGATGCCCTGCTCAATGGCATAGCGAATCTCGTGGTCCCGCTTCCCCACGCCGGCATAGACGATGGTCTTGGGATCGAAACCGGCCTCGATGGCGCAGCGGACCTCGTTGCCGCTCGCGCAGTCGATGCCCAGGCCGTACTCGCGGATCACCTGGAGGATGCGCGGGTCGTAATTGGCCTTGATGGCATAATGGATGACATAGTTGTAGCGTTCCGCGACCGAAACAGCGCTCTGGAGCGTCTGGCGCAGGAGATCGATGTCATACAGATAAAAGGGGGTGCGGTGGTTTCTCAACTGTTCCGCGACTTTTCTACTCAACATATCAAGTTCGTTTATTCATTGACTAATGGATGGGGAGACCGGGATCGTAGGCCGGTATGTGCAGGATTTCGGTCTTGAAGAGGTTGCGCCGGTGCATGCGCTCGATCTTGGCGCGGACCTCCTCGTCCTCGCACACGCCCTCACGGATGTAACGGTCCAGCGTGGCATAGCTGAAGCCGAATTTCTCTTCATCCGGGCTGGAATGCGGCAGGCCGTCGTCCGGGATCTTTTCGACCCATTTCGCCGGGACGCCCAGGGCGTGCCCGATGCCCTTCACCTCGCGCACCACCAGGCGCCCGAAGGGGGCGAAAGAGCCGGCGGCGTCGCCGAAGAGCGTCGCATAGCCGATGTAGTCCTCGCTGAGATTGCAGGTGTTGGCCACCATGCCGTTGCTCGACTGCGCCACGGCGTAGAGCATCGTCATCCGGATGCGGGGCGGGATGTTCTGCACGGTCTGGACAGACCATTTTCCGGCGGGAATGCAGGTCTCCAGGGCCTCGCAGGCATCCGTCACGGCGCCGATCGGCAGGCACAGATAGTTGATTCCCAGGCGCTTGCAGATCTTGTCCGCGTCGTTGATACTCTGGCCGTTCTGCGGCATCGCGACGCCGATGACCCGCTCCGGGCCGAGCGCCTCGGCGCAGACGGCCGCGGCGATGGTGCTGTCCTTGCCGCCGCTCATGCCGAGCACGGCGGTGCAGGTCGGACCGTTCTTGTCAAACCACGCGCGCACCCAGGCGATGCAGCCTTCTTTCAATTCGTTGTAATCCATAGGGCATCAATATTTGAAGGACGAACCGCCGAGGAACTCACGCAGCAGCGAAGTCGGCGGGATCTCGTTGTCCGGGACGGGCACGAAATAATGGATGAACTTGAGCAGGCGGTGCGCCTCGGCGTATTCGGGGCAGTTCTTCGGCACGCTGGCCAGGATGGGCTCGGCGTGGTTGCGCAAGACTGCGAATTCGACCAGGTAGGCCGAGTTGAACATCACGTCCGCGTTCTCCTGGAAGGGGGCGATCCACTGCTCCTCCGCGGCACAGACGTTCGCCCACTGGGCGATGGACTCGCGGGCCGTGAAAGCGCCCTTCTTGTAATCGCGCACGATGCGGCGCAGGAGGCGGTTGTCGCTGGTCGGGATGCAGTTGTGGTGGTCCAGCGGAATGCCGGTGAGGGTCGAGATGAAGATGCGGTACTTCGTGCTCTCCGGAATCAGGTCCGTCAGGCGCGGATTGAGGGCGTGGATGCCTTCGACGAGCACCACGGTGCTGGCGCCCAGCTTGAGGCGCTTGCCATTGTACTCGCGCTCGCCGGTGACGAAGTTGTATTCCGGCACCTCGATCTGCTCGCCCGCCAGCAAGGCCTGGAGGTCCCGCTGCAGGGAGGCGTGGTCGACGGTGTCGAAGTTGTCGAAGTCGTAACTGCCGTCCGGCAGCTTGGGCGTATCGACGCGGTTGACGAAATAGTCGTCGGTCGAGAAGGAGACGGGACGCAGGCCGCAAGCCTTGAGCTGGACGCTGAGACGCTTGCAGAACGTGGTCTTTCCGCTGCTCGAGGGGCCGGTGATAAGCACGAGCCTGAGGGGATGTTCGCGGTCGTTGTAGCGCCGCTCGATCTCTTCGGCTATCTGCACTATCTTCTTCTCCTGAAGCGCCTCGGAGACCTGGATGAGCTCACTTCCCATACCCTCCTGAAGAGCGTGGTTGAGGTCGCCCACAGTATTGAGGCGCATTATGATGTTCCAGCGGAGATTCTCCGCAAACATTTCATAGGTCTTGGGCTGGTCCACAAATGGCGCCAGCATGCTGGGGTTGTCGCGGTCGGGGACGCGGAGCAGCATTCCGTTGTGATAGGGCTCGAGTCCCCAAACATTCAGGTACCCCGTCGAAGGAACCAGGCGGCCGTAGTAATAGTCCGCCATTCCGTCGAGCATATAGTAGTCGGTATAGGGCTGGCCGATGGTTTCGAGCAGCCTTACCTTGTCCAGACTGTGCTGCTCCCTGAATATGCGCACCGCCTCCTCCACGGGAACCTCCAGCCTGTGGAACTGAATGTTCTTGTTGACGAGAGCCTTCATCTGCGCGCGGATAGCCGCAACATCCTCCGCAGTGAACTTTGAATCGTCCGACTTGTGGAAGTTGCAGTAATAGCCGTTGGAAATCGAATGCTCTATGTAGATGCGGCTGCCCGGGAAGACATCGGCGGCAGCTTTGGCAAGAAGGAAGCACAGTGACCGGCAGTAAACCCGTTTGCCGCTCGATGAGGTGTAGTCCAGAAACTCCACCGTCTTGGAATTGAAGGCCCTGTACTTGAGTCCCTGCGACACATTGTTCACCTTTGCGGAGATGATCGGAAAAGGACTCTTGATGTCGAAATAAGGAAGAACTTCGAGCAGAGAGATTCCTTCCTGGAATTCCTTCTCCGCACCGGTGTTCTTGCACACTATTTTAACCATTTCTCATAAATAACCCACCTTGTTACGGGTACGCAAAGATAGTTATATTTAATCGGATTTTTATCCTATATTTGTACATTATTGAAAATTATTCGAATAACATCATAATTACACCCTATGAGCAAATCCAAATCCACCAAGTACAACTGGAAATTCAACAAGATAGGAGGCGTCACACGCGTCTGCATCGAGACCGGTGAGGACATCGCCCATCTTGGCGAACTGGACCAGAAACTATGGACCGCACTGAGCTGCCCCACTACGGGTTTCGAGTTCGACGGGAAGACTCTCGCATATCTCGACAGCAACAATGACGGCCGCATCCACGTAAACGAGGTGATTGCCGCTTCCCAGTGGCTCACCGCCATCCTCAAGGATCCCGCCACTCTCATCAAGGGCGCGGACTGTGTCACCGCCGAAGAGATCAATCCCGAGACCGAAGAAGGCAAGGCGATTCTCGAAGGCCTCGCCAACCTGCTGAAGGCCAAGGGTGAGGAGAACGGAACCGTGGCGCTGAGCGACACCGCGGCTGCCCTCGAGGCCCTTGCAGCTGCCGCAGCCGAGGCAAAGGCAGCAGGTGAGGATGTCCTCCCCTACGGCGCCGACACCGAAGAGGTACTCGCCCTCGCCGAGAAACTGAAGACCAAACTCGACGACTATTTCCTCCGCAGCAAGCTGGCCGCTTTCGATTCCGAGAGCACCGCAGCCCTCGACGTTTCCGCCGAAAAGATCGGAGCCATCAGCGACAAGGAACTGCCCGGCTGCATCGACGAAATAGCCACCTATCCCCTCGCCCGCGTGAACGACGACCAGGTACTCCCTCTCAACGCCGTCATCAACCCCGCCTGGGCAGCTGATTTCGCCCGTTTTAAGGCGCTTGCCATCGACAAGGACTATCCCGGTGCGGCTTCCTTCTCCGACGGGGACTGGAACGCCGTCCAGGGCAAACTTGCCACCTATACCGCCTGGAAAGAGCAGGTAAAGAAAGAGGAGGATGAGTTCCTCGAGAGCCAGAAGGCCGAGGCCGACAACGTAAAGAATGTCGACAAGTTCCTCCACCTGCACCGCGACTTCTTCCGCTTCCTGCAGAACTTCGTCACCTTCTCGGACTTTTATTCCCGCGACGAAGCGCGCCTGGCTGTATTCCAGTCCGGCAAGCTCTATATCGACGAGCGCTGCCTCGATCTCTGCGTACGCGTGAACGATATGGGGCGCCACGGCGATATGGCCGCAAAGAGCGGAATGTTCATTCTCTACTGCCATTGCGTATCCAAGGTCAAGGGTGCTGAGATGGACATCGCAGGAGTGGTCACCGAAGGCAATACCCGCAGCCTGAGCGTCGGCCAGAACGCTATCTTCTATGACCGCGACGGACATGACTGGGATGCCACCATCACCAAGATAGTGGACAACCCCATCAGCGTGCCCCAGGCATTCTGGTCGCCTTATCGCAAGTTCGGCAAATGGTGCACCGACAAGCTCAGCAAGAACGCCGAGGACAAGGAAAACAAGGCTACGGGTGACCTCATCTCAAAGGCTGACGGCGCCAAGATTCCCGAGGAGGGCGCAGCCAAGAAACAGGCCTTCGACATCGCCAAGTTCGCCGGCATCTTCGCAGCCATCGGCATGGCATTGGGCTTCATCCTCGATGCGGCAGTAGGCCTGCTCGACAGCATTATCAAGATGCCCTGGTGGGGTATCTTCGTACTCATCGCCGCCATCATCCTGCTGATATCCGGTCCTTCGATGCTGCTCGCATGGCTCAAGCTGCGCAAGCGCAACCTGGCTCCCGTGCTCAACGCCAACGGTTGGGCTATCAACTCCCGCGTGCTTGTCAACACCCAGTTCGGATCCACCCTCACCCATCTTGCCGAGTATCCCAAGGTCAAGGGCAAGGACCCCTTCAGGAAGAAGACTCCTCTCTGGAGGAAGATTCTCCGCTGGTGCCTGCTCCTGCTCGTGCTCGCAGTGGTCGCTTTCTGGATCGTCAACAAGCGCCTGCCCTGGCAGAAGCCTGTCATCGAGGAGCCTGTCATCGAGGAGGTTATCATCGAAGAGCAGCCTGTAGATGAAGCAGTAGACGCTGCCGATCCGGCAACGGAAACCGTAACGGAGGAGCCTGCCGTCTGACGCGATGCAGCTGAGCAAGTATAGAAGTTATGTACTCCCGGTAGCCCTGCTGCTGGGAGTCATATTTCATGGCTTTTGCGGAAAGGCGGCCTTCATCTCGCCTTACATCGTCTTTACCATCCTGCTGCTCACCTTCTGCGCGGTAGACCTGCGCAAACTGCGTCCTTCCTCATTGGCCCTCTGGCTGCTGGTCATCCAGCTTTCCCTTGCGGTCGGAGGCTACCTGCTGG